>JACCED012036480.1_pt1 | contig 38585 bp, 50 predicted proteins | sample 7455021 | NCBI WGS metagenome assembly JACCED01 (sample SAMN15323456, study PRJNA562643) | freshwater metagenome | isolation source: river surface water | place: USA:Blue River Watershed | collected 2017-08-19
TTATCTTAAATTCGATATTATTTTTGCGAATATAATAATCAGTACAAACCAAATCACCAATGATATCAAGAGTTCTATAAGGCATATTGGTATTGATGCCAATTCTGTTATTTTCCATAATGGCGAGCGTGGGTGTAAGTGTTTTAAACCCGTGACAACCATCCTTATCCTTACCTGGATAGAAATAGATGTTATGCCATCTAATATTTTTCTGAGTTAGGAAGATGAGTGAATTATCAACATTTCCATTGAGATAATTTAAAGTGGAATGACCAATAAAAACTTTACTGCTGTCCGTAGTAACTCCTGATAAGTCATTCATATAAATCTCAAATCTTTCAGGACGTCTCTTGATGATATTAAATTGATGGTCATAACTATCAATAGAGAAAACTCCTGTTCCTAATCGTCCACTTACATTTAAATTGGATCCAAAATCATAATTAAGACCATTGGTAGCATAACTTAAATTATTGGTATTTACTCGATATCCGCCAATGAATAGGTCATTACTAACATTCAAACTTTTATTGATAGATATTTCATCATTAAAGATGGTATAATTATTAAAATAAGCAAGTTTATTAAATTCAGCCACACCATTAATAGTTGTCTTACAAGCGATTAGATTTTCAGTAGTAAGGGTATCTTTAATAGTTGCTGAGCTATTGACCGTTAATAGATATTTATCACCATTACTACCAATATTCACATTCGAATTAAAAGTAAATTCTGCTTTTGTAAAAGATCCACCAGCAATTTGGTCAGCTTTAATAGTAAGACCATTTTTGCGAATATAAATATCATCAAGATGTAAATTGGCTTTTAAAAAGTTATCAAACATAAAAACATTATCTGCAAGAATAGAACCATTTACGTATAAACGAGGCTTGTAATTACTTCCATTAAAAGGAACCACTGTAGTACAAATATGTTTATTAATATTTACACATCCATTCACATCAATTGCCATTTGTGGATAATTATTAGAATCTGACCTGTCAGGTAATCCCAAACCATTTGAATAAAGGTCGTCTAATAACTTTGAATTTTTGGATATATGAAATTCGAGAGGCATTCCCTTTGTAGTTGTAATATTTGCTGGTGTATTTGAGTTATAACCCAACATTCCAAATGAAAACTTGGCAGGCTCCACATCATTATTGATGTTATTAAAAATGGCAAATTGGATATTACTTGCAAAACCATTAGGACTGTCACTAATCTTCAATGGATGACTATTGGAATAAGTTGAAGCAAAGTTACCTATACATAAATAAGAAGGAGTATAAATATTCTTATTATAATCATTACTGTAACCGTAATAGAAGAGGTTATTTGAATTCACCTTATTTATCAATTCCACTAATTTAGCAGTGGTAATATTACTATCAAATGAAAAGTTTTCAATATCGAGAGATTTAGCAATAATTTTTCCTTTACAAATGATATTATTATTCACTAAAAGACCAGCATTGGTATCTCGCAATTCTCGTCGAGTAGCATTAATACCAACACCATTATTATTGACCACCATATTATATTCAGTATCTATGGTATTGGCAGGTATAGCAGTACTTCGCTGACCTACGACGAGATATTCATTGAGTTTTAAATCTAATTTATATAAATTAGATAAGCTATTTAACCCAACACCTATATTTTCAATATAGATTTGATTATTTTCCATTATACTTTAAAATTATATATATATGTTTTTTTAAATCCTATTAGAGCTAATCTTGTGATTAAGTTCTTTAACGGCTTCTATTAAGAAACCAATGATAGATAAATAATTCACATTTTTAAATCCGTATTGATTGCTTTCAACAACATCAGGAATAATCTTTTCAATTTCCTGAGCAATAACACCATATTGTTTTTTATTACTGTCATTAAAATAATTAAAGCTAACACCTCTACATCCACAAATCTTTTCTAAGCTATTATCAATGGTTTTAATATTGGTCTTGACCTTTTCATCAGAAGTCGTGAAGATATTACCAGTAATACCAATATTACCATAAACATTAAGGGGATATTCAGTAATAATAGGGAAACCGTCAAATGAATTTATGCTTTGTCCAATAACTACTTTACTATTAAATTTAGCATTATTATTTACATATAAGGAATAATTGGCAGCTTCAGCATTTGAATTACCTAAAATAAACTTACCACTACTACCTAAGGTTACAACTCCTGATTTATTAATATTCATTAAATTTGTTTTATTTCCATCCTTTTCATATATGAAGTTATGAGAGGGATTATCACCAGCAATTGAGTAATAAATACTACCAGCAGATAAAGAAACATCAGCGCCTGAAATTTGATTTAAGGGAGTTGGAGTAATGAGTCGAATATTGGTATTATTATTAACTTCATCATTTGTAGATAATTGGGTATAATAGCTCAAGTTTAATGTCGATGGCGAGGTTAAACGAAGAAGATTACCATTATTGCCAACCCATAATAAACTTTTAGGATTGGTATTACCAATACCAACAAAACTATCACCATTTCTAAAATAAATTTCAGAAGGTGTATTAGAATTCCAAAAATTTGCTCCAGTAGATGTTGTTGATACAGAAGCAACATTTAAGCTTAATTTACCAGAAGGAGTTACATATAATCCATTTGTATTATCAAAATCCAAATATAACTCATTTGTATCATTAGTTGCTTTAATGGGTTGATATTCTTTCAGTTTAATCCAATTAGCAGGCATTTTATGTAAAGAAGGGTTAGTAAGATTGGATAAATAATTACTTCCTGTAATAAAACCACTTACATATAAATTTGAACTTAAATAGGTATCTGGAATAATTCCAATTCTATTATTATTTGTATTAAGCGTTATAGCAGATGTATCACTTGAAACCGATAATCGATAATCTCTATTTCTAAATAAAGCAATATCGCTTACATGTGATACTACATCAATTGAATGATTAAAGCTTGGGGTATTTGTAAAATTACCAATAGTGGTTTTACCATTAATAATAACATTTCCTATTGTCGAAGTTGGTTGTAATGAGTTGCCAAGATTATTGATATAAAGGTCTTTAAATGTTTGATTATCATTGGCAATGGCGGCTACATAAGTGTTATTATTGAAGGTACCTATGGATAAATAATCACTATTGGGAGTATTTTTAAAAATAGCTGTTTTCCAAGAATCAACATTATTATTATAAACTGATAATCTTATGTTAGGTGTAAAAACACTGCCAATACCCAAATTTAATTTATCAACATCAAAATTAAGACCTTGTCCTACAGTACGTAAGGAACCCATTATTACTATCAATAATTATTTTTTTATTATTACATATATATATGTAATGATTACATATATATGTAATAATAACATTCGTAATTTTTGGATATATCTTAAAGGTTACTTCAAGGCCAATAATGGAAAAAAAATAAAAATGAAATTACAATTGAATATTTACATTGGAAGAAATTATATTATAAATCATTGGCGTTAAATAATATAAAAAAAGGAATGGCAAATTGGAATTCCTGTCATTTCTAAAAGACAAAAATGATTGTCTTTTTTGAAACCCCTCTTTTCCTTAAAACTGAATATACCTATCATAAGCATCCTTCGCATCCTCATACCGAGAGATAAAGAAATCAGTCATATTTCTCTTGTGAGAAGGCTCGTGAGCGATTACGAAATATAAGCCATTGATACTCAACACAATCCTATTATTATTGATGGTAAAAGCAAGCACACCATCACAATCATAAAGACCATCAATGAAATCATCTATAGCACCCGATAGATTACCATAGAGAAACTTCTCATTTACGTTCATAAAGCTGAGCCTCCTCTCCATTTCATTAAAAATGGACATCCTGTCGATGGTATTGATAAGATTATGAATAACAAAGCTTTCTTGAGACATTGGTAATAATTGCTTGAAATGGAATTGTCATTTTTTTATAGAAATTCTTTCAAATTATGACAAAATTAAAAAGAAATAACATAAGGTTTATCATTGATAATAAGCTTCCTATTACTTGGAGGAGTGGTAGATATCCATCCGAGTTTAGCAAAGTCTTTAAATATGGAAGAAACCATTAATTTCATTCCTTCTCTTGAATAACCAAGATTATATAAAACGTCGCTGTTAATAGACATATAATTTGACAGTAAAAATTTAACATTGTTATTAAATTTTGGATTATATTTATGAGCTTTTAAAAACCCAATTGTATCTGTTGTAACAAAAGCTGTTAATAGTAAAGAGATATCCTGTGACATTGAAGTTATACTTTTATTAGTTAATGAAGTAGCTAAACCAAAACCCCAAATAACCCATAAATAACCAAAATTTTCAAGATAATAATCTCTACCTTCAATTTTATAATGAATATAACCACCAGGTTTAATCTTGTGATACAAGAAATTACCCCAATGAGAATTCGAATGGTACATTCCAGTTATCATATAAAAACTAAAAAGAGATAATACAGTTTGTATTAAAGCATTTTTCATTAAATTATCATTATTATAATGGTTATGAATAAATGCTTTTAAGTCACCATTAGCCAGCTCATTTAAAATAATTTTAATAGATGAATCGAAATTATCATAATATTTGGATTCACAATTTAAAACAGCATATAAAAATGGAAAATGGGGACTGGTATGATTTAATAATTCAGACCTCAATTTTTGCAAAATAAGTATCTCTTTTTTGACATCTACAGTTTTTGCCACTTTAATGGCATATTTATATAACTTACCCTCAGCATCTTTAAAACCTCCTAAATAAACTATTCCATATGAATCATTAGACCCTATTTGATTTTTAAGGATTATGTTATCTCCAATTTTATAAACCGGCTTTCCATCCTTCGTACCAGTATATTCAAGACAATTATTTTTACTATTAACATCGACTTTAAGATGTTTTATTAACTTACGAAAATAAACCACTCTATCATTAATATTCGTAGTTACTCGATTTACAAAAGGATACATAAAACCTTTAAGTTTTCTTTGAATTATTTTTGCTGCCGTGTTTTGTGGTGATTTAGATTTCTTCACACCTGTCATTAAAAGTTTCTTTCCTATAGCTCCAGTTTTAGATACACATTTATTTGTAGCTGGATTTAAAATCTTACCAGGAGGACAGATGACGACTTTAGGTTTCTTCACACTCGTCATTAAAAGTTTCTTTCCTACAGCTCCAGTTTTAGATACACATCTCTTCGTAGCTGGATTTAAAATCTTATCAGAAGGACAATCCTTCATTTTCTATAATTATAAAAGATTAAAACTAATAAATAACATAAGGTTTATCATTGATAATAAGCTTCCTATTACTTGGAGGAGTAGTGGAAATCCATCCGAGTTTAGCAAAGTCTTTAAACATCAATGATACTAAACTAGTCATTAAATCTTTGGTGTAAAAACGATTATATAAATTTTTATTAACCACAAAATAGTGATTAATGATATCAGCTACGCTATTGGTAAATGTAGGTTCATATTTAAATTTATCCTCCAACCATCCTTTTTGTTTCTTGTTCATAAAAGCAAATAATATACGTCCAATATCGTAATTCATTAGAACTGCCTTTTCTGAAAATGGTCTTGAAAGTCCGAAATCCCAAATAACCCATAAATAGCCAAGATTTTCAAGGTAATAATCGGCACCAGCAATTTTATAATGAATATAACCACCTGGTTTAATTTTATGATATAAAAAATTGCCCCAATGACTATCGCAATGTTGCATCTCAGTTGTTACATAGAAACTGAAAAGAGATAAAGCTACTTGAACTAAAGCATTATGCATTAATTTACCATCTTTATAATTATCATAAATAAATGATTTCAAATCACCATTAGCGAGCTCGTTTAATAAAATGGATACCTCACCCTTGGCTTTAGATGCTTTATATAAAGTCTTGAGTATTTGTGGAAATACTTTTAATTCACCTTCGCTTACCTTTGAAAACTCGTTCTTTAATGAATCACAATATAAGGTGGCATATAAGAATGGAAAATGGAAACTTTCATGATTTATTAATGCCTTTCTTAATTTCTCCAAAACCATTTCTTCCCTATTAAAATCCTCACGCATACCGATTTTAACTGCATATTTAAATAACTTACCTTCAACGTCCTTAAAACCACTTAAATAAGCTACACCATTTTTACTTTTAGTACCTATCTGTTTTTTAAGAATTATATTATCTCCAATTTTAAAAACAGGTTTTCCATCTTTCATACCATCATATTTGAGACAATTATTTTTACTTTTAACATCGACTTTAAGATGTTTTATTAACTTTCGAAAATAAACTTCTCTGTCATTAATATTTGTACTTACCCGATTTACAAAAGGATACATAAAACCTTTAAGTTTTTGTTGAATTATTCTGGCTGCCGAGTGTCGTCCCATCTTTCCTGGTGGAGTTTTTCTCACTTGGAATGGCGATTTAGGTTTCTTAGGTGAAGGCGATTTCGATTTAGACTTCTTAGGTGAAGGTAATGGCGAGGCTGATTTAACTTTTTTTTTTGCTCCTTTTTTATTAGTCTCCTTTGCTTTCTTTTTCTCCTCTTTTTCTAATTCCTTAGCCTTCTTCTTTTCTTCTTTTTCCAATTCCTTAGCCTTCTTCTTTTCTTCTTTTTCAATCCCCTTTATCTTTCCATTAAGCTCTTTAACAAATTCCTTGATTTCATCATAATCATTTTTATCGTCTTTCTTAGCTGTTTTCTTTGATGAAGTAATACATAAATCAAGTGCCTCCTCTTGAGTTATTATATCAGTGGAAGCGGCCTTGGTGGGTTTTTTAGAGATTTCCTTGAGATATTCAATCATATCCTTGGCTTTTTCTGGTTTGATACTTAGATAATCTTCAATATCATCTAAAAGTTTCACAACTAAACCTACAGATGAGGTTGAAGAACTAATAGATGAATAATTAACCTTTTTCGTATATATGACAGGATAAGCAAAATATCGAACATCTCTTTCTCTGTTTAAATATGAGATATAGCCAGTAATTTTATCTAAAAACTCCTTATTCATATCTTTGCGAAATTTATAGGTTTCAGGGTCAAGATATTTATCTTTAAAAGAGTCAAAATCTTCATCAAAATAATCATCTTCTTTCATTAAATTCAACAACTTAAATAATTGCATAGGGTCATTTGTATAAGGAGTGGCTGTCATCAAAAGTAATTTACAACTTTCCTTTTTGGAAGTCTTATAAGAGTTATATAAGGCTCGTTTGAGAGCTTTAATATCAGGTCTTTCCTGAGCAGGTGTATCTTCCGCAAATAACTTATGAGCTTCATCGATGATAATTAAAGATTTTTTAAATGGGTCTATTTTACCATTTCTTTTGACCATTTCTTTATAAAATTCATTTTTCCCATTGATGAGATTAGTAAATTGTTTATAACTCAAGGGAGTTACCCAACGATTATCCAAATACTTCAAAGGAGCTTTCACATCTTTCTCGGGAATATTCATACCTTGTTCCAATTTTTCTTTAATAGTTTGAGAACATACTTGAGTATAAATATTCTTCCAAATATCAGGTTTAAGTGTGTGACGAGTAACCCAAATGATAGTATAACCGTCTTTTTCAAATGTATTTGAGGCCGTAGCAATAGCAGAACAGGTCTTTCCAGTCCCCACAGAATGCCAAAAAAGGATTCCTTTATAACAACTTGATGAATTAAAATAGTTACTAACAAAGGCCTGACTATTACTTAAAGTTACGATTCTATTCGTATCTTTCTTATCATTACCATCACTAACACACATATTCTTAAAGTCTAAATTACCCCATTTGAGATTATTGAAATTCTTTCGTATATATTTACGCATATCAATGAAATTCAATGGTTTATCCAATGTAATTAATTGTTTTTTAACTTTAGTAATATCTATAAATTTCTGAGTTTTCTTGAATTTTACTGCTCCTCCGAAGTTATTATAGGCCTTTTTAAGCATTTTAAAATCACCATTCTGCTCTCTATCTAAAGATTCATACATATCCTTAATTTTAAAATCCATCAGCTTTTCATAACCCACAAAAATATCCTTATTTTCCAAATTATCTTCCTTTTCATTTCCGAATTCGTGAATGGCCTTATTAATCTCATAATCAACAGCACCAAAACGACAAATACTTTCCAATTCGGCAGCAAAATAAAGTTTCTTTATATCAATTCCACTTTCCTTGATAAATAACAAAAATGGGTCTTCTTCGCCATATTTACTCTTATCGATGGCTAATTTATATTTGAATACGTGTAATGGCCAAGCTAACTCGGGATGAAATTTAAGACCTTTTTGACCACAAAAACGAGTACCACGACCTATCGCCTGTTTTTCATCGGAGGGAGTAATTAAATCATCTACTAAATGAATATATTTAACATCATAAACATCAATACCTTCCTTATAACCTTGGTCTATCAATAAAAATCGCACCTTTTCACCATAAATATTCCCAGGTCTTTCATTAAAGATACTCAGGATTTCCTTTCTTAATTTCACAGGGAAAGGCTTATCATAAGTAGCTAATGATGATAATAAAGCAAAGTTATCATTACTATCAGGAATTGAAACCTTTAAATTACTTTTATAAATATTTGACATTCCAAATGAGGTTAAAACAGCAGCCACTAATTTAATCCCAGCAATAGAACTTCGCAAATCACTATAAATGATATGTTTGAACTTTTTTCCGTATGTAGCCATATCATTTTTATCTAAATCTTGAATAGTTTCGATTAATTCCAATAACTTAGGTGAAGTTACATTAATATGAGCTTTCACTTTATCTGGATTAAAAGATTTCTTATCAAATTTAAAGAAATCCTTTTGAGAACTTATATTGATGGCTCTTCGTATACAATCGGCTTTTGTTGCTTTTTTCATATATGATATCTATTTATCATTAGGAAAAAAGAAATTTATAATTAAATGGATATAAAGCTTATCTATAAAACTATTTTTATATAAAATGCATATTCAAGCAAGAGATTTTACATTATTTGTAAAAAAAATTTTACCAAATTATTTTGAAAATAAAAGAGTATTAGATGTGGGGTCAGGTGATATTAATGGAAATAATCGATTTTTATTTGAAAATTGTGAATATCACGGAAATGATGTAATTGAAGCACCAAATGTAACCATTGTATCAAAAACCAAGGATTTGCCTTTTGAGGATAATACTTTTGATACAATTGTATCAACGGAATGTTTCGAACACGATCCTGAATATGAATTGTCATTTCGTAAAATTTATAAAATGCTAAAACCTGGCGGATTATTCTTTTTTACTTGTGCCTCAACAGGCAGATGGGAACACGGAACAAGACGAACCACACCATCTGATTCATATGGAACTGTGGGAAATCTACCTGATATGGTGGATTATTATAAAAATTTAACAGAAATAGATTTAAATAATGCTGTAAATCTTAATGAATCATTTTCTGTTTGGGATTCTTACTTCAGCAGTGGTTTATGTGATTTATATTTCGTTGGAATTAAAAAAGGAGATTCTGATATCACCTCATTAGAAAAATATAATGACCCAGCTGCTGTTATTACATCTGGAAATGTTAATTAATTCATTTTTGGAGTTATTTGTGGTGCGATATTTCCAAGAGGAATATCAATTTCCATATTTGTATAAGTTTTTGTTTTATAAGTAATTAAAGAAATTTCTTTAATTATTTCCTTTCCATCTCTAAGAATCTTCAATTGAACCTTATCATAAGGTTTATATCTTTCAAGGGTATTTAATAGTTCCTCTGCATTATTAATATCATAATTATCAATACCTATAATAATATCACCAATAATTACTTTTTTATCACCCACTCTCTTAATTCCTCTCAGACCCGTCGATGAATTCGAAGGAACACTTAAGACAATCACACCTTTTTTAATCTCATTAATTCCCATTTGCTTACTTTCAAACGCAGAAGGTAATCGGTCTAAATAGGAAATTCCAATGATAGCTTTCTGAACTCCGCCTTTTTCAATAATTTCATTTACAACCTTTTTAATGATATTTATAGGAATAGCAAAATTAACACCAGCTGATGTACCACTACCAAAAGAAGCAGTATTCATACCTATAACTTCACCATTTGAATTGATGAGAGGACCACCTGAATTTCCAGGATTAATCGCTGTATCTGTTTGAATAATTCCAGTGATTTTTCTACCCGTAGGTGAAGTAATTTCACGATTTAATCCAGAAATAATACCCATTGTGAAAGTATTATCTTGTCCAAATGGATTACCAATTGCGTATGAATATTGACCTATAATAACATCATCAATACTTCCAATGGTAATCGGATTTATGGATGAGGAAGTTTCATTTAAATCAATTTTAAGAACAGCAATATCTTTCTCAGGTTCAATCCCTGTAATTTTAGCATTATAAGTATGATTATTTAAAATAACCATAGCATTATCAACTTTATTGATGACGTGAAAATTGGTAACTATATGACCTTTCTTATCCCATAAAAACCCAGTTCCAACCCCTTTGGGAAGATTATCAATATCCATATTAAGATTGGAGGCAAGTTTTGAATATTCTGTCGAGATGAAACACACAGATTTAGAAGTTTTCTTAAAGATATCTATTTGTTTATTCTCGTCGGATTTGAGGTTGGTGATTTCATATAATCGTAAACCGATAAAATAACCTATAAAAACTCTCGAGAAATCAGTTCGATTTATCATAGATGATTTCATTATTATCCTCGAAGAAGCCCTTGGTCTATATAAAGAAGGATGTAATGGCATTTGAAATGATAAGCTTTCAGTAATTAAAAACAAAAAGGAAATGAATTTTAATAAAGACATTTAATTCATTTTATTCAAAAATCTTTAAATCGAAATTAATGAAAGTTCTTTCTTTAAATTACCTTCTTCCGGTGTTTCCAAGATAGCTATCAATTTTGTGTTGGCTTTCCCCATTTCCTCTACGAAGTTAATGATATCCATAAGTTTTATATAACCATTCTGAATTACGTCGTGTCTATCTAAATGACTATTTTTGGGATTTTTGCTATTGTTAATATGAATCACCGCGACATCTTTAAGATTGCCATTTACTTTAGTTAAATGAAATATCTCAGATAATTCATAACCTGCTGCCCATACGTGACAAGTATCAATACAAATCTTTATAAAATTCTTTTGATTATCTGTAAATGAATTATAGAAATCCAGGAAATCCTTATAGTTATGTAAGAGCTCCGTTCCTTGACCAGTAGAGGTTTCAAGAATAATCTTTGAATTAAGTTTATTATTATCAATTTCACTAATGATGAAATCAAGAGCCCTCTTCATATTTATCAATCCTTTCTCTCGAGAGTTTGATGTGTGTTTACCACAATGGATAACACAACCATAAGCACCTATTGTATGAGCAATTTTTAATTCGTGTAAAACTAACTTAATCCAATAAGCATCTTTAATTTCAATCGTTCTCTTATTATTCATAAAAGGAGCGGCAAGATTAATTACATAGGGATTATGGATAACGAGGGCAAAGTCCTTCTTATTATGAAAGTCCTTTCCAAAAAACTTTTCATTTGGTTCGGTAATTTTATAACTTCTTGGATTAGAGGCAAATATTTGAAGAGCATTGCCTCCATTTTCAATAATCCTATCAATTGTTTCTTGAAGAGTTTTTTCACGAGAAATATGTGCTCCTTTGAATACCATAATTAATTCTTATGGAGATAAATTTATTTATCATTTTTTTTTATAATCATTCTTAGTAAATGAATTATTACGAGTTAAGTGATTTTGATTATAAAAAAGAAGAAAGACATCATATCGTTTCTTCAAATAATCCAAAAGTGATTCTTGATGATTTTGAGGTTTTAAATCGAAGTCTTCTTGATTATAAAACAAAACGAGAGGATTTAATGGCTAAAAACAACTATTTTATGAATTATATGACCAATTCTCAAAATAGTCATTTAAATGTGATGAATATTATTAATGATTATAATATAAATCAAAATATGGATGATGAGGGTACTTTAAGTAATATTTATATGAATTATAATAACACAATAAAGGAAAATTATAAGAAATGGGTGGTTGATTATTATACACCTCAATTATTATCTGTAGAAAATAACATAGAAATCATTGAAAATAAAATTGCTGAATTCAGAAATCTTTTTATTTTCATCATTAATAAGATTCTGAGGACAAATGAAATCAATGATAATAATAAAAAGTTGTGTCCCATCTGTTTTGAAAACGAGGTTGATATGTGTATAAATCCTTGCGGTCATACTTTATGTAATCGTTGTATTATTTCAAATAGAAACAGTCATAAATGTTATTCGTGTCGAGGTCATATTGTTGATTATATAAAAATCTATTTCTCAGTATAAAAATAATTTATGAATATATTAATAATCAATTAATGACTTCATCCACTGGCACACACATAATTATAGATATTAGTAATATCGAAAATAATGAACTTCTTAAATATCAATCGTCAATCACAGAAATTCTCGATAAGATTGTAGATAGATATCAGTTAAATGTTGTTGGTAAGGCCATACATCAATTTCAGCCTTTTGGTGTGACAGGTGTTTATATCCTCTCAGAGTCTCATCTTTCGATTCACACCTTCGTAGAGGAAAGAAAAGCAGCTCTTGATTTATACACTTGTACTTCATTTAAGGATACCGAAAACTTGGAAGAATTCTTTAAATCCCTTTTTAATGATAAATGTCAATTAGTATTTAAAATTATTGAGAGATGATAATAATAATCCTCGAATGGTAATTTATTTAAATATTCCCTATTCCTCTCGTAAAATAGCAAAGGAATATGGGGCTATTTGGGATAAGGATTGTAAATGTTGGTTTTGTGAGGATGAATCAAATGAATTATGTAGGTTATATGAAACTCGTAAAAAAATTGAGATTATTGGTGAGGACAGAACTTCTGGTGGTTCTGAACTATTCATAGATATGATACCTAAAACCAGTTATTTTAAAAATGTGAGGAGTATTTTTACAGAAGAAGATTGGAATTTAATAAGACACCATATTTATGAAAGAACAGGTCATCGATGTGAGTGTTGTGGTGCGAAGAGATTTAAATATTTGGAGGCACACGAAAGATGGACTTTTGACTATGCCACACAAACACAGAAGTTAGTAAGAATTATTGCTTTATGTCGTTTATGTCATCAAGCAACGCATTATGGTCATTCAAAGGTTACGAAAGAAATTAAAAAAATAAATGAACATTTGAAAAAGGTGAGGAAAATAAATGATGAGGAATTAGATAGACATATAAAAGAAGCTTATGAAATTTGGGAGGAACGAAATAAGGTAAAATGGACTATTGATATATCTTTAATAACTGATTCGGGATTTAGAATTAAGAACGTTTCATAAAATTTCTATCGGTCATTAAATTCAATACGAGTAAATTTTTATTTTTTTGAATATTATTAACGTCACTTATTGATAATGTTTTCTTTTTCATTAAATGTCGAATATCCATCAAATATTTCTTTATATCACTTGAATTGGATTTAAAGAGATTTGATTTAAGGAAATTCTCAAAGGTACGTATGAGAGTTCGAATCATTTTCATATAAACCTTTCGACACGCTTTATATAAACATTTATCCTGATTAATGACATCTTTGTTATGAACAATTTTATTGATATATTCCTTTTTTTTCTTGAAATCAAACGTGTTAGCAGCGAGGAGTTTTGCTTTTTGTATTTCTTTATTTTCCTTGACCTTTTCCATAGTAGCATTACATCTTTTAATGGAGCATTTCGTTAATTTAGCGGCAACATTCATAAATGCTGAAAATTGTTTGAAATTTTCTTTATTCATCTATTATAAATAAAAATAAAAATAATTTAACGACCACCTTTATTAGACATTATAATCATTAATAAGAGATTCTTATTTTTTTGAATATTATTAATATCGGTGACTGATAGATTTTTCTTTTTTGATAAGGTTTTAATTTCATTGAGATGTTTAAGTATTCCAGGTACATTTGCTTTGATAACATTTGATTTTAAGAATTTTTGGAAAGTATCAATAAGAACATCTATCATTTTCATATAAACATCTCGACATTGTTTATATAAACATTGGTCATAATTAATAACATCCTTATTGTAAACGATTTTTTTTGTATATTCCATCTTCTTTTTAGGATCCACTGTGGTAGCAGCAAGAAGTTTCATTTTTTGCAATTCCTTATTTTGTTGAACCTTCATCATAGAAGCCTTACAATTTTTAACAGCACATTTCGTTAATTTAGCGGAAATATCCATAAGAACCAACAATTGTTTAAACGCCTCACTGTTCATCTATTATAAATAAAGGTATTATTTCACAGGTCTCTCAATAATTTTCTTATTTATATCCATTGGATTAAATACCTTTATAATTAATTCTTTTATTTTAGCAATCATTTCATCATTTATCGCACAACAAGTAAATATATCGATATATGCTTTCTTACTAAGGTCGCAAATATGTATGGTAATTGATGATAAACTTATTATAGTAGTAATACTGAAACCTACTAAATCATTCTTGATATTAAACTCTGTGGGTTCAAAATAGGCAAATTGTGTTTCACCTATTATCTTCATTTTCATAATATCAAGCACTAATTCATTTATAAAACTTTGTAATAAATCTTTATCATTAATATTACCATTACAATTGTCTAAATCGAAGATAAGCAATGAACCAAATGACATTTATTATTATACGATAATATTTTATTCTTAGCTCTCATTTTCATTATTACCATTGTTTCCATTGTTTCCATTGTTTCCATTATTACCATTATCTCCATTTCCATTGTTTCCATTGTTTCCATTATCTCCATTTTCATTATTTCCATTATTACCATTGTTTCCATTATTACCATTGTTTCCATTATTGCTTTCATCATCACTACTGCTATCTTCAGTTATGCCACCGCCTATATCAATCGTATTATTGCTGCTATAATAGTAATTATAAATGTTCGAGGTTTGATAATAATTAGTAATAGTAATATTTGAGGTTATAAAATTCGAGGTTTGATAATAGTTATAAATATTCGAGGTTTGATTATTATGAATAGATGTGAATGGTCTTGACTGGTCTAAGAAATTGGATGTATAGTTATATTGATTATATTCAATTACGGGGAGAACCATTCTGTTGTCCACCAACTGCCGCTCCTTGAAATGGAATCCCGCCATAGGGAAAAAAAGGCGGGTAATAATGATGATGACGGTCGTGATGATGGTCGTGATGACGGTCGTGATGGTCGTGATGACCGTGATGACCGTGATGATGATGAGGATAATGATGATGCAATGCATGTATTATTCGCTCGGCCTGTAAATCATTACGAATATTATCATTATTATAGGAATTAATAAGATTGCGTGTTTCATTATTATCCTTGATGATAGATAATTTAATATCATTGCCTATGTCAGATATCTTTTGTTCTAATCCTAATCGATTTTTAGCAGCCTCAATTTGAACGTTGGCATAATTATCAGCAGCTTGACGACTTAAATTCATCTCACTTCTATCAATACTTTTATCTAAAGCTGCATGAACTTTTAATAATTCCATCATATTAGCGTTATGATGATTATCGGCTAATCGTCCAAGACTTGTCTCAACTTTTAAGAGGTCATTGTTTATATTATGGAAATTTCTTTCAGCTTGAAGATAGTAATCACCTATGCGACGCTCAAGATTTTGATTTTGAGTGGCATTAAAAAGACGAGATTCACCAAAATTACGTTCACTTATAACCTGACCTTCTTTTATACTTGTATTTAAAAGAGTGTTATTCTGATTTAAAAGAGAAGAAAGGGTATTTCCTATTCTTTCAGTTGTTATAAGATTAGCTGATCCATTTCTATCAGTCGCATTTATATTATCAGCACCTATTCTTTCAAGAGAATGACCTAATATAGAACCTACTCTATCAACAGCTCCTACAGTAGTAGCACCAACTCTCTCAGTGGCTGATAATTGATTGGTTGCATTTGTTTGAATAGAATCCTTAAGAGCAGAACCAATATTTGCAAGATTTTGATTAATAAACGCATTATTCATATTCGCCAAATGCTCACTTCTTTGATTTTCAGTTGATAAACTTTGCATAAGAGCATTTAAATTACGTTCAGAAGCCGCTCGAAGTGAATCCGCTACATTTCGTTGAGTGTCAACTATGGTTGCTGTTTGACTTGCGTTATTAATAATACCTAACATAGCATCCACAGAAGCAACCCCGTTCATTTCTACAGTTGTATGAGATAATTTAAAAAAAAAATCAAAAAATAATTATATAAACATATAGCCATATTACTAATGAAAAATGAATTCTTATTGGGGAAATAAATCAACTAAAGTTCTAGGAAAAAGAAAAAGGGAAGTGGTGGCAAATGATAGTGATAGTGATGATAGTTCCTCGAGTATGAATACTATCACTAAAATTCCATTAATCCTGGGAAAATCTCCAAGTAATAACATCTATTCCCATTATAATCATATCTATTTCAATAATGATATCAATATGGATACGGCTTTTGAATTAAATAAGGAATTGAGGGATGTTGAGATTAAAATAAAGACTTTATGTGCTTCTATGAACACCCCAATTAAACCCATTTATCTTCATTTAACCACTGATGGAGGTCTAATCCACGCAGCTATGTCTATCATTGATTGTATTAAAACTCTTACAATCCCTGTTCATACCGTTATTGATGGTTTTGTGGCATCTGCAGGAACTCTTATATCCCTTGCTGGTGAGAGGAGATATATGGGTAAGAATGCTTATATGCTCATTCACGAATTAAGAGGTGGAATATGGGGTAAAATGACGGAAATTGATGAGGAATATTCAAACCTTAAAAAGATTATGACACATATCATTAAGATTTATACAAAAAGAACAAATATCAAAAAGAAAGAACTTGAACAAATCCTCAAAAAGGATGTCATTTGGAATTTGAAGGATTGTTTGGATAAAGGTCTTATTGATGAAGCTTATAATAACCCTAATTTATAAAAATGGTAAAGTCTTTGTTTTAGTTAATTTCATAGTAAAAAAAGCAGATAGAAGACTTGCCTTAAAGTCTCGAATATGTTTTAATTTTTCAGTTTCAACGTATTTATTAAAATCATTAATGGATTGGATTATATTTAATTTCTTCATTTTCATTAAAATAGCCATCACCTTTTCGTCTTTATTTTTCTCCAAAGATTTACAAATTCTTTTATATAAATTCACAAACTTCTTATCTAACGCATTCGTTGTGGTTATAGAACTTATATTTTTTTTAACAGTAGCTTCTTTTACCACAGTATATAAAGATTTCATATATTTCCTAAGAACCTTAACATTTGTCTTTACGTATTTCAAATTCGCATCATAACCACTTACAGATGAAACATAACTACTAACTCCAGATGAAGATGATTTTGATTTAGGTAAATTTAATTTAAATAGATTAGATTTGTAGTTTTTTGGATAAGTAGGATAAACCTCTTCCAATGATTTACCATTTTGATATCTTTCGATGTTATATAGGACATATCTAAAATTATCTTTGATAGATTTGAGTTGATCATTATAATCTCTAAAACCTTGATAATTATTTAACGTAGATTTATAATAATCATCTCTTATGAAATTAAATAATTTTACAAGATTTTTTTCAACATCATCAAACTTTTTATTTTGCACATTTTTAAAAATAACTTCCATATGAGTGAAAAGAATCTTTTTTCTTTTCTTTAATATTCCCTTATTAATACCTCTATTTTCATCATCATACTCTTGAATAGCTTCATCAATATAATAAATATCTTCTTTCATAATTAAATTTAAAATTTCTTCAAGATTAGAAATTAATTTTTCAAAGTCCATTTCTATAATTAATAAAGATATAAAAATAACTGATGAGTAATTAAATGTCTCAATGACGGATTTTTATGATTATTGGATGAAACACGAGTATTATTGGTTTAATCAATTCGAAGGTTTCGATAATCATTTAATTATCAATTATGGTCATTTGATTGATGATTATGACTATCAGAAATCAAAAAATCCAATCTTGGCAATCCTTATTTATGACCAATTAACTCGTCATTATTATCGAAAAGAAAACGCAAAACATATCATCACTTATTTCAATCAAAAAGCTCTTGAGATAGCTCTTGAACATAAAAATGTTATAAGAAATCTTGATTATAATGATTGGCTCTTTTATATCCTTGTTTTTAGACATACGAATAAAAAGGAACATCTCTTCTTTGCTATGGAAGAAGCTTGGAAAAGAGGATCTAAAAGTTTCTTAAAAGCCACTTATAATCGAGCCAATTTCGAGGAAGAATTAGATTATTATCCGAATAATGACAATAATAATCAAGATACCGATATCGATACATCTATTTTTGATTATTGGTCTGAAACTCCAAATGAAAATTATAATTATCAATTAGGTGAATATTCCAGTTTAATCACAAATAATAAAATAATTGTAAGTCTTTCAGGAGGTGTTGACTCCATTACTTGTCTTTATAACGCGATTCATCTTTATGGAAACACAAAAGTGGTAGCAGTTCATATCAATTATAATAATAGAGCAGAAACTCAAGAAGAAGTTAAATTTCTCATTTGGATTTGTAAGAAGTTAAAGGTTGATTTATATGTGAGAACTATCACTGAAATTAAAAGACAACAGGCTATGGATAATGATATGCGAGAGGTTTATGAAAGTTATACAAAAAGAGTTCGATTTAATTCATATAGAAAGGTAAATGAGATTATTAATGGTAATTCTAATACCATCCCAATAGTAATCTTAGGACATAATAAAGATGATTGTCTTGAAAATATTCTCACCAATATCGCTTATAAGAATAAATATGATAATTTGAATGGTATTGAATTATCGATGATCATTGACGATATTCATTTTTATCGTCCTCTTATTGATGTTTATAAAATAGATATTTACGATTATGCTAAATTTAACCAATTATCCTATCTTAAAAACTCAACACCTGACTGGTGTCAAAGAGGTAAGATAAGGACGTCTGTAATTCCGACATTAGAGAAATGGGATTCTCGAATATTTGAGGGTTTGTTAAATGTTACCTCTATTCTTAAAGACCTTCATTTGAATTTGTATATGACTGTTAATAATAATTTCAAAAATAAAGATACATTAGACATCAATAATCTAAATACCAGTTTCTTATATTGGAAATACGGGATTTTCAAGTTATTTAACTTTTATCCTTCTAATAAAAGCCTGAACGCATTGATATCAAGATTGGAATTATGGAAAGATACTTATAAATCACGAGAGATTAATAAAAAGACAAAAATAATCATTAAGAAGGAATTATCCCTGTCTTTATGGAAATCAAAGATGAATAATCAAATGACTTATGAATTTATGAATCAGCATCAGCACCAATAATAACAGAACCGTTGTTGTCACATACGAAAATTTTGAAGAAAACCGCGAAATTCATATAAACCTCAATCTTGTAATTATTGCTACCGATACGTATGAAAATATAATCACCATCCACATACTCAACTTCAGTGGCCTCGAAAGTTTGAACAATCTTATCACACATCAAACGGAAATCAGATGTAAGATTAAAGCCATTTGCCGTGTAAACAGTCGTCGTCCTGATAAAACCCGAGTTGTTTTCATAATTGCGAATGGCAGAAATCACGTTATCAGCAGAAGCGTCCATTGTTAATTATTGATGGTTAAACACAAAAATCAATTTTATTTATATATAAAAAAATATTAATACAAATGAAATTAAATGGAGGAAAATAAATCTCGTGTTGGGTTAAAATGGTTAAAAACGGAGGACAATGAATTAATAAACGAGGTCAAACAAAAAAAATCGTACGAAGATATTGCTTTAGCACATGGAAGATCATTGAATGCAATTAAATTGCGAGTAATATCTAATATTATATATCCATTATATTTAAATGATGACAAAACAATATATGAACTATCCAATAAATATAATATAGAAAATGATATGATTTTAAGATATATCAATAAAATGGACACTAATAATTCCATAAAAAAATCTATTGATAATAATAAAAAGGGGTGTAGTGAAAATGCAAATGTAATTAGTAAACTAACAGCCATTGAAGAAAAAATAGATGTAATTACTAAACTAACAGCCATTGAAGAAAAAATAGATGTAATTATGAAATTACTCAACCCAACATACAATAATAACAATTATAGTAGTCCATTCGATAGAAGTGATGATTGTATTTCACACGATGCAAATCAAAACAGATTTTAGGCAATTTATTTTTTTGGTTCACTTCAAAATCCTCAAGATTATCAAATGAATTCTCACTTCCCTTATATCTATCTTTCAAATTATCATAAAGACCCATATCACCTCTGCAAATGGGACAATAAACTCCTTCTTTCTTAAAACTATTGGTATAATCATAATTGATAACACAATGATAATGAAAGGCGTGTCCGCAATCAGTTAAAAATGCCTCATTTCGATGATGAATAGCATCATAGCAAATTGGACATTCCTCTCCTATTTTGATATAATGTTTTACTTGAAGATTTTCAATTATATTTCTCCTAATTTTCCTATTAAAACTCTCATAAATACAGAAATCACTATCATAATCAAGAATTTGATATTTGGCGATTTTATTACTTCCTTGTTGAGAACAGGAAACCGGAACTTTCTTAGAATCAGCACCATAATCACAGAAGATATCTTCCAATGTTGTCATATGATTGTTTTATAAATCATTTAAATAAAAATAAATCATTTTTTATGCCAATTTGTCCAATCATCCAATACCAAATCCTTAATCAACTTTTCCTTACGGACGTGTTGATTAAACCATTCATCAGGATAACAGACTTGCTTATTTTCATTTCTTGATAAATAGGCAGCGAACCACGAATATGAGGAATTCCCAATTACGAAATGGTCACAACTACTCATATATAAAAGCTCCTCATAATCCTTCAAATGAGGCATAATTTCATAAAACTTGATAAAATCAATTTTCTTATTTACCTTTTCACGAAATTCATCAAGATAATCATTTACAAGAGGCTCATCATCCTTTTCTGCAAAAATTAAAAATTTATAATCATTCTCCGCATTTGGAATTAGGTCAAGGAGATGATTAATGGAATTGATAAAATAAGAGGGTCTGAGGAGGGTGTGAACGTGTTGGTCAATTGTCTTATCACCCAGTCTCAGATGAATAGCAATCGCCTTATACCCCAATTCATATTTGGGAATGAATTTATGTAGACCAAGGATTTCAATAATCTTATCTTTATTGTGATCGAAATACTTGGGAGATTGAAAATAACCTTTAATTACTTGAGCATCCCTCGGAATGGGGGAATAATGAAAAACCTGTTCTTCATAACCAGGACGATTTTGAAGATTGGTAAGACTATCCTCCATTTTAAACGCAATGGATTTAAGGATATTTGTGAAATAAAAACCGCGAGGATTTTGATAAACTGGATAAAAATTAAAATCTTTATTTTCATCAATCGCCTTTGAGATACCTGTGAATAGCATAAACAGTTGATTACCTAAACCTGCGTGAAGAATAATTGAAACCTTTGACATTAATTATTATTAATCAATAAATGTTTATATCTTCTTTCTGCGACTTCCTTTTTTGGGTGCCTCACCTTTTACAACATCTACTAATGAAGATAATTCCCTTAATTTCGCAGCCATAGTAATTAAATCACTTTTCTTGTCTTGATCCATAGTAATGTTAATCTTATTTTCAGTTTTTTCTATTAAATCACCAATTTCAGCTTTAAAATTATCAGCCTTTTTTTTATCACTTGCAGATAAAGCAATCCATCCAAAGCGCTTAACTATATTATTATACCAATTATGAATTTCTGGTGTCGTTAAATCATTCATTTTCTATTATTTTATATTAAAAAATATATTTAAGTTATAAACGCAATGATAAGGAAGATTTTATCAATATAATAATAGATGAATGGAATAATTAAATTCAAAGGTTATAAGATTACTTATGATGAACTTGACAATTATTTCAAAGAAATGAAATTTAACAGAGAAGAGAGAGACAGGATTTTAGAGGAGATTGCTTTTACTCATCAAGGGGTATTACTTCAATATTCAAAAAACAAACCACCTATCGATGATATATCCATCAATACCTTTCAATTTAAAACCATAAATGAAATTAAAGATGACTTATGCTATAAGAATTTAACGTCAAATATTAATTATAGTTGTAATAATGCCTTATTCCACGTTTTAAATAATATTGCAAATAAAAAAAAGGAAGAGGACTTGATGGAAAGAATTCAACGTTTGGAAGAAAATTCAAGTATTTATATATATACAAGTATTGGATGTTTCATTTTATTAGCAATGAGAATATTCATATAAAAAAATGATTTTTATTTATTAATAACAACAATCAAAAATGAGTTTCAATTTTCAAGGAGAAGTGATTACATATGATGATGTTAATAATTACTTTAAGGAAGTTGAAAAATCCAGAGATAATTATAAGAAAAAACAATTGGAATTAAAAGAAAGAGAAATAAAGAGATTTAAGGAAAGTTATGAAATCGCCAAAAATCACGAAAAGTTTTTAGTGGAATTAAATGATAGACGTCTCCCTAAATATATCGGAAATTCAAGCTTGACATCTATCTTTAAATTTAAACCCATTCGAATTGATTATGAATCCAAACTTAAAGATAAATCTAATAGTTATGAAATCACTTTCAGTGATGACAGTTCCGTCGATGAAATATCCAATCTACTTTTGAATGTAATTAATCATAAGAAAAAGAAACCTCAAGAAGTAGACAAATATCAACGACTGGAAATGAAGTTAAATATAACTATCGTAATTACTGCTGTAGCAATCATAAGTCTTTATTTCAAAAAATGATTTTTTTTATTTATATATATAGATAAATAAAATGAAAGATTGTCCTCCTGATAAAATTCTAAACCCTGCTACGAATCGTTGTGTATTGAAAACCGGAGCCATTGGAAAGAAGTTATTAATGATGATGGAAACTCGAAAATCAAAAAAAACAAAAAAAATAATGGTTTTAAGAAAGGGAATTGATATAAAGAAATTAGATTGGAAGTATTTATCGGGAAATCCAAATGCAATTAAATTACTTGAAGAAAATCCAGAGAAGATTGATTGGGTTTATTTCTCTGAAAATCCAAATGGAATTGCGTTTATGAGAAAAAACTTGGATAAGATTAATTGGGTAAGATTGGCCAAAAATCCAAATCCCGAAGCCATTGAGTTATTTAAAGAGAATGAAGATAAATTTGAATTGTATTGGCATTATTTATCTAAAAATCCCAATGCGTTTGATTTATTGATGGAGAAAAAAAAATTTCTTTGGCATAAATTATCCAGAAATCCAAACGCCATTAAGTTACTTGAGGCAAATCCTGATAAGATTGATTGGCGAAGTCTATCCAAAAATCCAAAAGCAATCAAACTTCTCACTAAAAATCAAGATAAGATTTATTGGTCTAAATTATCCAAAAATCCAAATGCCATTCGATTACTTGAGGCAAATCAAGATAAGATTGATTGGCGAAGTCTATCCGGAAACCCTAATGCTATTGAGTTATTGGAAAAAAATATGAAAAAGATAAATTGGGAAGAATTATCATTGAACCCTAATGCAATTCCTTTATTACAAAAACATAAAAGACTTATAAAATGGTGGAGATTATGTCAGAATCCAAATGCTATTGATTTACTGTTGAGTAATAAAACAAAGATTCGTTGGGACTGGATATCAAAAAACCCTGCTATATTTGAGGAAGTTGAAGTTAAGGAAAATGCGAAAAAATGATTTTTTTATTATTGACAATAATTATCAATAATGGAGAAATATCAAGTTATTTATCATCGTGATGAAGATACCAAACTGGTAAAGATGAGTTTTCGAAATCTACTCTTATATACGGATAATTGGATTTATAATAGAGATATTAATTTAGAAAGGGTGGATGAGATTTATACTTCAATTAAAGATAAATCAATGTGTGGATGGACTTTACACGCATTTGAGGATAATAAGAAGAATATTCGTTTACTGGATGGGCAACATAGATATGAGGCTATTAAGAGATATTTGAGTGAATATGATATTTATAATACGTGTGCGCTCGAATTAACTATCTGGATTTATATGATTACAGATGAAGATTCAAGTGAAGATGAATTAATTGACTTATTCAAAATCATCAATACAAATAAACAAATAAATGATTACGAATTGCCGTCAAAAAGAAAACTTGAGCTTACGCGACTGATTAGTAATGACCCCATTTTATCAAAAGGAATTAAAAAAGATGAAAAAACAAATACCTCCAATCAGCCCTATATCCATATCAAGGAATTTAAGGTAATCATTGATAAAATCTTAAGAGATTTTCCTGAACTGTCAAATGATGAAATCTTAATGAATATTAAGATTATAAATAATCGTATTCGCTATTTGGCAACAGAGGCTAATTTTAAACTCCTGTTTGGAAAAAAAGAGAAGAATGATAAAAGATTGGCACTGCTTCATAAATGTCACGAACTTCATTTCTATTTAAACATCAGAGAGGGTTGTTATCATAGAGATATCTGGATTAAATTTGTCAAAAATCCAGATATGATTAAATAAAATTTGATATTCATTTTTATTATTTTTATTCACACAATGACGTTATTTGACGTGGTATTTCCATCTAATGTAGACAGAGCAGCCATTCCATTTATCATATTAGTAATGTTTATAGTGTCATTTATGATTACTGCTTTCTGTGTTATTTGTTTCAAGAGATGCTATCGTTGGTATGATAACAATAGGATTTATGCTATCAATATTCATCAACCACAAGAGCCAGATAAGGTTCACACAATTGATGTTTATCCTCAACAAGAGTGAGTAAAGTAATATCTATATAAAGACAAAATATTTTGTCTTTTTTTGCTAATCCAATTACCTATAATTCCTTAACCATTTTCTTGATGACATCATCAAAGTCGCTCATAACGCGCTGAAGCGCATAATCACAATCACTATCCCAGTCTTCCCAATACTCCGTATCACTAACTTCCTGATAAGCATCCTTGAATTCCTTCTTGAGAATATAAGAAATCTTGCTGTCCGCAATTTGAGCAACAAGACTATCATCAAAGAGTTCCAATGTTTCAGTAACTGAGAAGGTTTCCTTCTTGCTGTAAGCTTCGAGCGTTTGTTTCAGGTTGATAGCCATCGTTTGTATGGTAATTATTTCCTTAAATGACAAAATCATTTTTTTGAAAGAACACTTGAAAATCAATCCAATTCCTTCAAAATCCTCTCAATTACGAAATCAAACGCAAACATAACAATCTGCATAGTCTCCTCATCTTCATCATCCCATTCCTCGTGTGATTTAAGGTCACAAACTTCTTGATAAACATCCTCGAAATCTATCTTAAGGTCATCTGAGATATTACTATTCTTGATTAGTGTAACAAGATTGTTGTCAAAGATTTCCTTTGTTTCAGAAACTGAGAATAACTCCCTATTAAGATAAGCTTCGAGCGTTTCCCTCAAATTAATAGCCATAATGGATAATTATTTTTCTTATAATACAAAATCATTTTTTTACTGAGATTACTAATCAATTATTACAAAACCTCAATTAGCTTATCGATAAAATTATTGAAATCGTGAACAACCTCTTCTTCCTCTTCACCATTTTCACATAACTCTTGATACATATCTTGAAATTCCTCTTTTAACTCTTGAGAAATTTCATCTTTACTCATAATTTCAGGTAACCAAACTTCAAATAATTCAATAATATAATCAATTGAATATTTATAGTCATTCGAATAATCAATAAGAGATTCTTTCAATGTCATTTGATAGTCATAAAAATTAAAAACAAAAATCATTTTTTGTTTTTCTTCCACCACAACCCTACAATTCCTTCACTATCCTACGAACCACGGAAATAAACTCACCCATCATAGCATCAATAGCCTCATAACTTTCATCGGTTAACTCCTGCCAGTCATCAACATCACAAACATCCTGATAAATCTCCTTGAATTCCTTTTTAAGGTCGTCCGATATTCCACTATCCGCGATTTGTTTTGCGAGACCCTTGAAAAACTTCATAGTTTCATAAACACAGAATTCTTCCTGCTGACAGTAACCCTCGAGAGTTTGCTTCAAAATGGTAGCCATTTTTGGATAATAACTTTCAAAAATAAAATCAATTTTTTCTTTGATTAGATAAAAAATAATACAAATAAGGAACAAAAATGGCTATTCCATTAATGTCCCATATTCCTACTCAAATCTAAACAGTCACAGAAACCCTTAGAAAATTCCGTTCACAATCATCCTCTTCATTCGAATAGTTGACTATCAGAAATTTGAATGTATCACCATCCGAAAGCTTGGCTTCGTAAAGCTTATATGAAATAAAGCTAAATTCCAATCCATCAGTGACATATTCACTGCCTTCGGGGTAAAACTCAACAGCTTCGAAATCTGCCGGAAGCTCCGCTTCGCCAATAGAAAGAATTACCTTTCCAATTAACTTTTCAAAGTCATCCTCCCATTTCTTGAAAACGCTCACAGTTCCAATGTCACTGCATGCCCTAAACTTGAAATCACGACCACTATCAGTTTTGATGATAAACCATCGATGGCAGCTATCAAATCCACACTCAGCTTCACCAAAAGTCACGTCGGTCACAACGAAGGGATACTTCTCGAAACTGATTGGCATTTTGATTTTTGAGACAAGCAATTTGTTTTACTTTCTGATTATTTAAATAATCAGGAAAATCATTTTTTGTATTAATTTTTAGCAATTAATACAAAAGACTTTTATTTAGCAATAACTTTTACATTTATAAAACCTTCATCAATACCCTCTTCTTCAAAAGAATAATTAACTAATAAAAACTTAAAGGTTTCTCCATTTGAAAGCTTGGCTTCATAAAGCTTCTGGGTTATATAATTATATTCTATTCCTTCTACAACATATTCTTTGCCTTCTGGATAATACTTAACAGCTCTAAATTTAGGTGGAAATTTTGCAACACTAATAGAAACAATAACATTTCCAATTAACTTCTTAAAGTCATCCTTCCATTTCCTAAAAACACTTTTTGACTGATTACTGGCTATTGCAATAAATTTAAAATCCTTAATACCATTTGTCTTAATAATAAACTGTCTATGATATTTATCAAACATGAATTTTGATTTATCAAACTGAACATCAGTAATAACAAACGGATATTTTTCAAAACTAATATAATCCTTTTTGGGTTTAGGTGATTCGGCCTTTCTCTTAGGTTTGGGTGATTCAAGCTTTTTAGGGGACGACTTTAATAAAGCCTTACCTATTTTTCCAGTTTTTGCTACACATCGACCAGTAAGTGGATTTAAAATTTTATCAGAAGGACAATCTTTAACCATCTATCTATATAAATAAAACAAAATAAGGAACAAAAATGGCTATTCCATTAATGTCCCATATTCCTACATCCTTCTACTTAAAGAGATTATGAAGCTTCTCAACATCATCACATTCCTCACCGAAATCATCCAAGTCCTCCCTGAGAATAATCGAAAACACCCACGGTCTAAGCTCGTTGAGGGTAGGGCAATTATGAAGATAAATCATAACATAAATGCCATTGACCTCCACGACAAACTCAAGGTCTTCTTCCGAGAACCTACGCATCTTCGCGTTGAACCGTCGAATAATCTCTCTACCCAATAATTTGAAATCGTTTTCATTCACGGATTCGTATGACAATCTAACACCTCCGTCCTCGCAATAGCGAGAAATAGAAAGCTCTCCGACAGTTTTAACGATATCAGCAATGAAATCAGGAATCATTTTGGATGGAGAGAAGTAATCACTTTGTTACTTCTCTGATTATTCAAACCAATCGAATAATCATTTTTTTCTTAGATGGCTACTTTTTAATAAAAATTGATATTTGATTATAATTATCATAATTAGCTATGGAAACCGTTATTGCTGTCGTAAATCAAACTACCACATTAGTAAAGATGCCTTTAAGGAAATTAGTTACAACGATTAGCAATTGGGATGAAAATAGAACTTTAGACGATTCTAAAGTGAATGAAATATTGAAAGGTTATGAAAATAAAGATATTGCCCTTTTAACCTCTCAATTTCGTGTTGCCATTCATACCAATGGAAAACGTATTCTAATAGATGGTCATCATAGAAAAGAAGCAGCAAGTGAATTTCTATTAAAATACCCCAGATTTGATGAAAATATGGATGTATTTGTGATTATTCACGATAAGACAAATGATATCGATATTTATGATTTACATATAAAAGCAAATTTATGTACACCACTTAAGGAAGAACAAAAGCCCAATGTAAAAAGAACTGCTTTAATTACTGCCTTTAAAAATGATAGTATTCTAAGTAACGGTATTTCCAAAAATAAATGTATGAAAGCTCATCAACCAAGAATTAGTACTAATGAATTGGCGGAATTAGCAGGCAAAATTATCATTAAATATCCATATATGGAAACAGAGGTGATTATCTATAATATTAAAATCATTAATAATCACTTATGTTTATTATTTTCCTCAGATAATTTACCCATCCTCTTTGGTTCCAATAATATCAGATATGATATCGTTGAAAAAGCACATAAATATAAATTCTATCTTAATATTCGCGATAGCTATTATAATAAAGATAAATGGATTGAATTTATTACGGAACCATCATCCATTTCAATTTCTAACGTCGAGTAATCGAAATAATCATATCAACTTTTATTGTTTTAATTTCATAATAATTCATATAATCAATAATTCTGGTTTTTAAATCCCAATAAGGCTCCGACTCATTTATAAATTTCCTTGGATTCTTTTTATAAACCTTTAATACTTGAATGATAGCTAAACTATCATTGATAAGATGATATCTATATTTACCAATTAAATCTCTGAGAGTTATTGTAAGGTCATATAATTCCTCAGTGATAAATAAAGGTCTGTTTATATGAAGATGGTCACGATTCCAGAACACTATCGACATAAAAAATGATAATCTTATTTAAATATTTAAACAAGATATTAAAATAATGAAGAAGATTGAAAGTATTCACAATAAGACCAAGGAAGTAAGTGATACTGAGCTTCCTTATAACAATCAAAACGTAATTCTTCAAGAAAGTGATTTGAGAAACTTCTTTGATAAGAATGGCTTAAAGGATATTCAATTTAATAATATCAATCTTTATAGAAATGCCTTCATTCATAAATCCTATTGTACTATGAAAAATGCTGATTTTACCTCCAGTAATGTTAAATGTCCTTCTGATTGTATTCCATTACAAGATATGTCATATGAAAGATTGGAATTTCTGGGTGATTCTATCTTAAGTTTCATAGTAGCCAATTATTTATATATGAGATTTCCTGACCAAAATGAGGGTTTCTTATCAAAGATAAGAACAAGGATTGTAAATGGAAAAATGCTTGGATATTTAGCTGAACAAATAGGATTCAATAAATTCGCAATTATTTCCAAACAAGTGGAAGATGCCAATGGTAGAAATAATTATAAGATTATGGAGGATATATTTGAAGCTTTCATTGGAGCTTTATATATCGACTTTCAAACTACTGATGATGCCATTACTCTTCCGCCAAAAATTAAATTGGAACCGATGACCGGAGCTGGATATTTCATAGTTGAACAATGGATTATTTATATCATAGAGAATTATCTTGATATAAGTGATTTAATTCTTCAAAAGACCAATTATAAAGATATGCTCATTAGTTATATGCAGCAAACCTTTCAATTTACACCCAAATTTAATGAACTCGGAGTTATTACAAAGGATAATAATAAGATATTCAGTTATTGTATTAGAGATAGAACAAATACAATCATAGCCACATCCCAAGGTAATTCAAAAAAAGAAGCAGAGAATAATGTAAGTAGAGAGGCTCTCATTTATTACGGACAACCAGTATCTTGAAACTTAGCTTTCGTATTTAAATTGAAGAGGGGACGTCGGGTGTTGAAAGATAAATCTTGAAATTGACCTTTCCATAATCCCTCATCAGGTATTTCCTTAAATATACAACTTTTTTTGTCGATAAATAAGGATTTTAGAGCAGGATTTTTATTTACTTCCGTAGAGGAATCCATAGATTTTGGAATTAATTGTTTATCAAACATTAGATTATTATATAAGTTATATTTCTTATCGAGGAAAGTTATACGATTACAGGAAATGAACTCTGATTGTTTTTTCAAATCCATTTTTTTTATTAATTTATAAATAGATAATTATTAATTATGTTTCAAAAAGTAACTTCCAAAATTACAGGAGGTCTTCTTTCAAAACAAAAAGATAATGATAGAGTAATTATCGTGTATCATTGGAATAGTTGTGGTCATTGTCGTGCTTTTATGCCTATTTTACATAACCTTCTCAATGAAGAAAGAGAATTAGTAGATATGGCTAAGATATTTGAAGTTGAGTATGACGATTTTAAATATCTCCCACCTGAGCTAACGAATGTTTCTGCTTTTCCATCGGTGGTATCCATAGAAAAGGGAGTAAAAAAGGACGAGTTTAGTGACCAACGGACACCTGAAAAATTAAGAGATTTTATTACCGCCAATAAATCATTATCATCATCAAGTTCTCAAAAATCATCAAGAAGACAATTGAAGAATTATTCGAGTAAAAAAGTGAAATAAAGATTTAACTTGATAATTATTATAAAGATGGAGGAAAATAGTGATAATGAAATAGATGATATCATTAATAAAAATGAACCTACCAGAGAGGAATTAGATACCTTTAAGAATCTCGTAAATGAATGGTTTAAATTGGATGATATGATACGCAAATTAGCAGTGGCTTTGAAGGAAAGAAAGAACCATCAAAGAGCGTTGAATAATAAAATTGAGGAATTTATGTTTAAATATAAATATAATGATTTGAATACACAAAATGGACGTTTGAAGGCCACTGTAAAAACTCAACACAAACCTGTAAATATCAAAGAAATTAGAAATATTCTTGAAAATAATAAGGATTTAAAGGGTGAGGAGTTATTGGAAAAGATTTTTAATAAGGATGATAGACCTGTGACTACTAAAAAGGTAATAAAACGAATTATTCCAAAGGTTTCACTTTCATTGGATATTTAAAAAAAATGACTTTTTCTTTTTATAGATAATCAAATGACTATTGATGTTTCTTCTATTAACTTTTTTTATGAAATTAATAAAAAGGAAAATAACGACTCCAGTAATAAAATTAGAGAAACAATTCTTTATCGATTATTAACAAATGATATACCAGATGAATGGTTCATTATCGATAAAAGATGGAATGAGTTGAAAGTTGAATTATTTAAAGTCATAAAAACCAACGTCTATAAAATTGAACTAAAAGGAGGTAGAAGTAATAGTTACGATTTCTTATTAATGAATGGTGATGATTTACTCAAACTCGAATTAAAATATAATGCCGATAGGATTGATAAATGTCCTCAATTTTTGAATATAAGTGCTATTAATTTTATCAAAGGTGAAGATTATGCTTCCTATTATTATGATAATTATCTTAAAGCTATAGCTAAGTTAGCTAATATAGAGATTCCTGAAAAGGAGATTTATATGAAATATATTTATAATTCTAATTATGATAAACATCCTTTCTTTAGAGATTTATATAATAAAGATAAAGACATAGAAAAGGAAAAGAAGAAGATTGTTGACGAAAGTATTAATACTTATTTAAATGAGATTATTGAATTAGATATAGATGAAATTAATAAAACTTTCATCGAAAAAGAAAAAGATAAACTTTACCTCTTATATAAAAATGGAAAGTTTTATACGGATAAAATTGAAGAAGATGAATTAAAAGTAATATCTATTGATAAAATTAAGAATAATAATACTATAATATTAAATACGAAATCAAAAACAAAAATAGCTATGTTATTAAGATGGAAAAATAGAAAAGGGGTTTTATATCCTGCTTGGCAAGTTAGTTTAATAAATAGGTAATAGATATTGAAGTTCAGTTGTATTAATAGCATTATTTCCAAAATAAATTTTAATAAATTCTTTTGTCCTTGAATCCTCGAAACTCTGTATAATTCTTTCATACAATCTGCGTAAGTCTTCGTCATTGATTGCTGATTTATGTTTAATATAAATTAAATGATTCTCTATTAGATAATTATAAGTAACATCTATTAAACAATAATTAAATTTATATTCACCATTTCCATAACCTCTATTTACGACCAATAATAAACCACTTACACCCTTTTTATCGATATAATTTTTCTTTTCTTTATTTTTATAAGTATTATCAATAATAACACCATCTTTGATATCACTACTATAAATTAATCTCGTTTTTGAATTATCGTTAGTTAAGATATCCTTGTTTTGATTCCACACCAAGTTACCGACCTTTACCTCAAAATTTAAATCATTAAGGGTTGAAGAATTTTCATACAATCTTTTCAAATGATTGATATTATCTTTGCTATTGAAAATAATGATATCATTAAATCTTAATGCGAATTCACTATTATCACCCTTTTTATTTTGAATCATAAATATAATGGTATCTTGCTCTGTTTCAATATAACTTTCACTGGAACAATCGACAATTGAAATAATTTTATAATTGTTATAGATATAATTACGCAATTTATTATAATAAAGACAATTTAAGAAACTCTTTGGTAATATAAATAGTAAAACACCATTTTCATTTAATTTATAAAGAGAATGAATTATGAATAATATGAATATGTTTGGTCTTCCTTCATAAAACTTGGCATATCTCTTTTCCTTTTTAATTACATAATATGGAGGATTACCTATAATTAAATCAAATTTATGTGTATGTAGCAAATCATAATTTAAATAATCCTCATTAATAATCGAAAGTTGATTATGAATAACCCTTAAATCCTTGATTTCCTCATAAATTTCTTTATGATATTCAATGCCAGTAATTTGACTTTTCTCCATTATCATATCAATATGACAAATGAATTCGCAACTACCACAAGAAGGTTCAAGAATAGTTTTTATATCCAAAGGTACCTTAAGTAATTCATCAATAGCCTGCTTAATTATATTAAGAGGTGTAAAAAATATTCCATTATTTTTTTTATCGTCTTTAGATAACTTTCGTGTTAATGAGAGTGATAAGGTAGAATATTGATTATTCATTATAATTGTTATTTAAAATAAAAAACTCATTTTTTTAAATTAATATTTCCTCGAATTTATAGCTGGTGGAATAATAGATATTCCTAAGATTATATTTCTTAATGAAATTGGTACAATTCTTACAAGGCTTTGAGTTTTTCAAACAATTATCAAATATAGGTGGAGCAATTCTCACGACATAAATATCACAGAATTCCAATAACTTCTTGTTATAAAACATCTTACTAATGGCCGAAACCTCGGCGTGAATACTAAAATTATTATTCATATAATCACAGATTTCATTATAGCCAGTCGCAATAATCTTATTTTTATAAACAATAACAGCCCCGTGTTTTTGTTGCATATTTGACTTTAAAGCAATTTCAGCAGCTTCTTGTAAAAATAATTGATGTTTCTTATTAATCATTTTAATTTCGAAATTTTCATTTTGACTTTCGGTTTTGTCTTGCCTCCGTTTGGTATACATCGGTTATATTAATTTGGAATCATAAAAAAAATCATTTTTTATTCATTAAAAAGTTGTTGAATATAATTCTTATAATTCTTCTTACAATAAAGGTCTATAAATTTATTTCTCTTATATTGTTTCCTAAAAGCATCATTATTATGATGAATTTCCATTTTAGATGGCGGATAACTCATACACCAATCAATAAGAACATCCGTATCAATAACCTTGGAATATTTATATTTATATTCATAAGACATATACATAATAGTTCTTGCTATAATTCCTCTACTATCCTCCTCTGGGATAAATAATTTATCTTTCGTGGATATATAATTACCCGTATTATGAATTTTTGTAAAATTCCTTAAATCCCAATCATCTGTGTATTTATAATTAGACCTCATATTATTAATCTCACCATTACATTTAAAGATGTTATGCATATCATTATAACTGATTTTATTCATATAACATTTAGGAAAGATGTGTTCTAATGTGGGTTTAGGATTAAATTTGGATTTAATACTTAAACCCTTCACATTATATATCTCAGGATTATTCGAAGAGAAGATAATTGAACTGCGAATAGCGAATAAGAATGCTTTCATCATTGACATATTTGGTCATTCATTTAAATAAAAATCATTTTTTATAATTAAGATGATTTATAAATATCCAATCATTATTTTATTATTGATAGCGCTTTTCTTTGTTTCAAATTCAATCATATGGTTGAGATGTAAGACAATTACTAATATAAATGATTTAATTATCAAATATATCATTTATCTTAATTATTTATTCATAGTGACAGCTATCTTATATTTAGTTTTATATAATGACAAATAAATTTAATATTTTTTAAGTATTTTTTTACTTTTAAAACCTCCTTTTTTAGAACCTTTAATAGGATATGAATAATTATGTTGATATAAACGTTTATATGCTTCTCCTGTGTTTTGTAAACTAACATTCTTTTTTCTTATTGAAGTGGTCATTATAGAATTAGTAGTAAATAATGAAAATGAATTTGATACACTTTTTTTAGTTGGACTAATGATACCAGTATTTTTAAATCTATTAGTCAATCCACCTCTTATTACTTGAAATTTCATTAAAAAGGAATCTGATGATAATTGCGAACGATATTTATTTATTATATCAATTAAATAAGAATGAAAATCTTTCATAAATTTAGCTAAATCATTATTTAATACTACTTGAAAATATTTAAATATTAAATTTGTATTAAATTTATTAAAATGGATTAACAAAGCAGTATATAATAAACCTTCTAATAACATTGTAAAATGTCTTTTTGTTTTTTCGCATATAAGAGTATTAATATAATTATCTCTTATATTAACAAAACTATTAATTAATGTATCTAAATCTTGTTCAGTATCAATAAATTTTGGAATTTGTTCCTCATTAGAACCTTCATAATCTTGTTCATCAATAGAACCTTGTTCATTCTCAAAATTAATAAATTCGTGATTAACTAAATTTATTGGATTATTTACATCATAATTTATTTTAATTATTGAATCAAAATGGTTTTTAAAAGTAGATAATTCACTATTTTTATATTTATGAATATAATAAAGAGTTCTTATATACATATTTAATGAAAAAGTAATTAAATCAAAGATACCACCAAAATATTTATCATTTGCAGTCTTAACTGCAATATTTTGCCCATAGATAGCATTATCTTCATATAATTCCTTTATATTATTTTCTTGTTTGTATTTATAATTTTGTCGAGAAAACATTGATGACGCATTGCCTGTACTTGCATAGGAATAGTCAAGTTTAGTAAACTCTACAAATATTTCATTACTTAATTCTTCTGTATAATTATGAATAAAATAAGCAAAACTTGAACGACCAAAATCAATAAGAATCAATTTTTTTGTTAATTTATCATATACAATATTTCCCATATGAAGGTCATTATGCATAAAACCTAAATCAAAACCAATATCTTTAATAAAATCATAAATATTACAACAATTATTAAACACTTCAATCATTAATAATCGATTATCTTGAATAAATATATCCGTAACATTAATTGGATCATTGATAGCTTCATACATAACTAAAAAATACTCATCCTTATATGGAGGTGGTGTCATTTTTGTTAAATTATTTTCATCATAATAAGTTAATCCATTAGTTCTATCACTAATTATATTAAAATCCCATTTATTAGTTTCATTTACATTTGATACATATGATAAGGTACTACCTTTATAAGAAACAATATTACTTCTATTATTTATATATTTATCTTTATTTAAAATATATTCAAATATAATGGCAGAAAGAATATCAATAATTATTGAATCATCAAGTCTGTATCTTTGTCTATCTTTTGAACTAAGTTTAATAAATAATCTATAATTATTATCTCCTTCTTCAACTACATCTGCTAATGTAAATAAACAACTTAGAGAATTAGAAAACAAATTACCATTATTATATGGTTTATATTCTTTGAATGGTAATAAAAATGTAAGATATGATAAAGTTAAAAACTTGTTTCCTCCTTCCTGAACCAATAAAGTATTATAACCTTTAATACTTTTAATTAAATTTTTAATAGCTTCATTAAAGTCATTAATATCTTTATAATCACGTTGATTTAAAAATTTAATTGAAGGTTTATATGTGGTTATAATTTTATCCAGATTATTATTATATTCTGACATTATTATTTCTATTTATATATAAGTGTATAAAATATTTATTCAAATATATGACTTTTATTGATTATATTGAGAGCCTATATCAATCTTTGGATATATATCGGGCAGTTATTTTAGTGAAGGATTGTGCTTCCATCCCTTATATATCAAATGAACTCAAAAATAAATATCATAATCCAGTAGTGATTAATGATACCACCATCATTAATTATGATTATCGTTTATTTATCACAGATAATATTGATAACCTCTGTAAATTCACCAAAAATAGTTATAATTTAATTATAGTTGTTTAAAATAATAATATCTTATTTAAAGATAGATTTTGAATGGTTAAAAAGTCAAGTAATAATACTCGATTATATATAGTTCTTGGAATTTTAGCCTTTGCGATTATAATTGGAACTATAGCAGGAAGTAGTTATAAAGAACTTTTCACCAATCCATCCAAGGAAATTGTTTATTTATATATGGAAAGCTGTGGGCATTGCAAAAACTTCACTCCCATATGGAATAAGATTGTGGCAAATAATAGCAATAACTTCACCTTTAATAAATATGATTTAAATACTGATGCCAGAGGTAAGGAATTGGCTGATACTTATAATGTTACATCTGCTCCCACTATAATGATGTTACCGATACCAGCAACTGCTACTAACGTAGAGAAGCAAAAACATTTCTATGAGGGTGACAGAACTGAAAGTGCTATAATGGCTTGGGCTAATTCCTTCTAATAAAATTATCTTATCATAATAGAATGAATAAATCAAACAAAATTTCATTATATGATTTATATGAAATTAAAAAGAAAAAGGAAATTAAGAGCTCCGCTGTTTTCAATCATTTATTAGAAATTTGCTATAAGAAAATTAAACACGTAGCTGAACACGGCGGGATGTCTCTCTATCATAAAATACCACCGATTGTTATTGGATTCCCAATTTATGATTATAATAGTTGTATGGAATATATAATGAAACAGTTACGATTATCCGGATTACACGTAACACAATTGCTTGAACCCAATAATAACTTTCTTTATATATCCTGGAAATTAAATGATATTTCTCAAAAAGCCAAAGCACGATTATTATTGGAATAGAACTATTCCACTTCTTTTTCTTCTTGATTATAAGTATTCATATAATCATTCAATTCCTTAAATCCCTGTAAGAAGAGGTTATTAATATCCTCTTCATTTAAACTGAAATCGATACAATTATCATTTACGACGGGATTAAAAATACTTCGAATGGGACTATTATTAATGATTAAAAAGTTGGGATGACAGGTAATTTTATTATAATAACATAACTTATAAGTATTATTATAAAAGATATGAATGATGTTATATAAATAAGCAGAAAAACTTATCTCCTTATTTTTCTCAATAAATGGGGTGTTATAATCACTTTTAACATTCAAAGCCACACCAAGAATATTATCTTTATTAACATCCTCAAAACAATCAATAGGAAAGTTATTTGTCAAATAACCATCAATATAATAATAACCATCAATCAATATTGGTTTTGATAAAAACGGAACACACATTGAAGCAGCTACCGCGTCTATGATTGATATATCAGGTGTATCATTTACATTAAAAATTACATTACTTCCATCATTTACGCGTGTAGCACTCACGAAGAGATTTACACCAGTTTTTTTGGATAATTCAATAAAAGTTAAATCATCTTGTTGATAAGTCTCCTTAATAAACTCTCGAATATCGTCGAAATAGTTAAGAGAGGAACCCAAACCATAGGTATCAATGATGTTTAAAAAGGCCTCACCGTTAATCTTTGTTAATTTCGGGTCACTACAAACCTTATAAATAATCTTTTCCAGTCTTTCGATAGGTATTTTAAGGGCAAATGCCATAACAAAAAAAGCTCCCATTGAGGTACCAGAAACATTTCTAATTAATTTATCAAGATTATAACAATAGATATATCTCAA
>JACCED010502038.1_pt1 | contig 38533 bp, 35 predicted proteins | sample 7455021 | NCBI WGS metagenome assembly JACCED01 (sample SAMN15323456, study PRJNA562643) | freshwater metagenome | isolation source: river surface water | place: USA:Blue River Watershed | collected 2017-08-19
TAATGGTTTAGATTATTATATGTATAATTTAATTCAAATGACAAAAGCAACTTTGTATAAAAGTGATAATTTAAATCATTTAATAATATTTGAAGATTTAATAAGAAGAGATTTTCCTCTTTTCAGATATTTAATAAATTTAATAAATATTAATCCTATAACATCGAATAATATAACAAAATTAAAAAAAAAATATTCAAATGAATTTAATAATAAATTAAATGAAAGAGAAGAAATTAAAAAATTATCTGATAGAATTAGTATATTAAGAGGTGATTTAGGATTAAAATATAATATTAGTTTTAGAATAAATAATAATGAATTTAAATCATTAGTTGAAAAACAATTAAAAAAACAAAAAATATTCAAAAATAAAAAAATTCAAGAATATTTAATTTTAATTGAAAAATTAAATGAACTTAAAAGTAAAATAGGAAATAAAAATATTGAAAACTTAGTTTTATTCAAAGAGAATGGTTCATTAGATTTAAATAAATTTATTGAATTATTAAATCAAATATATACTAAAATATCTAATAAATCATTATCTAATATGCAACAATTAGAAGAAAAACAAATGTTTGGTCAATATTTTAGTAATGAAAGATTAGCATTTAATAAATATTTTATTTTTTATAATCTTTTACAAGACATTGAAAATATGCCAAATTTTATTGATATATTATTAAATACTTCTGGTTTAATTAATTTATATGAAGTATCACCATCATTAAATTTAGGAAATTATCCTACATTATATTCATTTAATTTTGATTTATTATCACCTGAAATTCAAAGTAAATTAAATATAATTAATTTTAATAATGAAAATATAATAATATTTGATAAAATTAAACAAAATCAAGAGTCTATTTTGGAATATGAAAGAAATGTTATAAATAGTTTATATCAAGTAAAACTTAAAAATTCACCTACAAAAGAAGAAAATATTAATAGTTTATTAAGTAATGATATATTATCAATTTTTAAAAATATTTATGATTTATTGGAAGATAAATATACAAAATTAGAAATATGTATTCTATTTTATATGTTTGGTATCCAAAGTTTAAATCAAAGAAGTTTATTTAATAATAGAATTTTAAATAAAATAAATTCAAATAATAACATAATAAAAATTCAAGGATTAATTAATCTTTTAGGTATTAATAATAACTCATTATTAAATACTAAAACATTTGAAAATAAATTAAATCAAAGAATTAAACCTCTACAAAATAAATTAAATGAATTAATGACTTTAAGAGAACAAATAGTTAATCAATTTACACAAGGTGAAAAAAAATTTAATAAAATACATCAGAACATAAGTTCATATATAAATAAAAAATATGGTATAGGTTTAACTAATGCTCAATTAGAAGCTAAATTAAGAAGTCAATTTATAAAAGATTCTAAATTAAAAGCATTTTTAGAAGAAAAAAAGAGATTAAAAGAAGTTAACAAAGAAAGAAATAATTTTGATGATAAAATATTAAGTTTAAATCAACAAATTCAAGAACAAGAAAGAAAGATACAAAGATTTAAAGAATCTTCAACTTATCAAAATTATTTATCAAACATAAGAAATTCAACTTCTGAAAATAAAGTTAAAAAATACACAAAAAAGAAGAAATCAGATAAATTAAGAAATATGTTAAACAACATCAATACTAATAAATAAAAAATGATTAATTATTTTTAACTAATTTTTAATTATAAAAAATTAGTTAAAAATAATTAAAATATGAATAAGTTAAGTGAACAAAAAAAACGTAAAATCAAAAAAGTTAATAACGTAAAAATAATATCAGTGATTGATGATAATGATAATATTAATAATAATAAAACTCCAATAATAAAAGAATTTAGAAAAGTATCAATTGATGGATACTTTGTAAGTTTAAATCAACAAGAAAATCATGATATGTCAAAAGAAGATATAAATATTAATCTTTTTTACGTAAATATTAATGAAATTAAAAAGATAATAAAGAATATGTATTTAGCGGTTAAAGAATATAAAAGATTAGATTTTGGAGGTAAATTGTTATATGTAGATAATCAAATCAATAATTATGGATTAAAGTTAGAATGTTGTGACAAATTTATTGATTATTTAATAACTTTAGATAATGAAGTTGTTACAAGAGTTGATAAATATAAAATTAAATTAGCATATAATCAAACTATAATCAATAGAAAAGAGATTATTAAAAATAGACCAAAAGAAGATATTCAACCTATAATTGAAAAAATTAAAGAACATCGACTTTTTTTATATAATTATATTCATGAAAAAATGAATATATTAATTGAAAAATATAATATCTATATTAATCCTTTTGATTCAATAAAATTGAATTAGATAATTTAATCCAAAAATTATGTTAATTATTATTTACTTGTAAAAATTATAAATTATATTATCTTTTTCATAATAAATATTTAATATAAATCTCACATATGTAGAATATATTATTGAATATAATGTATTTGGTATAACTTTAATATTTTTATAAATATTATCATCATATAATAATGGAATTAATATTGGGTATTTTACAAAAGGATTTATATTTCCTTGAAAAAAATAGATATATTCATTTCTAATTATCTCTTCTTTTGTGACTTTATATTTATAAAACCACTTTAAATAATATTTAGAAGATATTGCAGATTCAAATTTAGCGATAGTTAATGAAGGATATTGATGTAAAAAATAAGTTAAAGAACGAATAATCAATCCTTTGGATTCATCAGGTGGTTCAAATTTTAATTTTTTTAAATCAACTTTACAATAATTAACATCTTTTTTGTAAAATATATTATCATAATCTAAATCATTATTTTTTATGATTTTACCTTTATTTGATAATAATAATATATTATCATTCATCATATTATTTTTTTTATATTTTATTTTAGAAAATCCATAATCATTTCTTTTTGCATTTAATTCTGCATTTGCTAAATATAAATTATGCATATCATTTATCAATATTTTATTATCTGTCCATGATTTACACCATAAATGTTCTATATTTAAGTTATAATTTTTAACACCGTAAATAGGTATAAATTTTAAATATTGATGTAAAAGAGTTTTTGATTTTGTGTTTGATATCATTTTTTTAAAATCATTTGTAAAATATGTTTTATTTATTAAATTAAATAATGATGTTCTTATTATGTTTTTAATCATTCTATTTTTTAATTTTACAGTTAGTATTAATATTTATAAATTTTTTTTTAAGTTAAAAATATAAATAAAAATATAATAATATTAATAGCGAATCATAACAATTATGGAAGGTAAAAAACCAAATAAAATAGAAAATTTATGTGATGAATATCCATTATTTGATATAGAAGTATATAGAAGAGAGAATAAAGATTTAAATTTTAATAATAAAATGGATTATTATATACATTTTATTAATCATGGAAGATATGAAAATAGAAAATATCATAATAATATTTTTCACATATATAATAAGTATCATTTGGGAGATAATATATTTAATGTATTATTATTTAATAAAATATCCGATTATTTACAACAAAATAATATGAAAATATATTATTATTGTATTGAAAATTATCATAAACAAGTAGGAGAATTTATTAAAAATAAAGAAGTTATTATTTTAAAAAAATTAAATGAAAGAAATGAGCAAGGTTTAGAAGCTTGGATTAATAATGAAAATGTATCTCCTAGATATGAATTGCAGAGTTTAGTTGGTCAAGATAGATATTATGTATTTTTTTATAATTTAATTCTGGAGAAAATGAAAATACCAATATATATTTATGATTTAAAATATGAAGATGATGATTTATTAAAAAGACGAGATAATTTAATAAAAGAATATAAAAATCTAAAAATATTAGTTATTAATTCAGAACCTCTCAGTGACCAATTCAAATATTCAAAAAATGATTGGAATCGTTTTATTGTTTATTTATCAAATAAATTTAATATTATAACTACTTTAAAAGTAAATAATATACCATGTACAATAGATAATAAACTAAGTTGTAAAGATATTGCTGCATTATCATCTTTATGTGATTATATAATAACGATTAATACAGGTCCATTTGTTGGATGTTATAATAAATATACATTAGAACATGTTAAAAAAATATATATGTTTGTTGATAATCAAAAATATGAACATTATAAAATACAAATTCATAGAGATATTAATGAGTTGTATTCATATTTTTAGTATATTTGAATACTTATTCAAATATGCTAAAAAATATTCATGTTTTTTTGTAAAAAAAATATTCATATTTTTGAAGTTATTCAAAAATATTCGTATTAGAAAATATTCATATTTTTAACATATTTGAATACTTATTAAAAATATTCCTATTTTTAGTATATTTTATTTATTTTTACCAATAATAATAATATAATTATGCATTTTATGAATAATAATTTCTGGGAATTTATTTAAAAGATTTTCAATATTATAATTTAAAGGGGCTTTAAGAACAAAATTATTTGGAAGAATATCGACAATATTAATTTTACTTAAAAATAAATCATTTTTATCTTCTATTCTATAAAAAATACCTCCCCATGGTGGATCGAAAAATACTAATTTATCCTTAAATGTATTTTCTTTTAAAATTTGAATACAATCATGATTATAAATATCTACATTATTTCTATGATACATTTGTACATTATGTTTTAATGCTAAATAAGTTTGATTATCTATTTCTATTGATAAGACTTTATCAAAATGTTTTGAAAAATTGATTGTATTCCCTCCAACATTAGCATTAGCATCTACAATTATTTTAACATCAGGAAAATGTTTTTTTATAATTAAAGAAGTCTCTTCTGCTTCATCAGGATAAGATACACTATACAATGATTCAAAAGTTAATTTCAATTTTTTTATGTCAACACCTTTTTCTTTAGGAAAGAATTTAAATTTATATGGTTCATAATTAAAATTCTTTTCTAAAGAATCATTATAAAATTCAAATATTTTTATATTATTATTTTTACAATATTCAATTGAATTTTTAAGGATTATATTATAAAAAAATTCAATTTTATCTTCTTGTCTTTTTAATATTATTTTATTATGTATATATTTTATTTTTTCATTAAATTTTTCTAGTTTTTTATCAATTTGATTAAATATAAAATATAAATATTTATAAAATGATTTATCTACATATTTTTTTGAAAATAATGAAAATAATATATCTTCATTATCTTCATTTTTCGCAAAAACTTTGATATTATTATTTATATTATTTTCAAATAATTTTTTTAATATATTTATTCCATTATAATTTTTAAATACAAATATACCTGAATTTATATCATTCTCGTATATTTTATCCTTCATAAATTCAGTTTTTTCAAAACTTAATGATATTAAATAAATTAATTGATATGATACAAGATTTATTGGTAAAAAATTTAAATTTATCCATAATTCACCTCTTATATTAATAATATCTAAAATATTGATTATTTTTGGTATAAAATTTTTTAATGAATTATTTTCATTTTTATAATGAAAAATAGATAGTATATTTGCAAAATTTGTTATAATCAAGTCATATTTATTATTTTTATTTGTTTTATTTGTTTTATTTATTGAAAAATCATTAATTATCATATTATAATTTTTAAATTCCATTATTTTTGTAAAAAATTCACTATTATTTTGCATATATTCATTTTTACTAATACTTAATTTTTCATTATTTAATACATATGTATTATTTATTGATATTAAAATCTTTTTCCCTTCTAATACCTCTTTCTTTAATATTATAAAATGAAGATTTTTTAATATTAAATCTTCAATATTTAAATTTAATATTAATGGAATATTAAACTCCTTTATTTTTTTACTTAATTTATTATCATTATCAAATACATTATATTTATTCATATTTAAATATACATTTGAATTTGATGATGATGTTGATGTATTATTTTCTAAATTCATTAATTCAACATCATTATTGTTTTTAAAATTTATATCATTTAAATATGTCTCTTCAAATAATAATGGTATTTTATGACTAAAAGTTAAAAAATCATATTCATTCGATAATATTTTAAATATTTGTTCTTCTGTTTTATTTTTTTTTGCATTTTTATATGAAAATTGAGAATATGGATTTTTACTATTTAATTCTATTATGTCATTTTGCATAACATATACTTTTTCTAAATTATCATAATCATCAGTATATTTAAATGAAAAATCAATATTCTTTAAATATTGTGTTATTTCATTATTATCTGTTAATTCTTCATCATTATTATTTTTATAATATTTATTATAATATGTTATCTCCATTTTTTATTTCTTTAAGCTATCTTATTTTTATATATTTTTTTTTAAATAATAATTTTATAAATTTATTTATATTAATTATTATTTACGTTTAATTTATTAATAAAAACGTAAATTTTATAATAAAAAATGATTAATAACAAAGCTAAATTATTTAATTTAAATTTAATAATTAAATTATTGTTATGAAAATTGAATTTAAAGAAAATAAAATACTAGAAGTACCAAAATGGGTATTAAATGAAAGTAAATTTTTAGAAAAAAATGTATCAAATTTATCAAATAAAATAAAAATTGAGGATTTAACAACAAATAAAAATTTACATAAAATTGATATTTGGAGAATATTTAATAATGAAGAAAAATATATTGATATAAGTTTAATATATTCTAAAATGTCAATTTTTTTAGATTTATGGGAATTGTTAGAATTTAAAAATTATTTAGGTTTTTATATTAAACCTACTAAAATTATTGTTAAAAACACATATCCAATGTTTGAATCTCTTTTATTTGGTCTTCAAAAATGTTTTTTAACTAATAAACCATTTACAAAAGAATTATTAAATGAAACTATTCGAATTAATGATATTAAATGGTTAACATTTGGTAATCATATTTTAAAAAATTATGATATTGATATTAATTTATTATGGGATGAGACAACTGTTAGAATTGGATACGATAATTTTTCTCATCATTGTAATTATTTTTTATTTATTAATGATTTTGATAAATATAAAAGAATTCTTGGTGAAGAATTAAATATTTATTTAATTGAACATATACCAAAAGAAAAATATCCTGAAACATTAGATGAATTTTTAATTTATGCATATTCAGATGAATATGAAGAATATGTTAAAGAATATGAAAAAAATAAAGAATTATTAGATAAAAATAATGGAGAAGAACAGGCTTTAAAAAAAATTAAAAGAAAAACAAAAACTTCAATTAATGAATTTTTAACTTCTTTTAATGAATTAAATATTAAATAATTTTTTTTATTCAATTTAAAAAAATAAAATATAAAAATTATAAACTAAAAAAAAATTATAAACTAAAAATGAGTGATTTAATAGAAAGGATGATAGAAAAGATTATTAAAGATGAATTCAATGAATTATTAAATAAAAATCAAATTAATAATGATAATGATTATAAATTATTTATTATTAAATGGATTAGTTTATGGACGAATGATATAGATTTTATAATAGAAAATCAGAAGAAATGGTGTGATGATTTTAAAAAAGTTATAGAAGTAAAAGATAAAGAGATAAGAGAATATTTAGTGTATAAAATATTAAAAGATAAAATTGATACAAATCAAATATTTAAAAGTGATTTTTTGGATAAAATAAGTTTAAAAATAAAAGAGGAAAGTCTTGAAAATAATAAAAAAATAGACATAAATAAAAATATTGTAAAAATTGAAGAATATATCAAGAATGATAATGATGATGAAGAAGAAATTAAAATAAATAATTTATTTGAAGATGTTTATGGTATAAAAGATATTGATAATCAAAATAATAAAAAAAGAAAATTTGGAGAGATAAATGATAAAGAAGAAAATAAAAAAATTAAAACAAAGAAAATTGATACTAAAAAAAATAATACAAATGGAAAAAAAATAAAAAAAAATATTAAATTAATAATTAATAAAAAATAATTATTTTTATTTTTAATAAAATTTATAAAAAAAAATCGAATGTAACAGTATATAAAAATGACAGAAAAAATGCAAACTGTTGGTTCTCGTGCCCAAGTATGGCATGGTACTGCTAAAAAGACATCAGGTGGTTTAACCAAGAAAGATTTAAAGAAGACTAAAGATGGAAGAATTGTATCAAGAAAGAAATCAGAAGCAATGAAGAAAGAGGGATTAAAACGTCTTCGTGATGCTGGATATACATACAAGAAGGGCCATTTTGGTCCTGTTAAAATTGATAGTAAAAAGAAGAAATCAAAGAAGTAAATTGATTTTTTGATTTTTTGATTTACTTCTTTGATTTAGATTTAAAATTTTTTTTTTATAAATAATTAAATAATTTAATATTTAATTTTTTTGTACTAATCGATATGTTTTTTTATCAATCATTTTGATTTCTAAATTTTTACCGAAGTTCTTCTTTATATATGATTCTAGATAACCAGTACCATTCATAATACCAAATCCAATTGAAACATGTATATTTTCAAAATTCAACAATGAATATATATTTTCACATATAATATTTCCATCTCCAGTTGAATAATATACCTTCTTAATCTTCTTTCGGGACTTAAATATGGCATGTGCGCACAAAAAGCACGGCCTTGACATCTTCAATTCATTCTCTTTTCCAATCTGAATAATCAAAATATTACATTTTTCATTATCTTTAAATTGACTTGAATTATTATACTTATTCAATGCAATAATCTCTGCATGTTTTGAGCATTTACAAATTGGACTAGGGTGTTTCATAGCCCTAGCTTCCAATCTATTTTCTCCAATTATTAGAGGTGTATCTCCTTTAAAAATAACAGCTGCATGTTTAGCTAACATTGTACAAGGTGATTTAGAGCATTTTTTAACTACGTTATGTGCCATATTCAATAAGTTATTACACATAGTTATTATTATGTTTTAATTCAAAACAGTGTTTTATTTAATAGAACACTAGAAAAATCGTTTATTATATTAATATTTTTCATATTTTTTTAAATTATTTTATTTATATAATATCGTAAAAAAAATATTAATTAAAAGTATAAGACAAAAATATAATGAATTCTCTATCTTCTAACTCTACTTTAACCTATTTTATCGTTTTTCTCCTTTTAGTTATTTTAGTCGTTGTACTTTATATCTTTTTTGCTCAACGTAAACGTCATAGTTGGTGGTCTTTTGGTCCAGTAGTTACACCAACTCATATTGTTGGAGGTTGTGCAGGAACCCGTTACGGATGTTGTCCTGATGGAAAAACCTCAAGAATAAATGCTCAAGGTTCTAATTGTTAATTTAATTTTTTTAATTTTTTTTAATTTTTTTTATTTTATAAGGGATGTTTTTCTAAGCATCCCAAAGAGCACGAGGTTCCTCATCCTCCACACCATAACGTCCCTTCTTGCGAGGAGCTCCAGGACACTTAATAGAGTTTCCATAGAGCTCTGCAAGAGTACGAGCATTCTCGCGAACACCCGTAAGAGGAGCCTTCACTGGACGTTGAAGTCCAAAAGGAATAGGTTCCATGAAATCACAACGATTCCAAAGGTTAGAAACCTCTTCTTTTTCATCATAACGACAACCTTCCTTACCAGGACGCACAGGACAAATTTGGCTTTTCATTTTAAACGTAAACTTACCGAAAAACTTGATAAACAAAAAACTTGTTCAGATTAATTGTTGTTAATATATAAAAAAAATAAATAGGTTTATCTATCAATTTTTTTATTTACAAAATAAATAATAAAATCACAATATATAATAAGTATTAAATATTAAAAATATTTAAATAAATGAACCAAGAAGATTTAACTAAAGAAGAAAGAGAAAAATTGGATACATTCAAAGATTTATTTATGAATGGATTTGAAGTAAAAAAAAAATGTAGAACTTATGGTTATGTAGATAGAGTTATTTATTTATCAAATGACCAATCTTATATTGAGTGGTTTTCAGAAGAGAAAAAATTATTAAATCAATATTCATATAAACCTGATTATAAAAGAATTTTATTAACATCAATAACTAATATTGAATTAAATCAATTTAAAAATAAAATTTCAATAACATATGATTATAAAGTATCTAATTATATCATAACAAAAATAAAAATATTTAAATTTGCAGATTTTATATTATCAAAATATATGTTTGATAATTTACTATTATTAAAAAAAGATATAGATAATTCAATCATTTCTGCTCAACATAACTATTATTATAATCTTGTCAAAAAAAGACGTTAGGAAAATAATGATTTTTTACCAATATTTTCTTCCATTATATCATCATTATTATCTTCTTCATTATCAACATCATTATTTTCATTTTTTTGTACTTCTATTTCTATCTTTTTACTTTCACTCATCTTTTTAATCTGATACATACATGATGATATAACTTTACTAGATGTCATTTTATAATTTTTACTCCATACCGATATTTGGTCCTCAAATTCTCTATATACAAATATTCTTGTTCTCTGTTCTATATCATCTTTACTTCTTTTTAATAATGTCATTATTTCTTTTATACTTTTTCCATTCTTTAATAATACTTTCAAGAATTTCTCCTCATCCGCTGTCCATTTAGGTTGTAAAAAATTAGTTGTTATTTCCTCTTTTTTTACTTCTTCATCAACAATTTTTTCCTTATTTTCATTATCAATATTTTGAATCTTCTTTTTCTCTACTTTTACATTCCTATTCATTATTAAATGATATAATAACATATTTATATGATATTTTTTACAAAATTCACCAATATCACCTGTATAAAAAAACAACTCTTTTTCCAATAAATATTGAATTCTTGCTTCAATAGCTACTCCAGACCTTTCTAACTCATAACATAATTCCTCGAAAGTTTTAGATTGGGGATTTATTAACCATTCCTTTATTTTATTTTCATCAATCACATTCCATTTTTGCCCCTTCATTTTACCATCTTGATTTATATTATTTGTGATACTTTTTATTCTATTTATATCATATTTTTCAATACCATATTTTACTATTAATTCTTCTTCACTCATCTTTTCACTATCAAAATTAATTAAATCATATATTTCTTTTTGATAATGATATATATCATTATAATTTAATTCACTCAATTTATTTAAATTATCTTCCAAATTCTCACCCCAATTCCTAAATAATTCTATTTTTATTTCCTCCATTTTAATTTATTGTATTTTTAATATATTATTATTATTCTATCATTTTTATGATGATTTTCTTTAAATTGAATTAAAAATAAATTTAATTATAATTATTATTAAAAAATTAATTAATTTTTAAATTATTATATAAATTGAACTTAAAGAAAAATATAAGTTATAAAAGATATAAATAAAAATTAAAATATATAGATGTGTATAAATAAAATGAAGAGTGAATTAGTGGTATATAGATTATATGAAAAAAGTGATGAAACAACTGATTTAATAGGAACGGATTATTATGTAGTAAAAGATGGTGAGAATGATTTTAAAGGATATAAAAGAGAAGATATATCGGAAAAAATAAAAGAAGGAAAATATGATTTAATAGATTGGAATTTTGACGACTCCCTACAACCTTCTACTCCTCTCCGAGGAGCCACGAAAGTTGAAGGTAAACCGGATTTAGAAATAGAAAATATACAGAATGTGAATTATGGATTTAGATATAAAGAGAATAAAAATACAATGAATTTAAATAAACTGTATTTTACTGATAAAATAAATTTAATAGATAAATCGGTGATAAACGATTATGATATAGAATGTATTTTAAATGTTATTCAAAATTTAATGAATAATAAAGATTCTAATTTAAATAAACATGATTCGAGATTATATTATGAATTAATGGGAGAATGTCAATATGTTGAAAATAAAAATCTAAAATATTTATTTTTAATGTATAAAAAATAATAATAAATATTAAATAATTTTAATAAAAACCAATTTAAAGAAATAATAAAAAAATAAAAATAGATATAAATAATAAATAAAAATGAGTGAATCATATATATTTAATAAATTAAAAGATTTAACATCTATACAAATTGAAAGTCTTAAAAATGATTTTAAAACAGATGATATAGATGAATTAAAAGACATACTAGTGAATAAGATTGATAATGAATTTCCACTTAAATTTAAATCTGATAATGATAAATTAATATATAAAAATAGTATTAAAAATTATAATAATTTTATAGAAAATTATAAAAAGTATATGTCATTTTTGATAACAAAAAAATTAGTTGATAGAAAAATTCGTGTATTAACAAAAAAGAATGAGAAGATTAATTTAAAATCGATATGGGAAGATTCGGATAATTACAGATGGGATGAAGATATGGAAAATATGTTAAATTATATAAATACATTAGAGAGAAATGTTATGAGACAATATTCTCAAGATGAACAAAGAAGTTATTTTAACGACCTTTTTAATAATAATATAAATTTTGAAAATAATCGAGTACAAGATGGATTAAAAGGTTATAATATAGGAGCATTCGATGGGAGTGGATTTTCTTCATTTGCATCAGTACAAACAAATACTTCTCAATTTAATCATGGATATTCTGTTTATAATGATATAAAAGAACAGGAAAAAGCATACATTAATAATGAAAAAATAAATATTATGAATAATATTGAATATAACATAGATAATTCATTTAAACAGCAGAAAGAAGATAATAATGATAATTGGGATAATGAATCATTTATTGAAAAAAATAAAAATAATTTTAATAAAGCTCCAGAGGGATATATGTTAACTAATAGTCAAATATTAAACAATCAAAATACTATACCACAAACAATAAATTTTGATATAAATAAAATAATAGAAGAAAGAAATAATGAATTAAATCGACTTGGATTAAATTAAACGTAAAAAATATAAAAAATGATTATTTTTGATACATAATAATTTTATATATAAAATTATTAAATTTTAAATAAAGAATGAGTATTAGTACAATAATACTAACGTATATCCAAAACATTGGATGGAAAACTTGGTTAATTTCATCTATTTGTTCATTTTTCTATGGAGTTTTTGCTTCAGTATTACATGAACAGATAATTAATTATGACTACAGAAAAGATTATATGGAAATGTATAATCGGAATAAAAAGACAGTATTGAATAAGAATGGGTGTATTGATACATCTACAATTTTGAATAAAGAAGAATCAAAAAATGATGATAATGAATTTGAAAAAAATAAAAAATTAGATTATGAGATTGAGAAGTACAAAAGTATAATGATTCATAAGTATATGTCAAATACACTTGTTTTCTTTTTATCAACATTGGGATTCTTTTATTCATTTAAGAATATGTTTTTTATGATTTATGAAGAATTTACTACTGAAAAAAATGAATCATTTAAGGATGATTTAGCGGATAATATTGTTGTAATGTTATGGATTCAAGGACTTTTTTGGGATGTTATTATTGGATATGAATTTTATCCAACAATTATGAAAAAGAGATTAAATAAAACAATTTTTTGTATTATTGGAGCGATAATCGCATATAGAACTCAAAATTTAAAAATTTATACTCTATCATGGATTACAGAATTTCCTAATATTGCAAAATATTATATCTCTTTATTATCTATTAAGACAGACCAATATGATCAGAATGCATATTATTATTTATATGCATTTTTTATGATTGTTGAACCAGTTCTTATTATGAATTATTTATATAGAAAAGATATTAATTTTTCAATTGGACTTCAATTTATGAGTCTTATTTATATTTGGTTTGAATTCTGTACATTCGCTATTTGGACTTATGATAGAATTATGGATAAAAAAAAAAATACTAAACTAACTAAAATTAGTTGTTTGAATTCTGACAGTGATATTAAAGAAAAGATTAATTAAGTATTAAGTATTAAACGTAAAATAATAAATAAAAAAAATGAAAATAAATTATTAATATTAATACATACAATTAAATTATAAATAAAAAAAACGTAAAAAAAAAATGAGTGATTTTATGCAAGAATCATACGAAGTAGGGTCTATTATTGACCAAGAAAAATTTAAGAAATATGTTGTTTTTGTATTTTCTGGAAGTGGAAAAAAATATATAGTACCTTATGAATATGCAAAAATATCAAATATTGTAAATGCGGTTATCAGCGATTTTTCAGAAGATATTAATGAATATGAAGAACAAATTTTACCTGTATCATCTGATACTGTTAATGAGAGTAGTTTTTCAAGAGTTATTGATTATATGAGAGAATATAGTTTTAATCCAATGAGAACCATTCCTAAACCAATTAATTCATTTAAAATTTCTGAATTAGTTCTAAATGAATTTTACACTAATTTCGTTTATGGTGATTCTTTTGAATTAACCAAAGAACAAGTTATTGAACTAAGACATCTGATTCTAACATCAAATTTCTTAGATATTGCTCCTTTAACACAATTATGTATCGTCAAATTAGGTATTCTTACGCAGAAAAATCAAAAACTTCTTTATGATGTTTTTATGACGACTAATAGTGAATCAAATACAGAAAGTTCATCTAGTGCATCAAATTCTGCAAACGCATCTGAAGATGTAGATATGGAAGATGGTGTATAATCATGAGTGATGAACGTAAAATTATAAATAAAAAAAATGAAAAGAATAATGTATATAATAATATTAATTAAACAATAAATAAAAAAATAATAATAACAACTATAAAATAATTATTAAAAATGAAAAGTGATAAAAATTATTCAGTTCAACTTAAAGATGGTTCTATTTTTCAAATAGAGAAGAATAAATTATCTATTTGTAAAACCTTACTACCAATGATAGAAAATGAAGATGATGAGGAAAATATTATGATTCCTCATGATATTAATAAAAATACTTTTGATAAAATTCTTGTTTTTTTAGATTATTATATTGAGAATCCTATGAATGTTATTCCAAAACCGATTCCAAATGATTCAAAAATGAGCAATTTAGTTCAACCTTTTTATCTTGAATATATTTATGGTGATAATAATGATTTGTCTGAAGATGAAGAAAGAGAGTTAGAAAAACTAGTAGATGCTGCTAATTTTTTAGATAATGAACCATTATTATCACTATGTTGTGCTAAAATTGCTATTATGATTAAATCAGCTGATAAAGAAAAATTAAACAGAATGTTTGGTACTACATCAGAAGAAAATTAATTAATAATAATTTTTATTTATAAATAAACTTAAAAGTTCATCTTTCTTTTTATATTCAATTATATTATTATATTTAATGTAAATATTTGTATTATAATTATATTGATAATTATCTGGTAAAATATTATCAATTCTAACTAATAATATTTTATCTATTAAATTTTTTGATGTATTAGATTGAAAAAATTTATCTGTTTTTTTAACTTCACACCATATATATTTTTTACCATTAAATATTTTTATAAAATCTCCAACTTGAATTTGTTCTTTTATATCTTCATAAAAATCTAAATCTAAATAAAAAGATTGCCATTCATTAACATTTTGATATAAATTCTGAGGTGTTTTTTTCAAATTATCATGTAGTATATTTAAAAAATTATCGAAATTCATTTTTTAGTACTTTTTTTAATTATATATTTTTGTATTATAATTATTTAAGTTATAAAATAATTAATTAATATATCATTCCTGGTTTTCTTTGTGAGCTAAGTGATATTTGTTTTACTTTTAAAGAAAACATATTCATCATTCAAAAAAAGAATATGAAGTATTTGTTCCATAAAGAACACTATCAGTACTTTCTCTATAAAAATTTAATAATTTTTTACAATTATTTTTATTTTTATTGAGATTATCAATACTAATACCAACTCTATCAATTTTACTAATATTTTTTTTTATTTTTTTCTCTACTTTATTCAAAATTGACCGTAAAATAATAATGTCAGATTCAATTTGAGAATAATCTATAGAACTTTTATTATTCAAAAATGATATTTGTGATTTAGATAATGATGATGTTGATTTATTCATTTTTTATATAATTATTCAATTTTTTATATTTTTATTTATAAATAACAATTATTATAAAATAATAATCATTTTTTTTATTTAGAAAAATTCGGTTATAGATTTGATAGAGTTTTTAAGAACATCATTCATGTTCAAAATAACTTCTTGTTCTAAATCTTCAACTGGTCTTTCAATTAAATAAGTTAAATATTCTGTTCTATTAATTAAATCGTCATAATAATGATTAACTAATTGTTTTTTATTATTATCTGTCATAAAAAATGTCCAAATATTAATATTCTTTAAAATATTTCGACTCCATATAATTGTTTGAAGTGAATCTAATAAATATTCTCCATCCATATTAACTGCTCCTTGCATAATCTTCCATTCTTCTTTTTTAACTTTCAATACATCTTTTAATTTTAGAGCAAATTTAATTGCATCTTTTTGTTTCATAAATGCTTGATAATGTTTTAAATAATGTTGAATTTCTGTTGCAGCTTGTGTTTTAATCTTTTTGTCATTATCTGTTTCTAAACCCTCTTTAACTATACCGTTACATGATTTAGAATAACCACAATTTGTATCCCATTTATGCATACAATCCCAACAAAAATGATAATTACAATTGGTACATTTCATATGTCTACATCCTTGATTCTTTTCAATAGGGTGTTTACATTCAGGACATTTTTTAGTATTGACAACAATCCAATTCATGGTTTGTCCATCACTTTTGTCTCTTTCATTCCATTGTTCTAATTCATGACATGTTACGGGATAATGGTCTTCTTCATTACATCTGAAGCATTGTCTATTTTTACAATCTAAACATTCAACAAAAATATCTTTGCAAGTATTATTACTTCTTTTAATTTCTCCTCTAATAGTTCCCATTAATTTGATATTATCTTCTCTAATAAATACTTGAGAACAACAAGGATTTTTGCAATAACGCATACTCTTCTTGCATTCTAAATAATTTTTAACTAAAAAAGATTTATATTTTTCAAAAGTTTGAGGTGAACAGTAGGTTTGATAAAAAAAGGGTAAAATACGATGTTTGCATTTTGAAAAAGGACATTTAAGATTTAAAACAGATACTCCTTCATTAACATTAATTTCTAAATATTGTTGATAACAATTAAGACAGAAAACATGTTCACATCCTAATCCTAAAATCTCATCACTATTATCTCCACAAATTAAACAACAAAAATCTTCTTTTAATTCTTGGGTCTTCTGATAAGTTAATCTATTAAAACTAAAATATTCTGATAAATAATCAGAATTTTCAGCCATATTTTGATAAATTCTCTCTTCTGACCAACGATTGTCAGATAATAATAATAAAGTATTATCAAAAGGTAAATTTAATGTATCACTAACTTTACTAATGAATTCTTCTACAATATTAAAAGTTTGTTGAAAGTTAATTTGAAAATACTGAGTTAAATCAGTAAATCTTGTTTGATTAACTAAATCTAGAATTCTTGAATTTCCAACTGAATTAGTTGTTGTTTCTAATGTTTCTTTTAATTCTGTTCTCTCTTCTTCTTCAATATTCATATTTTCTTCTTCATAATTCATATCTTCTTCATCATCTGAATAATAGTATTCGTTTGATGCCATTTTTATGTTTTTATATTCGGATATTAATACTTAATATACTTTTGGTTTATTTGTTTAATTAATCTAATTTAAATAACAAATTATTCATTTTTTTTATTTTAAATTTAACGTAAAAAAATTAATAATAAAACGTAAATATTAATACTAAATAAGCGAATTCAAAATAAAAAATGAAAAATAAAATTATTTATAATTATTGTTTAAAATTAAATATTAAATATTAAATATAAAAAAAAATAATTGTTATTAAACGTGAAAAAATGCCTAATTGGTGTATGAATGATTTAACAGTAAATTCTGAAAATACAGAAGATTTAAAAAAATTTGTTGATGAAAATAAAGAAATTCTCAAAAAAGAAGATGCTGAACAAACAGACCCTGAAGTAACTCCTCAAGACCTTAGTTTTGAACGTTCTGTTCCTTTAGGGGATTGGGAGTATAATAGGGCTGTAGATGAATGGGGATGCAAATGGGATGCTTCTGATGTCGAATTAGATTATAGTGAAGATTCAACAACAGCAGTTTATCATTTTTCTACTCCATGGGCTCCACCAGTGGATTGGTTAAAAAAAGTTGGTAAAAAATATCCTGATTTAATTTTTAGTTTACATAGTGAAGAACCAGGATGTGATTTTGTATTAGATATGGAAATAGAATATGGAGAATTGACAAAAGAAGAATTTCAAGAATTGACAAAATATTATTTTGAAAAAAATGAATATCAAAATTTATATGAAAAATGTGTTCAATTATTAATCAAAGAACATATTGATTATATTAAAAATTCATTATATAATAAAAAAGATAAATATGATACTTTTAGTCTTAGTGATTTAATGGATGATGAAGATATTATTAAATCAGAAGAATTAACTGAAGTATGGGAAGAATCACAAGATTATCCATGTTCATGGATTTTTGAGAATTATGTAAATGATTATATAAATGATAAATTAGTTGTGATATTAGATAGAATTAAAAAATTTATGAAAAAACTAAAATACAGAAAAATAGTACATAAAAATAAATTTAATAATACAAAAGAATTAATTGAAAAAGTTGCGTATTTACCAAATCTATTAGATTCAAATAATGAATATTTTGTAAATAATAAAGTACCGATAGTACTTAAAGATGGTGGAGTAGTATTCAAAGAAATTTTAGAGAATATTTAATTATTTTTTTAATTAAATAGATATAGATTATAATAAAAATAGAAGATAAATATAGGATAAATATAAGATTTATATATAATGATAGAAATGAATAATTTATTATTTAAAATAAAATTATCAGATGATGAGAAAAAAAGAGTTAAAATAATATTTAAAGAATCATCTTGTAATAAAAAAACTAAAAATTTAAAATTAAAAGCAAATAAAACAATGGAAATTTACAGAACTAAGAAAGCAGAAAATAAAGGTATTCAATATTTGGTAACTGATTTTTTGAAAGAATTAAAAATGGAAACAAAAGATATAATGGAAGTATTAGATAAAGATGAATATGTGTTTTTTCAACCATCTGATTTAACAGATAGAAATTTTGTATCAAGTACATTTTATAAAATATCACAATTTTTTGTTAGAAATGTTGAAATTAAATTATCATCTTTTGAATTAGAAAAATATAAACTTGGTTCATTAAAAGAAATTATAGAAAAAAAAATAAAATTTGATAATGTTTATACACCTTTATCAAAAGATCAAATGCATGAAGTTTTTATTAAATCACATGATATATTATTTCAAAAACAATTACATATTATTAATTTTCATCAAGCTTTATTAACCATATATTATTTATATGATTTTTTAAATATTGGAGGAAATTTAATAACTTGGATTTACTTATCAAGATATGATGTTTGTGAAAAAGAAAATATTATTAAATTATTATCTTTATTATTTGAGTCAGTTATAATTTATAGAAATGATTATTTTTTATGTCATAATTTTCAAGGTGATAAATTTATATCTAAAAATAAAATACATGAATTATTAAGTAGAGATTTTGTCATAGAAAATAATGATATATTTAAAAAATATATGTTATATATTGATAATTTAAGAATAAGAGATTTTACAAAAGTACAATATTTAATAGATAAAGATGAGGATAGTTTTGCTTTTATAAATTATCAAAATTATATAAATAGTATATTATTGCAAAAAAATAAAAAATTCACTAAAAATATTTTACAACAAATACATAATTATTTAATTAAAAATTTAATTAATAATAAAAATAAATTGAAATATAATATAATAAAAGGTACTTATCTACAAAAAGTTATTAAAAAATATAAAATTAAATCTTGTTTACAAATAGGTGTTAACTTAGGTACTTTATCTTATTATATAATTGAAGAATTAAGTAAAATAAAAAATAAATCATCCGATTTATATATGTGTATAGATGAAATTGAAAAAAAAAAATGGAATAATTATGGTTTGGATATAATTAAAGAATTTATAAAAAAAGAAAAAATAAAAATAGAATTAAAAGATAATTATTTAAATAAAAAATATAATGATGTTTTACCTGATATTCAAAAAAATGGATATATTTTTGATATGATATTTTTAGAAGATAATCTTAATTTTGATACATATTTATATATTTTTAATTATGTAAATATGATATTAGAAAAGAAAGGATTATTTATTATTTTTAATAATCCTGTTAATTATGATATTGATAAATTGATAAATTTTATTGATTTTAATATTAAAAATTATAAATTAATAAAATCAGATAATAATGAATTAATAATATATCAAAAAAATAAATAAAAATAAAAAATTAAATATTTTCTGTTATATTATTATTTTCACTTATATTTTCATCATTATTTTTTTTTTTCTTTATATTTTTTATCATTGATGTAATTTTATTAGAATAAGGTAATAAATGGAATAAAAACCCAGTATAATTCTTTGATACTAAATCAACACCTAAATCAGTTATTTTTTTTAAAAATAATAATTTTGATGGATTATTTGAAGATAAATCAGATAATTTAGAAGGATTATCATTTATTATTTTTTTTAATTTAAAAATATAAATTAAAATACAAACAATTAAATGTGTTGACAATACACTTTTTTTTATATTTTTATCATTTTTAAATCGACTCAGAGTTTTCAACATTTTTTTAACTAATATTATAAAATATAATTTTAATCAAAAATACGCGATTTATCTTTTTTTTATATAAAATATTTAATAATAGAATAATTTAATAAAAATAGTGATGAACAATATTTATTTTATATATCATCCATTTGATAAACTACACAAAGATATTTTAAACCTTTTATTTATTTTATTAACAAAAAATAATATAGAATTTTATCATTCAAATTATGAATTTTTTGATATTAATGATGATTTTTGGAATAATATTCAATTAAAATTAAATAAAAATAATATTATATTTATTTATTTTTTACATCCAAATTATTTATTAACAAATACTCAAATAAATTCAAATTTTTATAATCATATATATAATATTAAAAAATATTTATTTAATTTAGCATCATCTTTAAAATTTAAATTTAAAAAAATATTATATATAACAGAACCTTTAACTATTCTTCAAGATAGAAAAACTTATTTAAATATAATTAAAAATTATAAAATTAATGATTTATGGACTTATTCAAAAGGTAATTTACAGTTATTAAATTCTTTTATTATACCTTTTAACCGTTTCACATTATTTTTTGATGATTCTTTGAAAATAATAAATTTAGATTTAGATTTTAATTCTTTAATAGAAAAACGGATTAAAAATAGAAATAAAATAGTATTTATTGGTAATAAAACAAAACAAAGAGAAGATATTTTAAATTCATTTAATGAAGATATAATAATATTAAATAATATTTGGACGAAAGAAGATTGGAAAGAAATATATGAAAATTATACATATTTTATAAATATTCATAGAATACCAAAATGTACATGTTTGGAGACATTAAGAATAGTACCATTAATTATTAATTTTACATATATATTAAGTGAAAAAGTGAATATAGAAGAGGAAGAAGAATATAAGAATTATAATATTGAATTTATTGAAAGAGAAAAAATAAAAGAAAGATGGATTAATATTAAAAAGGAAAACGAAGATATTAATAATTTTATAAAAAATACTCAAAATATTATTAAAAATTCATTAAATTTTCAAAATAATTTAGAATTTGAAAATGATTGTAAAAAAATATTATTTAAGGCTTAAATTTATTATAATTTATTTTTAATTAAACTTTGATATAACTTTTAATTATATTAAGATATTTATTAAATTCTTCTGTTTTTGGTGTTAAAGGTCGTTCGATAACATTTTTAGGAGAGAAAATATCTGATTGTTTGTTATCAAAATTAAAATTAAATTCTTCATTAATCTTCATTTCTTCTGGTACTAACATATCTGATAATGGTGTAAATACTCTATTTTCGAGTTGTAAATTATTATTAACAACTGGATTAAATAAAATTCTTGGACTAATTCTATATAAATATGTATTATTATTAACATAGTTATTATCATTATTAACTATGTTATTATCATTTACCTTTAATTCTTCTTCTTCATTATGATAATTATTATTTTTAGAAATAATATCTCGTTCAATATCATGAAAAGAAATAATATTCAAAAGCTCTTTATCATTATTAAAATGATTTAAATCATTGGTATAAATATTATTGTTATTATCAATGTTATTATCAATGTTATTATCAATAATATCATTAGTATTATCATTATTATCTAAATAAAAGAAAAAATCAAGAATATCATTATATTCAATAAATTCTTTAAAAATATTAAAATCACATTTTAGATTTACATTTTTAACATATAATTCTTTATTATGATAAAAAGAATTATTAATGTTCTTATTGATGCTATATTTGTTATGAATATATTCAAAAAAGATATGTGCCATTTTTAAAATATCATCTGTTTTAAATTTTTGAATAGATGACATAGCAATAATTAGTCTCATAAAATGACCATAATCATTATTAAAAATAGTTTTAGGATTATTAATAAAATAATTAATTTTACATTTATCACCAATTTTGACAATGTGTGGTTCAAGTAAATATGCATGAATCATACTCTCTAATTTAATTTTATCTTCTTCATTAATTTTATTATTAATTCTATTTAACATATTATCTAAATTCTTAGTTGGAAATAGTTTTTTCATATATGTATGAAGTGTTATTTTTTTACCATTCATATCATTAATAATAACTTTATCAAAACCTTTCATACATCTTTGATAAAAAGATAAAAATGATATAATAACTACTGGATTATTTTCTGTTAATAATTGAATTTTGTCAGTATTTTCTGAAAAAATATCTTTATTTTTATTATTGTTATTCATTTTAAATTAAACTTTTAGTTTAGTAACTAGTATTCGTTTTTTTTTTATATTGATTAATAAATTCTATTATAATACTTTTTTTTTCATTTTTTTTTTTATTTATCATTAATTATTAGTTATTATTTAATTTATTATTTTTACGATACTATTAATCGTAAATAAAAGATATTTAAAAAAAAATGAATAATATATATTTATATATTAAATTTTATAATAATATAAATTAAAATATAAGTTCATTTGAATTCTACGAATACAGTTAAAATGAATGAAATACATAAAAGAAATATAAATTTTAAAAATGATGAAGATGATTATGACCAGGAATCTGGAGAATATAAAAAAACATTTAACAATATTCAAATTAATAATAAATCACATTCAAATATTGTAAAAATTATTATTGGGTTTGCTGTATCTTTATTAATTATGGGTTGTTATGTTGATATTTTTAGTTCTAACAAAAATAATTTTAACGTAAATAAAAATATTATGTCTAATCAAGAAACAAGAAAATTAAAGGCTCATTGGAGAGAAGAATGTGAAAGAAGTAAGTTTGATAATATTGAGAAATATATTAATTGTTTTTCAGAATCAGTACATATTTTAATATTATCAGATACTCAAAATGATTATGAAATCACTCAAAAATATGATTTTAGAAATTATGATGTAGCATTTATGCATTTAAATGAATTATTTACATCGACAGATGATATTATTAAATTTTTTAATTATTTTGAAGAAAAATCACCTTGGATATTTGTTGAAGGTATGTATATTGGTAATGAAAAAATATTAGAAGAGTACAAAGAACATAATGTATTAGATGAAGGTATTGAAAATGTAGATATTAAACCTTCATTAAATATTGAAGAGATTAATGTTGTATCATCATCTTTATTAAATAAAATCTCTGAATTAGATAATAAAACGCAATATAATAATCCAAAAAAAAATGAGGATGAATATTTAAATTTATTAAAAGTTAGGAGTTATTTAAGGAGACATTTAGGTAAAAAAGATGTTGAAAAAGAGATGAAACATATCAAAGAAATGATTGATAATTCAGAGAATAATAATGAACACATTGATGAAAATAATAAAAATTAATCATTAAAAATAAAAAAATGAAAAAATAGTTTTAAATATATATAAAACTACATAAATTATAAAACATAGAGTTATTCTACGTAAAAAATAAAAATATTTTTCAAATTTTGATTCATTAATAAAAAAATGAATTATGAGTATTTTAGACAAAAGAGATATACGTGGGATATATTTTTTTCGACATTTTCATCACTTAGAAAACCAACATTAACAGATATCTTTAATTTAGAAGAAAGATATGATTCTTATATGAAGAATGAGCAAATAATGATTTATATAGATAATGAAGGTATTGAAAGAACCATTGAAATATTTAATAATAATGGAGGTCAATATATGAATTTACAAAGATGTAGATTATTATATCCTTTATGGAAACCGAATAAACCTATTAGACGATTTTCATTAAATATAGAATATTGTAATCAAAATAAAAGACATGTTATTATTATGAATCATTATGATAATAATTTTAGTGCTTTATTTGACATAGAAACCAGAGGAGTGTTTATTAAACATAATGAAAAAAAGAGAATAAATAGCATAGGTGAATTTTTTAGTTATGATAAATTTTCAGAAAAATCGATACAAAAATATCCTACACGAGATGATTTTTTTGGTTTTCATTATATTTTTTTAAATACATATTTTCATGACCCTAAATCAGAAGAGAGTTTTACAACAGCTATTTTAAGAAGACAACACAAAATTATTCCTAATAATTTTATTAATACATTTCATTTTAAAGATAATAATAATGTAAATTGTAATAATTGTTTTTGTTGTAAATCATATAATACTATTTTTAAGTTATGTGAAGATATTAATATTAAATTTAATAATTTTAAAACAAAAGATAATTATATTAAAACAGAATTTAATGTATATGTTTATGGTTATGAAGATGGTTCTTTAGATGAAGAATATCAAGAAGAATTAAGAATTTTGGAAAACCTTAAAAATGAATATATACATTCTTATTATTATATTCACAAGTATATTAATGAATACATTAATTTTGTTATTCAAGTTTATCCTGATTATTTGTTGTAATCAACTTTTTTTATAAATTATTTTTTTATAAATTATTTTTTTTTATAAATTATTAAATAAATTTTAAATTGAAAATTCATTTAAGTCAATTTGATATTGATGATAAGCAAAATTTTGATTATCGTCATCATTATCTTCATTTTCACTATTATTTCTTTTAATAGATTCATTATCACTGTTTAATTCTTCAAAATTTGGTTCATTATCAGTTTCATAATCACTATCATAAACATAAGTTGTTGATGCAGATGAATCTTTTTTATTTTCTTTATTAGTCTCTTCAAAATTATCAGTATTATCAACAAAAGTTAATAAAAAATCTAAATGATAAATATTGAGAAGAATTGCATCTTTTGAAGGATATAAATCTTTTTCATCTAATACATATAACCAAATACATAAAAACATCATAAATTTATCTGGATAATCATAAAATTGAATATAATATTGACGATTAAAAGGGTCAATTAATTTCTCGATATTATGAAAATTGAATGTGGTTACATTTAATTCATCTTTATCTTTTCTTTCTTCATTAAAATAATAATGTACTTTAATTTCATCAATAAAATTGTATAAATATACATAGAATTTAAAGAAGTTTTTATTAATCTGATTTTCTTCTGAATTATCATTGACAATATTCATTAAACAAATGTTAAATAAATTAGTATCAAAAATTGGTTCATTTGAATCTTCTTGAATTGTACATACATTTTCAAAAAATCTATCTGAAAAGTACTTAAAGAAATGTTTTTCATAATAACACTTTTTAACACATTTTAAGATAGTTTTATAGTATTTTTCACCAGGTTTACAAAATGAATAAACATCAATTTGTTCATCTGTTAATTCTTCTTTACTAAAACAATCTGAATTTAAAAAATTAGTACAATTTATATAAAAATTATGGAATTCATTTGATTTATTATCTACTTTTTCTTCTTTTTCTTCTTCTACTTCTTCTTTATCATTCTTTGATGATGATACACTATTAATTTCATAATTTTCATATAAATCCTCATCATCTTCATCTTTTGATTTTTTGTAAAAACTAAAATTAGTTTGAACAAATGTTTTATTTGATGAATTATTAATGGTTAAGTTTGAAGTTGTATTTAAAGACGAATTATTAGATTCTTTTGTCTTTTCATTTAAATTTTTGGAAAAATTATATTTTTTATTAACAAATTCTTCCATATTTTCAATATTAAATTCCGAGTTTAATAATAATGTTCTAAATTCGTTATTTTCGATTGGTTTAAATTCAATTAGCGATAATTCAATATTTTTTTGTAAATTTTCACTAATATTTTCTTCTAATTTATTTATCCAGTCATCACTTTCTGTCCTTTGTCTCGGATTTTTAAGTTCTACTTTTGAAAAAATCTCTTCTTTCTCTTCTTTTGTATAAACTCTATAATAATTTGAATGATTATTCGATGTATTTTGTTTAAAATAGTTATTCGAGTAATATTCATTAAATCTAAAATGATTATTTCGATATCTCATATATTCTTCATTACTATTTTGTTCATTATTTAATTGGTATGACTTTCTTTTAGGACAATGATAATATCTTTTACTATCATTTCTATTTTTATCATCAATATTATCAAAAAAATCAAAATAATCTTCTGAATTATCTTCTAATTCATTATTTTCTTCTTTCGATGGTAAAATAATAACTTGTTCTTTTTCTTTTGTTTGAATTTCATTAATAATCTCTTCATCTAAAATATAATTTTCTAATTCATCTTCATCAACATCATTTTCATCATCATTAATATTCATTTCTGAATTATTATTATTTTCAAATGATTCTGAAAAATTTATTAACTTCTCATAACATTTTTTCTTCCAATTTTCATAATTTTCTCCTGTTGTATTCTTTTGTATATTTTCAATCATATCATAACAGAACTCCATATTATTAAAAATTTACGTTTGTAAATTTTTATTAAACGTATAAAAAAAGTTGTTTTTTATAATAAGTTGATTTAATTAGAATAAATATAAATAATATTCATTTTTTTTATATTTATTGTTTTTTACGTCACTCATGGATCCAAAGCAAACCACCTAGAGCTGAGTGATAATTGTTTTCTTTTTTAAGGAAAACGTATTCATTATTCCGCTCACTAAATAATAATAGGTTTCCCGGAATTGATGAATCAATTCGCGGGAAAACGTATTCATCTAAATCATCATAAATTATGGACAATTCATTCTATTCAAATTTAAATCAAAACATCCTATAATACAATCATCTGCATTATTACATTTATCAAAATCTTCTTTTGTAAATTCATTAAATAAATTTAATGTTAATTGAAAAGATTCTTCTTCTGTCATTCCGTATTGTTGATAAATACATGATAAATGTTTTGTATATTCATGATTCCAAAAACTCTGTAAATCACCACAATTATTCCATTCTTTATACATTTCATTATATAATTCTCCTTCTACATTTTGGTATACTGGTGCTTCACAATAAGTTGGATATGAATTTTTATCATATTGTGGCCATAAACCATGAATTTGATAACCATTATCACACCATTTTTGAATTGAATATACATAATAATTATAATTTAATTGTTGTTTATTATTATATAAAGTATTTAATAATTTATAGTAAGGTAAAGTGTTAGTAGATATATAGTAGTAAGTAGGATAAATAGATGATAAGAATGTCGTTAAAAAAAATGCATTAGATAAAGTTATAAAAGTCATTATAATAATTATTCTTTACAAAAAAACAATAACTTTTTTAAATTTTCTTTTTTTTTAAATTAAATATAAATTTAAAAAATATTAAATTATTAATAATTAAATATAAATAAAAAATAACTATTTTTTTAGGAAATGGTATATGTATGTATTCGATGTAAATATAAAACTGACCATATTAAATACATAAATCAACATTTTAGTAAAAAAAATATTTGTCAATCAAATTATTTTATATTAATGTCATTAGAAGAGCAAAATGAATTATCTAAAATATCTATTTTAAATCAGGAAAATACGTTTATTAATACAATAAATAATTTTGAATTAGTTTTATCCAAAGGTCCTAAAAATATATATAATTTTATTGAAATTTATAAAAATATTATAAAAGAAGAAAATAAAGATACCAATGATAAATTAAGTAATTTTAAAATACCTAATAAAAAATACAGTATAATTAAAAATAAATGTTTTATGTGTGAAGAATGTGGTTTTCGATTTGAAAATAAATCTAATTTAAATAAACACATTCGAGAAAATAGATGTTTTATGATTAAATTAATTAATAATTTAAAAAACATAAATTTTAATTATAATGATTTCAATGATTTTAATAATTATCTTTCTTTAAAAGAAAATGATTATGAAAAATTTAAAGAGTTAAATAAAAGTTTTAAAGATTATCTAATTTATTTAATATATAATACAAATGAATTACTTTATATAAATAATCTAGATGATGATATAATAATTGAATTAAATAATAATGAATTTAAAAAATATGAACTTAAAGAATTATTTAATAAATGGCTACTTAAAAAATATAATATTGATGAATTGTTCAATAAAGTGAATAAGAATTATGAATGGAAAGAATTAAAAAGTTTAAATGAAAGAATTGAATACGAATATGACAATTTGATGAATTCTGATTTACAATCATATAATCATATACAAAATTTATGGAAAATTGAGATTTATAAAAAAAATAATTTATTTAAATTTTATGTTTTTGAAAATATTAATTTAATTGAAAATTTCAAAATTTTTTGACCTAAAAAAGTTCCACAATCTACGCGGAATCCTTTTTCTGTTTTTTCTTTGTTAAAAATTAGTTTTTTAAATATTATTTTTATTGAGACTTATTCAATAAAATAAATTCCTCGAAAAATGTGAATTACAATAAAAAAACGATTTATTAGAAAAAAAGGAATGTGAAAAAAGGTTCCACAATCTACGCGGAATCCTTTTTCAGATTTTTCTTTGTTAAAAATTAGTTTTTTAAATATTATTTTTATTGAGACTTATTCAATAAAATAAATTCCTCGAAAAATGTGAATTACAATAAAAACACGATTTATTAGAAAAAAAGGAATGTGACGTCTTACGGACACATCTTTCTGCGCAAAGAAAGATGACAAAAGGTTACACAATCTACGCGGAATCCTTTTTCAGATTTTTCTTTGTTAAAATTTACTTTTTAAAATATTAATTTTATTGATAAAACTTCAATAAAATAAATTCCTCGAAAATTGTGAATCACAATAAAAACACGATTTATTAGAAAAAAAGGAATGTGACAAAGGATTCCGCGTAAATTGTGGAACTTTTTTTGGAATTCTTTTTCTTTGTTAAATATTTTATTTTAAAATATTAATTTTAATGAGATTTTTACAATAAAATAAATTCCTCGAAAAATGTGAATCACTATAAAAATAAAATGCCTAAAATGGAATCAAAAATGCCTAAAATGGAATTCAGAAAAAAAATTTACACACACCAGGCGGAATCCTTTTTTTGATTTTTTCATTGTATAAAAATATATTTACACAATTCCTTTTTATTGTTATAATCTCAATAAATTTAATTTATCAAAAAATATGAATTACAAAAGAAACATGATTTATTAAAAAAAACGGAATGTGTAAAAAAATTCCACAATCTACGCGGAATTCATATTTTTTTCCAAAATCGCAATAAAAATGTATTTTTTAAAATAATTATAAATATAACAATAATTTTATGTATAATAATTTTTAAATGATAGCAATAAAAAATAAAAAATGTCTCCTTACCATAAAATTGATTTTTGAAAAAAATGTAAAAAAATCAATTTTTTGACTTTTTTTTAAAATTGTAAAAAACAGTACAATAAAATATTTTTTGTTATTTTTTATAAATATTTTTACAATATTTATATATATTTATTTTTTCATTTTTAATAAAATATTTTTATTGCGATTTTTTGGTCTCCTTACCATAAATTTTGATTTTTAAAAAAAGTTTAAAAATTTATTTTTGAGTGATTTTTATTGCGATTTTTTCAACTATTTTTCATTTAAAAATCATAAAAAATATTTGTACACAAAATATAATTTTTATTGAAAATATTTTTCTTGCGATTAAAAATGCCTAAAATGGAATCAAAAATGCCTAAAATGGAATGTGAAAAAAAAAGACCCACCGTTTGAGCGGTGGAGCCGGTTTTTTGACCTTTTTTTACAATTTTTTATTTTGCCAATTTTCGTCTAAAAAGGTCCATCCGTATCGGACTTTTAACCAAATCAAAAAAAGTCCGATACGGAACGGGCTTTTTTTTAATAAATGGTGTTTTTATCACAAATTTTTAACACATTTTATTAAAAAAATAATAAATCACGATATTTTTTTTTTGCCAATTTTCGTCTAAAAAGGTCCATCCGTATCGGACTTTTAACCAAAATAAAAAAAGTCCGACACGGAACGGGATTTTTTTTAATAAATGGTGTTTTTATCTCCGCAAAATAACACGGTTTATTAAAATTTTTTTTGACCGGTTGAAGTCCATTTTTTTTTCATTTTGCCAATTTTCGTCTAAAAAGGTCCATCCGTATCGGACTTTTAACCAAATCAAAAAAAGTCCGATACGGAACGGGCTTTTTTTTAATAAATGGTGTTTTTATCACAAATTTTTAACACAATTTATTAAAAAAATAATAAATCATTTTTGATTTTTTAAAAAAATTTTCGTCTAAAAAGGTCCATCCGTATCGGACTTTTAACCAAAGTCCGACACGGAACGACTTTTTTAAAGTGAAAAAATCCCGCGCCGTATCGGACAAAAAAAAAATCCCGCGCCGTATCGGACCATTTTGTAAATTTTTGGACCTCAACCGGTTGAAAGGCCGGTTTTGGTCAAAAAAGTCCAAAAAAGTCAAAAAAAGTGGACCGGTTGAGGTTTTTGAAAAAAAAAAAGGTTTTTCCACCGTTCCGGCGGAACCGGTTCCGCCTAGACGGTGGAGCTTCATCACTAAAAGTTGCCAATTTCCTGCTCATTTTGGTGAGTAATTGGCAACTTTTTCACCGGAAAAACGGTGAAAATTGATTTTTTGAAAAATATTTTTTATACAATATTTTATTGTTATTTTTTAAAAATCTTAAAAATATTTTCACAAGAGGAACCAAAATTTCAAAAAATTTGACCGGTTGAGGCGTCCAAAAAGGGCTTTTCGGCCGGTTGAGGTTCTTCAAAATTTTGTTCCTTTTTTTCCTTTTTTTTCCAAATTTTGACTTTCTTACCAAAATGGAGAAAAATATTTATTTATATATCATTTTATTGTTATTATTGAAAAGGTAAGGGTCAATTTTTCACCGTTTTTTTGGTGAATTTTAAAATAAAAAAAACAACTTTTGTAGTCTCGACCAAAAAATTTTTCAAAATCTGTTTTTTTTTTTTTGAAAGGCTTCAGCTTAATTTTTTTTTTTGATTTTTTACTTTTTTTTTCACCAAAAAAACGGTGAAATTTTTGATTATTATCATTATGATTTATTTATATTTCTACATTATTTAATATTTTATATTATTTTATTATCTTAATGGTATTATTTTAATATTTTGGAATTTTTAACATTTTAAGGTTTTCCTTACTGAGATTACCATATTTTTCATTTTTATAATATTTATTTTTATTTTTATTTTTATGGTAATATACTTTTTATATATTACCATATTTATATATTTTATATTATTTATATATTTTATTTATTATGATATTAGATAATATTATATATTTATATAAATATTTATTACCAATAATTATTAAACAATAAAATATAATAATAATAATATATTATGATAAAGATAATAGAATATAATAAAACATTTAAAGATAATATAATATAATTTTAAATCCTTACTGAACTTACCATATTTTTCATTTTTAATGATATATGACTATTTTTTGAAAAACATGGTAATAAGATATTTTGTTATTACCATAATTTAATATTTAAATTTAATATATAATTTATTTAATATCTAAATATATAATAATATTAATATATATAATATAAATAATATAAATGTATGATAATAAAATATAAAAAATATATAAAAAGTAAAAATATAAAAAGTAAAAATATAAAAAAGTAAAAATATAAAAAAATAAAATATTAAATAAATATTTAATAAAATAAAAATAAATATAAAAAATATTTATAAAAATAAATATATAATTTTTAAATAAAAATGTTAAATTATAAATGTATAAGATGTGATTATTTATGTGACTGTTCAAAAAGGATGGAAGAACATATAGACAGAAAAAATCAATGTAAAGATATAAATAATTGTATGATAAATGATATAAGTTTATTAAGAAAGATGATTATAGATAATACAAATCATAAAATTAAATTGAAAGAAGAAGAGATAAAGAGACAAAAAGAATTGATAAATGCAAATAAGGAAAAGAAGATATCAACAATAAATGATTTAAAAAAGATACCGAATGATAATGAAAAAGGATTTATAGTAAAAGAAATAGATAATAATATTAATAAAAAAACAAAAAAAAATATATTTTCAATTGAAGATATAATAAGTGATAATGATTCAATAATACCAAATTTAAATAATTTAATAGATTCTCAAGAACATCAAATGGTTTTGTCACAACATTATAAATTAGATATAATATTTAATTATAATATAAATTTGAATATAAAACAGGTGACACCCTTTAAAGATAATCCGAAAATGAAAGAAAGCGTTGAAAAATTAGTAAATGTAGTAAAAGAAGAAAATAATAATATATCAAAAGAATTAATTAAAAAAGAATATGAATTAATAATGGAAAAAATGAACGAAAATAACACAGATTCTGGTAAATTTGAAATACAATATGAAAAAGAAATTAATATGAATGTATCTTATAATATTGTATATTTTTATGATAGTGTTGATAATAAAGGATTTTTTTATATAAATGATATCAACTATTATCGCGTTTAATTAAATTTTTTGAAAAAATATGAAAATTAAAAAAAATCAATTTTTAACGATTCGGTTAATCATTACATCATAACTTTGAAAAATATTGCAAGGATTAAAAAATCACTTGTTAAAAATATTTAATAATTTAAAATTTTATTGTTAAAAATACAATAAAAAATATTGAAAAAATAATTATTTAAAAAATTGAAAAATTAATATTTTTTTGAAAATTAGAAAATTGGAAAAAAATCAATTTTTAACAATTTGGCTTTATACTACATCACAACTTCAGAAAATATAGCAAGGATTAAAAATTTACTTGTTTAAAATATTTAATAATTTTAATTTTTATTGTTAAAAATACAATAAAAAATATTGAAAAAATAATTATTTAAAAAATTAAAAAATTTAAAAAATCATGAAAATCAAATAATTAATATTTAATTAAATTAATATGATTAAATTCTTTCTTTTCAGATTCTGATACACCTTGTTCTTTGAAGAATTGTTTAACATTATATTTTGTATAATAAATATTCGAAACCCAATGTTGTAATTTAGTAATTTCACGATTTCTTATTAATGAGAAGTTATTATTTGAATTGTTTTTATATTGAATATAACCAAATTTATTTATTTTTAACATCTTTGTTTTTAATGCTGTTAATACCAACAATTCATAATCATCAGCAATAGGCATTGCTTCACTATAATTTCCTAAAACATCAACAAGTACATTTTTTCTCCATGCTCTGGGATGATTAGGAACACCAACAATATTGCTCATTGTTCTATCATTAATATCACATGATTCTGCTACTTCAAATTTATATCCTTTATATTCTTCAGTATGATAACCACCATAACCCATACCCCAATCTTTACCATAGGTGAAAGGACGCATATCTTCATAACATTCTGCAAAATTCATATAAACAAAACCAACTTCAGGATATTCATCAAAACCTTTAACAATTTGTTCAAGAGTATCAGGTAAAATTTCATCATCATGGTCAAGTTCTAAAACATATTCACCACGACATAAAGAAACAGCTTCATTTTTAACATTTCCAATGTTACCACTGTGAAAATCTTTTCTATAAGCACGAATACGATGGTCTTTAGAAGAAATATTTTCGCGAATAAAAGAGAAGTTTTTATCATCTTTGGAATCATCAACAATAATCCATTCCCAATCTTTAAAAGTTTGAATTAAAAGACTATTGAAAGGACGATAAATTTTTTCAAAAGAATGGAAACCAGTAGTAAAACAAGAAATTTTAGGTCTAAATTTTTTGCGTTCAGGTAAATTATTAATATAACAATGGAGAACACGATTATTAACAATTTCAGGAACACAAACTTCTTCTTCAGTTAAGTGAATCCATTTAGAGTTCATTTTAGGAATTAAGTATGGTGAAATATTATATTCATTCCAATTCTTACCGACGGTAATAAGAACATTAAATTCTTCTGAGAAGAGACAATTTAATTCTCTTATAACTTTATCGTGTGGAGTCTGAAAATCTTCATCATCTGAATATTTAACAATTTTAAATGAGAATTCTAATTTGTCTTGCGCTGCGCTTATTTCTAATTTTTTATTAATAGATGCATATTCTCCTTTGCGTATAATTAAGACATATGGATATTTATTAGGAACAGGATTTTTATTCATTTTATATTTTAATATTAATGATAATTTATTTTTTATAATTTAAACCAATATTTTTTTAAGTATATTATTTTATACGTTAATTAAATAAAACGTAAAATAAAAATAAAAAATGAAAATTATTTAATTATATAAGTAAATCTGTTAATATAATTTATAAATTTAAATTAATTATCATCAATAAAAATGGATAGATATTATTATTTTATATCAGATAAAATTAATTGGATTGTAAATAATCCAGAAAAAGCATATGAAGAATTTGCATATGTAGTTATTACAAATAAGGATCTATTAATTTGGACATTTATTATTTTAACTTTAATTTATGTTAATATTTCAGAAGTCCATAATAATGAAAAAAATTCTAAATTTATTAAAAATATGAAGAATTTAGAAAATGAAAATAAAAGACTTAAATTAGTTCTTGAAAATCTTATGCAAAGACAAGAGGCATTTGAAGAAAATTTTAATAATAGAATTATTAATAGAAAGAATGATAATAAAGATGAATTAGATAAAATTCATAATGATATGAAAGAAAAATATCAACAAATTGAAAAAATCATTTCATTATACAAAAAAGAACAAATTATGATTAAAACAAGAATAACTAAATTAAAGAATTTTGTTGAAGATAAATTTGAAGCTTTGGAAGAATTAGATAATATGTCTGATATTAATTCTCTTTCAAATGATAATTAAAAAATTATCATTTTTGTATCAAAAACTTATAATATATGTATATATGAATTATGAAAAAAATTAAGCTAAAAAGCTTATTATATGAATTATGAAAAAAAATATAATTAAAAAGTAATTTTTTATTTATTTTTATTTAATATTTTATTTATTTTTATTTTAAATTTTTATTTATTTTTTATTTAATTATTCATCTAAACTATTTTCGAAAAGAAAATCTTCGACTTCATCTCTGAAAGTTTTAAGATAAATATCTTTAATAATTTTAAATTTACTAAATATTTTTTGAATATTAGTATATTTTTTATGTAAATCTGTTTTTGTCATAAACTCATCAATACTGCAATTTTTAAGGTCAATAATAAGATAATGTTGAGTTGTATTAGTATTATCACCTTTAACATAAACATCATCTGAATAATCAGAACCAGAAAGAATACAAATATCGATAAAGAATTGATTAATATTATCAGATTCGACATTATATTTAGTTTTAATAAAGTCAATAAGTATATTAGTATGTAAAATTCTAAAATTCATAAAATCTTCATTATTAAACTTAATAATTTTATTAACACCTAATACCATTAAATCAGTATCATTTGATAAACAAGAATCAACAATACCCATACGAGATAATTGACCTAAAATAAAATCAGCTTCACAATGAGCATTAAAAATGAAAAAATGAGTTTTATTAGACTGATTATATTGATTAATATATTTTTTACATTCTTTAATTTCATCATAAGAAGCATAAGTACACTCATTCTTCATCCATTCAAAAGTAGTATTAAATAATTGAATATTATTTACTAGATAAGAATTGATATAAACAGTGTTATTGTTAATGTTGAATTTATTTTTAATAAAAGGTTCCTCATCTGGGTACATTTCTTTTTCTTTTTTTTCAAATTTATTAATTAATTTTTTAATCTCAGAATTTAATATAGATATATTAATATATTTATTATCAATATAATTCTTCATTAATTTAAGAATCTCAAAATGTAAATCTTTATTTCTATGTTCTTTTTTACGTTTAACTGATTTACACTTCTTTAAAACATGTTTAAACTCTCCATCAAAAACAAAGATAGGAGTAGTATTATTATCTTTAAAAAAGTCAAATAATATCTTTAAACCTACCTTAAAATCAGAAGGATATCTCTTTTTAATAAAGTGTATGATATTTAGAATATCAACACCAATTCTCTTATTCTTAAAATCATTATCAATGTTAACCATTGAAAAAATCTCGGGACACTCGATATAGAGAGTCTCAGTAAATTTATTAAGACGGGTAATGCCCATTTTACGTTTGTTTGAAAGCAAATATAAGTAAGTTTGTTATTTTGACTTTACATATAAAAATATATATTTAGACATTATATTTTTCATTTTTTTTGGTTATTATTTATGGTTTTAACAAGAAGTACTAATAATTGATATAAACGTAAAAAAATAAAAAAAGTGAAAAAAAAAATTATAAAAAGGAAAAAATACAAATCAATTATTAAACTCGATAAAGTTATTTATTGACAAAAAGCAAAAGCAAAAGCAAAATGAGCACAGTATTCGATTCAGAATCATTCATTAAGACTAAAACTCTTGAAGAGTTAACACAAATAAATCGTGATTGGACAGATAAAGACATGGAAAATGCTGTAAAATACAATAGAGATGATGTATTTGAATTTTTATATAAAAAGGGAGTATCAATAACAGATGATATTGTAAATACAGTAATATTAATGAATAGTCTTAAAATTTTAATCAATATATATCATATTTTACCATCTTTTAACTTTAATAAACCCGAATTTATTTTTAATGCAGTAATGAGTAGAAATAAATATTGTTATGAGTTTATTATTGAGAGATATAAAGAAGTAGCTAGTGCAGGAGGTGGATTAGATAATAATATTGAGATGAGTGTATATCAAATAATAAATACGAATCAACCTTTATTAATGAAGAAATTCATGAAGAATTTTAAACATTTTTATGATAACAAATTTTATTATTATTCAATTGATAACAATAAATCAGATATTTATGAATTTTTGGAGGATTATTTATATGATAATAATTATTTTGATATTAGTGTATTAAAAGAATGTTTAAATTATAGAAAGACTTTTGATAGAAATATTGAAGAACATCGATATTATTATTTAATTAAAAATAGATGGATGGGAAGTAATCAGAAAATTTTAGATTATTCAGACGATGAGAATGAATTAATTGATCCAGAATTAGAAGATGAGATGAATAATGCTTTATATGATGAGAATGAAATGATTGAACGAAATTGTTGTCCATCAGCTATAGATTTTAATTTAGATAATATTTTAGATAATAGTTTAAATGAAGATGAAAATCAACAATCTTCTGAAGTAAAAAATATTGAAGAAGATGAAGAGAATAAAGGAGAAGAATTAACATTTGAAAATATTCTTGAAAGAGTTAAAACAAATAAATTTTTAGATGAATATTTAGATTCAAATAATGTTGAAAATACATTTTTAACAGAAGATTTTGAAGAAAATAAAAATAATTCAGATAATGATGAAGAATTATCATTTGAAGAGATTTTAGAAAAAATTAAAATTGAATGTTATTTAGATAATAAATTAGATGAGAATGGTATTGAAAATACTTATTTAGATGCAAGTTTTATACCATCTGAATCTTCGAATGATTTATCTTTTGAAGAATTTATGCAAAATATTAAATCAAATATTAATTAATTATTAATAATTTTATAAATTGAACTTATTAAGTTAGAAAGAAAATGATTATTTAATTAAAATTAAAGTACTTAAAGAAAATGATTGTTAAATATTTTTCTTTTTTGCCATGAAAGGATTTTTTCTTTTTACAAAGAA
>JACCED010149198.1_pt1 | contig 38502 bp, 78 predicted proteins | sample 7455021 | NCBI WGS metagenome assembly JACCED01 (sample SAMN15323456, study PRJNA562643) | freshwater metagenome | isolation source: river surface water | place: USA:Blue River Watershed | collected 2017-08-19
AAGTATCGTGCTGATATGAGAACAATGATAACAGAACGGAACAAGACTCCAGCTGGACGTGCCTCAAAGCCGACAATCAACTTTGAGTGGGAACAGATTTTCTAAACAACTAAATAGGTGCTGAGGAGAACACAATGGCCGGTGCATCAGCAGAACGACAAGAAAATGGCTTAATAGACGCCGTAAAGAAAGCATTCAAAGCAAACCAGAATAACCCCGTCACGTTCGTGGCCGGCGCGGTTACGGTTCAGGGTGTCATAAATGCTGAAAAGTACACGGGACGTCAAGAAGGCGGTTCGGAGCCATATACGGACGTGGTTCTCTACACATACGATAAAAAAGAAATCAATCTATCATGTAAAGGCCCCTCGGCACCCTCGTTGGCCGGTGGTGGTTTGAAGGGGTTGGAGCTTGCTGTGCCGGGTATCACGGCAAAGTTCATGAAGCTAGCGTATGATGCTCTCAAGAACAAAAAGAAGCTGAAGGCAGGTGATAAGGTTCCTGATGTGTTCGGTGAAATTACCGGCGCGACAAAGACAAAGATCGTTGTTGGCAACAAAAAGATGGGTGGACCGATCGACTATATGTACATCGGTCCAATGGACGTGACGGGCCCTTACGATAAGAAGACAAACGTTTTAAAGGTAAACGGTGCTCTATATCCAGCCGTTCAATATGCAAAGACACACAAACTATACTTCCGATTGAGAGCTCGTCGTGAGGATCAACGGTTCGATCCCACAGCAAAAGACAATCGCGGCGTTCCAAAGATTTACGGCAAGTCCCCGTCCAAAGGTGACAGTGCTGGACGCATAGTAGTTACCGACAGCGTCCCTTCAACAGGCGTAATAGTAAAACTTTAATGCCAAATAACCTTACTGTTGACCGGGACATTGTTTTGTGGGATAATAATAACAAATGAAAAACTTTTCTACTTTCCTAGCCGAAGCGGCCGCATCAGAAGATAAACTCAAACACCTCGAGCACGTCGAGGATCACACACTCAATGCTGGTGCAGAAGGGTATGACCACGCCGTCAAAACCCTACATGCCGTGCATCAAGCTATGCAGGGGAAACCGAGCGATGCAGTTATCACGACGAAGTATGACGGTTCTCCTTCTATCGTATTTGGACATCATCCAACGACAGGTAAATTCTTTGTCGCAAGTAAGTCCGCCTTTAATGCAAAGCCCAAACTTAATTATACTGCAGATGATGTTGACAAAAACCACGGACACGCTCCAGGACTCGTTGAGAAGCTCAAAGACGGACTGAAGCACTTACCGAAGGTTGCACCTGATAAGGGAATTTACCAGGGTGACGTTATGCATTCCGGTAAGAAGGATATTAAGTCCAAGGGTGACGAATACCACTTTACGCCAAACACGATCACCTACACGGCCAAGAAGGGTTCACCAGAAGGTCGGAAGATGGCGGCCGCTAAGTTCGGCGTCGTTGTCCATACACAATACAAAGGCAAAGACTTTGAGTCGATGAAGGCATCGTTTGGTCCGAACCTCAACGGCTTCGGTGAACATAACGATACGCACGTCATATCTCCTGCGGTTGATCCTTCAAAAGCACACTACGATAAGAGTACAACACAAGAGTTTGAACAGCACATGGCCGATGCTGAAGCAGCTCATCAAAAACTTGCAAAAGGCGGTTACGATCGCGTAGCCCAGCATGCAGATGCAATTAAGACTTACATTAACAATACAATCCGTACAGGTGAGAAGCCTTCCGTCGAAGGATTGAAAACACACATTGCGACAAAAGCACAAAAGGAAATTGACAAACTCAAAACTCCTGCCGGTAAAGCTACGCGTCAACGTGCTCTTGATATGACACACAGCTCGATCGACACTTCGAAGAAACATCTCGATACGATGCTCGATCTTCACGGTTCGCTACAAAGAGCAAAGAACGTACTCGTCCATGCTATTGAGCCAGCCGTCAAAGGTCCATTTGGTACTAAGATCGGTGATCAAGAATCAAAGAGCGAAGGTTCCGTTGTTATTATTAACGGTCGTCCATCCAAACTTGTTGACCGTGAAGAGTTTAGCCGTGCAAACTTTGCACGTGGTGATGCTTTGAAAAAGCAACCAGCAGAGAAGAAGCCCGTCGAAGAAGAGAAGCATGCAGCACTTGCATATGGAAGAATGAACCCTCCTACTATTGGTCACATGAAGGTGATCAATAAGCTGAAGGATGTTGCTAAGGATGCAGGTGGCGAGCATCACATGATTGTTTCTCACACGAACGAACCTAAGAAGAATCCTCTCACACCTGAACAAAAGGTCAAGCATCTGCAACGGTATGCACCCGATGCAAACATTAAAGCTGCTTCGAAGGACAATCCAACGTTGTTTACCCAAGCTGCCGAACTGCACAAGCAAGGTGTTACCCATCTTCACATTGTTGCAGGTTCCGATCGTGTCAAGGAATATGAGGACAAGTTCAAAGAACTGAACGGAAAGCCAAACAAACAAGGTGAAGTGCCTTTCAACTTTAAGAAGATCACCGTCCACTCGGCCGGTGTCAGAGATCCCGATGCTGAAGGTGCTGAGGGTATGTCCGGTACAAAGATGAGAGAACATGCGAAAAACAACGACCTGGAATCGTTCAAGTCAGGTATGCCATCACACATTTCCGACAAACATGCAAAGGAAATGATGAAGGACGTTAGAAAAGGCATGGGAATAAAATAAATTATAAATACCGTCAGAGTTAGGCTAAGGTAAACCTCTGAGGTACAAATGGACGAAAAACAAGATAAAAAACCAGCAGAGTCTGCCCCTGTAGAAACAAATAAAACCAAGATTTCGATCAAGGCAGGCCAAAAAAACAAAATCATCATTAACCCACCTGAGAAACCACCCGTTAAGAATGTTAACGAGTTGTTTGCAAGTGCGCGTCAAAAGCACGCTGTTGTCCTTGAAAAAAAGACAGAGCTCGTGCTACAAGCAAAAGCACGACAAGCTGACCTGCCAGAACAGGCATTGGTTCAGGTTTTCATTCGCGGCTTTAAGAATCTCCCTATCAATTCACAACTGACACGTGAGCAGTATGCTATGAACCGTGTTAACTCTTTCATTGCTGGCGGTGCCGCAATGGTTGAGGATTGTGATCTCCTTCCTATCCAAGAGCGTATTGTTCATATTGGTAGAAAAGGAACTGGTGGTGGAAGCCGTCCACACATTAAGCGCGAGAAGAGTCCATACAACAACAAGGTCGTGTACCACGTTGTCGACGCAAAGGGTGTTGTTAAGCACTCAACTGCTGATGAAGGCGAAGCTAAGAAGCACCTTGCGCAAAAATACAATAACTACCTTGGTGAAGCAAAGAAGCTGAAAGGTAAAGATCCTTGCTGGGACAACTATAAGATGGTTGGTCTCAAAGCAAACGGTGACCCAAATTGTGTTGGTCCTGTTAAGGAAGACGCTGAACCGATCGCTGAGATATCAAAAGAGCTTGCTAACCGCTATTACTGGTCTGCAAAATCGTCTGGTGACGAGATGGATAAAAAGATTTCAGCTAAGACAAAGAAGCTCGGTGACAAGTGGTCTCAGAGAACACACAACAATCTAACGGATCTTCTAGCAAAGTCTCAAAAGAGAACCGCTGGTAGACTTCGTGCTCTGGATAGACTTACAAGAAAAGAAGAAGTCGAAAAGGTAGCAGAAGCAACGTCCGTTGCTATAAGAATGCAACGTGCTCTAGAGAAGATCAAAGCAGAACGTGAGCGTAAAGAGCGCTTGGCTGCTCCATACGTTCAATCCGTCTTTGGTAAGAAAGACGAGAACAAGCCTGAACCAAAGAAGGACTAATATGTTGTCATTTAAACGGTTCATCATTGAAATGAAAACTCCTGCGTGGTCGCGTAAGGAGGGTAAGAATCCCGAAGGCGGTTTGAACCGCAAAGGGATTGCTTCTTATCGTGCTCAGAATCCAGGATCGAAGCTGTCAATGGCTGTCACTACAAAGCCTTCTAAATTAAAGAAGGGTGGCAAGCAATGGAACCGTCGTAAGTCATTCTGTGCTCGCATGAGTGGCGTTGATGGTCCTATGAAGAAACCAAATGGTGAGCCAACAAGAAAAGCGCTTGCTCTGAGAAAGTGGAATTGCTGATATGGCTCTAAAACACATTTTAAAATTAACAGATACAGAAGCCGTTCTAAAATGCTACATTGTCGACTCAGCAGGTGGTAATGTGGACATTAGTATTGCAACGGATCTAACAGCGCCTGGCCAGACATTCACAAACACAGATGTAAAAGTAACTATATCAGAGATATACTGGGGTTTGAAAGTTAACAAACAATTAGACGTCACGCGTCTGATTACAGCGGCTAATGGTGAAACACATGGTCATTATTACCTCGTTAACGCTGGTGAGCATAAGTTCGTTGGATTTGTTGATGATGTGTATGAAAACAAAGACATACGTATGATATTCGACGGCCCGGGACACTGTATTTTAAAGCTACGCAAAACGTCAGGATGGACACGATAATGGAAGAACTAATTCAACAAATGAAGGTATACCTAGCCGATAATGTGGCTTTTGGTATGAAAGCACAGCAGTATCACTGGAACGTTGAAGGTGATGACTTTGCACAGCATCATGATTTCCTTGGCAATCTGTATACTGAAGTCGATGGTGTTATTGATCAGATCGGTGAATTTATCCGTACATTGGACGCATACGCGCCCCTGTCACCAGCAAGAATGGCTGAGCTGACAACAATCAATGATACTGATCCAGCGCCTGAGGCAATGGTGATGATGCGTAATCTGTACAATGACAACGTTAAGGTAATCGCTTCTTTGATGGAAGCATTCCGTTCTGCAGAGCGTTATAGTGAAGTTGGTCTTGCTAACTTCCTACAAGATCGCATTGCAGCACATAAGAAACATCAGTGGATGCTTCGCTCTATCCTGAAAGAAGAAGAGAAATGAGCTACAAGTCACTAGAGAACACAATTAGAAACCGGGTCTCTTTTGGCACCGGTAACTATAAGAATTTCAGATCTGCGCTGTCTGCAGTTTATGAGCAGAAGACGAAGATTGAAACACACTACAAAGATCAGATCGTGATCGGTGGTTATCGCACGTTCCATTTTGAGATGTGCCCAAAGGCTCAGTTGCTGTATAGCGATCTGCCGCAAGATGTCGATAGAGATGCTGCTGAGAAGGCAGCAATCTTCCTCGATCAGTTGTTTGCTATGGAGAAGAGTGTCATTGCAACGGAGAAGGCAACATCGGAAGACATTCGCCAAGCAGAAAAGCTAGCTGAAAAAGCTATGTACATGGCGAAAGAAGCAAAGCTGGAAAAAGAACATGCGTTTGTTCAGGATCACGTCAATAAGATCAAGTCATACCACAAAGTGGAAGACATGAACCCAAAGACAGATGTGTCTGATGAGGACATAAAGAAACGTTTCACACGTCCTTCCTTAGCACAAACGCCAGAGCCAAAAGATATGGACATTGATAACCAGAAGTTCCGTATCTCGAGAAATTTAAAAATGCAACGTAAACTCAAAATCATAGATAACGACTAAGGAGAAACAAATGTTAAAAGATCGGTCTATTTCACAAAGCCTTATCGATGCGGTCTCTGCAATCGGTAAGACATCGGCAGAGAAGTACTACAATGAACAAAAAGCATTGCAGGAAAAGATGGCTGCTAAGCGAATCAAGATGCCAGGCGTTCCAGCACCAAAGGCTGACGCACCTGCTCACTCCGGTGCTGCAGACATGGCAAACAAGAACATGAAGGAAGAAGCTGGTGGTACAACACCAACTACTCCTAAGGAAAAAGCGCTTGCTAAGCTGCACGGTAACCCAAACAAGATCACTCACGGTGATGTAATGAAGGGTCGTGGCATTCGTAAAGAAGGCTGGGAAGACATGCTTAAAGCTGCTAAGGAACGCAAAGCGGCAGAAGGCACAGGCAAGTTCGACAAGAAGAAGACTTCTACTGGCACCGTGTACACGCGCAAGTCAGAGACTTTCGATGATGGCGGTAAAGACGCTGACATGAAGAAAGCTGAAAAGAAGATGAAGAAGGAAGAGCTTGATCACGTCGAAGAAGGCATCCTAAAAGGTACTGGCGAGATTGTTAAGCAAGCTGTTCGTTTGCCTTTCCGCGCTGTCAAGCGTGTTGCTGGTGGCGTTATGGATACAGTGAAAGATGTTGGCGATGCAGCTGCTAACATTAAGAAGAAATTCAAAGAAGAAGCTGAACTTGTTGGTGAAAACAAAGACACCCCAGGTAACAGCACTCACCAATGTGCTATTCATGTTAAGTCAGAGCAGTTCGGCGAAGGCAAGACATTGTTTAGCCAGCACGCAGAGCCAGATGCAGAAGGTAACATTGCATGGTATGACGTTATGTTTGCTGAAGGTATCAAGCGCGTGGAAACGAAGGACATTGAAATCACTATGTCCGAGAGCCACATGAACCACAAAAAGAAGAAATAATATGAAGTCATTCAAAACTTTCATTGAAGAAGCCGCACAAAAATCAGTACATCCAGACGCTATTCATGTGTCTGATGCTGGTGGCGGCAAATACAAAGTGCACGCTGTTGGTAGTAACCACGCTGATCGAATCAAGGTTGGCGAGCACCTTTCCGATACCGAACTCGATGATTTCAGCGAAGTTGGTGGAAAGATCAAACACGTTAAAGGTTAATCATGCCAATCAATCTTACGGACTATAACAAGATGGTTGTGGGCGGCACTGTCGTCCACCAAGGCGTGCCACCAGAGCCCGGACTTGTCAAGCTGCGTAAGAAGTTGGCTGAGGAACAACGGCAATTAGCTGAGGCACAGAAGACATCTGTTTCTTCATCCTTGAAGACTTCTGCTTATCAGCAAGATATGATAACGAATAAATAAAAGAAACAATCTCAAGGAGAGAATCATGCCATTATGGGGAAAACTAGACCAAGCAGCAGTAACCGGTACTGTTGTTCTAACAAATAACAGCATTACTGTTACCGCTAACAGTGCTACCGCTCTAAACACGGAGTTGAAGATCGGTGACACTATTTTCTTGTCAACAGCAAATACAGCACCTGGTGCAAACACGCGTTATCGTGTGACAGGCATCACAAACTCGACAAGCATTACTGTTGATCGCACATATGCAGGTACAACCAATGCAGCTGCTACTGTGTATTATCAGCGCATTCCACGTCCTATCACGGGTACCCACATTGGTGCACGCGTTATTGACGTTGCAGGTGTTGACGTGACAGAAGCACGTCTTGCAGCAAACAGAGCTAAGGGTATTCACACACCAGGTTGGAACCGTGTTGTTGCAGGTACCGGCGGTCGCGCTGGACGCTATACTGTTGAGACTCTTGTTGCTATGCGTAGCATGACAGCAGCAGTTGCAAGCGATGCAAACGACGACGACGTAGTTGCGGATAGTTAATTAAATGGTTGATCGCGCAAAGAAAATCAGTGAGTTACCTGTCGCTACGGCGACGGTAAACTCTGATATTGTCGTTATTGTTGCCAATACGACTGGTACCGCTACTACTAAGCGGATTACCATGAATGCGTTCATCACTGCATTTGCAAACATCCAGGTTGGACTTGCAAATTCAACGTACGCAGGTCGTATCATGCTCGGCGAACACTTAACCGTTGTCAACGCGACAACTGGTGAGGTGACTGTTCGCTTTGGTTCAAACACAGAGCATGGTGTCGTGGCAGCAGGTAATAACGTTTATATCAACGCAAACGGCTATGTTGGTGTGGTGGGCGCGAACGCTACTTCCCGCGGTGTTGTTCAGATTGGTGATAACATCACCGTGTCCAATACCAGTGTAATCAGTATTCCCTTTGGTAACTCGTCCGCTGTCGGTCTAGTTGCACAGGGTAACAACGTCTACATTAACCAAAACGGCTATTTGGGTGTCGTCGGTGCCAATACAACAACACGCGGTGTTGTGCAGATCGGCGAACACATAACTGTATCAAACGCAAGTATGATCAGTATTGCGGAAGCAAACAATACGCAGCATGGCGTTATGATGGTTGGAACAAACCTTAGCGTTGCTAACGGCGTTGTCAGCCTTGCCAATACAATAGGTGCAGATGTTACGTTTGCGAACGGTGTGTCTCGCTTTACAGGTAACGTAATTGTTACTAGCACAGCTCCAGCCAACTCAACGGCAAACGGTACAATAGGCCAGGTGGCTTTTGATACAGACTATATTTACTATTGTGTAGCGAACAATACATGGAAGAGGGCAGCTTTAGGCACTTGGTAAAATGCATAATGATAAATTGGATGAAACAAACTTTTTGTTATACGCAGCAAAGCATTACGAGAATCCGCATTGCTACGATACATTAGAGTTTTATGATGACCTGAACAGATTCAAATATATTAAGCGTTTGTTTAATAGGTACGAAGAGACAAACGATTTGAAGGATCGATTGATTATCAATCATCTAACGATCATCTATAACATTTTTGGTGCTGAGCCAGCTACACGAATGTTGTTTTTCAAACTGAAAGGGCACTATCACTTGCTGAAGCCCTTTCTTGTTTTGATGGGTTACATGCCCGAAGTTGTACACAACATAGGAATAGAAGGAAAGAATATCATCAGCTCCGACATCCACATGGATGAGAAGATTGTTGAGATATTAAGACAAATATGAAATCATTCAAAGACTTTATTCACGAAGAAGGGCCAGTAGCTGTCAATGCCGTCAGCGCGGGTAATGTCGATGGTATTGGATTCGGTTCAAAGGGCGAGCCAGGTGTGAAGAAAAAGAAACGCTCCGTCATAATGAACATGACTCCATTGAAGCGGAGAATGCCAAATGTGGGTCCTAAAGTTTCTTCCTAACTGGATATTCTACCTCCTGTTTTTCATTGGCGTGGCCGGCATCGCCGCTACCTATCTGCTACGCTTCATCCCTATCCCAGCAATCTATATGTACAAGACGCCAATTCAGTTGGTGTCTATTGCTCTTGTTGTCATCGGTACATTCATGGCCGGCGCAATCCATGATAACGAAGCATGGGAAGCAAGAGTACGAGAACTCGAAGCAAAGCTCGCTGAGGCAGCAACACAATCAGCAAAAGAGAATGTCAAGATTGTAGAAAAGGTTGTTACAAAGACACAAGTGATCAAAGAGAAAGCTGAGACGAACACTCAGTATATTGATCGTGAGATTATCAAATACAACAACATCTGCGAGATTCCTAAAGAGTTTATTCAGCTACATAACTCCGCTGCGGAGGCTCCAAAATGAAGATGATTGCTATTGTTGCAGCACTTACTATTTTGAGTGGCTGCTCGACTACTGTTCCCGTCAAAGCAAAGTTTCCTGAGCTACCTGAGCGTTTGCAGGTAAAGTGTCCGACTCTGGAGAAGGTGAAAGAAGAAGCAAAGCTAAGTGACATCGCAAAGACGTTAAATGTGAATTATTCTACATACTACGAATGTGCGGTCAAACATGATGCAATTCTAGAATGGTATCAAACACAAAAACGAATATTTGAAAGTGTGAAATGACAGAACTGACAAAAGAACAACTAAAACAACTTCTGCCAAAGAACCCATACATTGATCACTGGCACCGCGCTCTGTCGCAACTACTGCCTGATTATGGTATTGACACTCCGCAGAGAATAGCTGCGTTTATTGCGCAGTGTGCGCACGAATCCGGTGGATTCAATGTCCTTAAGGAAAACCTCAACTACCGTCCAGCTTCTTTGCGTAAGTTGTTCGGAAAGTACTTTCCAACGGACGAGCTAGCAAATCAATATTGTTCACGTCCTAACAAACAGGAAGCGATTGCAAACAGAATTTACGCTAGTAGAATGGGTAACGGACCAGAGGAGTCTGGTGATGGTTATCGGTTCTGCGGCCGCGGCCTCATTCAATTGACTGGCCGTGATAACTACACATTCTTTGCTGGATCACTTGGTATATCCGTTGAGGAAGCTTCGGAATACTTGCAAACATTCGAGGGTGCAGCACAATCAGCATGTTGGTTCTGGGAAACAAACGGACTCAATCAGTGGGCTGATAAAGGTGACATTGTCACATTAACAAAGCGTATCAACGGTGGCACGATCGGTCTTGAAGACCGTATCAAGCATTACGAGCACGCACTACACGTATTGGGTGCACACTAATGAATAACGACTTAAAACTAATCAAATTCTTGGTATTGCTGTTAGCACTACCTATTGGCCTAGCATTCTTCGGTGGTGATCGTTTTAGATACCCATGTCAGGATCCTCAAAACTGGGACAAGGCAATCTGTCAGAAGCCACAATGTGATGTGACAAGAACTTGTCCTGAGCATGTGTTCAAGGGTCAGAGAGATCCACGTCTTGGCGCACCTGCAGACCAACAACCGATAGGTGCTTCGACACCAGCACAAACAGGAGTAACTTGCAAATGAGTATGATGGATATGTTTAAATCAACCCCAGCAGAGCCGCAACCACCACAGCCAGTGTTTTTCTATTCAGAAGAGCAGTTGATGGCTCGTTTGAAATTCTTCATTGGTGTGTGTCTTGCACTTACACTGACGGGTATTGTGTTCGTTGTTCTGTACTCGATCATCTTCGTTACGCAACCTCTCAACGCAATCTCTCCTATTGATCAAAAGTTCTTTGAACTGATTGTTCCTATTGCAACGTTCCTAACTGGTACCCTTTCCGGTATCATGTTGGCTGGATCAAAGAAGGAAGATCAAGAAGCAATGCTTGCAGCACAAAAGCAAGCAGAATCTAACTTTGCCGAAACAAAGAAAGCAATCTCTGCACCTCCTCCTGTTGAGCGTAGAGAGCCTGCTTTCAATGGTGTCGGCGGTGCACCTGCAATGGGCGGCTATGCTCCACAGCCTACACCAGGTTATGGTGGTAAGCTAGCACCACCACCTGCACCACAACCAGAAATTTAATATGTGGTTATCGACACTTCTAGAGGATGGACATAACAAATCCATGAGCAGCAAGCGTGTTGTCACGCTGCTTGCTTTTGTGATGTGTTGTTGGGGCTTCGTAGCTGATGCACTTGGCTACGATATCAATCCTGAAATTTTCAACTCGATGATGTACATTGTGATTGCGGGACTGGGTATGACCGCATCCGAGAAATTTGCACCGATAAATACTAAACAGAAAACTAACCAGGGGATACTATGAAAAAAATAGCCGCAATACTGTTGTCTTCACTCCTTTCTTTCGGTATCGTAGCGCCTGTCCAGGCGGATGGAGAGACTAAGAAGGTTTGTGTCGATGTAAAGGACAAAGAAGGCAAGGTTGTTAAGAACAAAGATGGTTCTAATAAACAAAATTGCAAAGAGATGAAAGTTCATCAGAAATTAGAAGGTACAAAGGTTCCGGAGAAAAAATGATGGAGACCTTTGATACCGGCGCAAGGATAGCTGTTTTGGAAAATGAACTAAAAAACATTGTGTCTGAGCTGAAAGAACACCGAAAAGATTCACGTGACCAACATTACCAAATGATGGACAAGATTAGTGAACTTGACAAACGCCTTCAAATTGTTGAACGGTGGCGTTGGATGGTTGTCGGTGGTGCGGTTGCTCTCGGTTACTTTATCTCGCACTTCGTAAAATAAACGTTGACTTAGTCAACCTGGACCCCTATAATCATCGAGATTGTAGGGGTTTTTTAATTATGCTTTGGATTGATCTAAAATACATTGGCTCGCTCGCCACCCGTCTTTCCATGTTTGCGCGGAAAGATGATAACGTGTGGAACATGCGTTGCCCTATTTGTGGTGACTCACGTAAGAGTAAGACCAAGGCACGAGGGTACATTCTCGGTAAAAACGGTACCTATATGTACACGTGCCATAACTGTAACGTCAGTATGCCGTTCAGTAAGTTCCTCGAGACCGTAGATCCAGCAGCCGCTGTTGAGTACCGTAGAGAGAAGTTCCTCGAGAAGCGAGGAAGCACTGAGAAGATAACAGAGCCGGAACCAGATATCTCGAAGTTCATTACGCCAAAGTTCATTAAGTACTCGGCGCTTGCAGACCTTCGGAAGATATCTCAACTTGAGCTTAACCATCCAGCTCGTCGCTATGTTGTCAGTAGGAAGATCCCTAACCGTTACCATGCTAAACTGTTTTATGCACCAAAGTTTAAGACATGGACGAACAAGCTCAAACCGAATAAGTTTGATCCTGAGAAGATTGGAAAAGACGAGCCTAGGCTGTTGATTCCGTTTGTTGACCAGGGCGGAAATTTATTTGGGTATCAAGGCAGAGCCTTCGGTGACACGGAGCCTAGATACATTACCATCATTCTTGATGAGATGAAACCAAGAGTGTATGGACTCGATGCTATCGATTTGAGAAAGCATGTCAACATCGTTGAGGGACCGATCGATTCGATGTTTGTCAGCAACTGCCTAGCAATGGGTGGTTCACACTTAGATAAGACAGTATCAGCGTTGGATTTGCGACCGGAAAACGTTACAATCATCTATGATAACGAGCCGCGCAACAGAGAGATCGTTGCTGCCATAGAGAAAGCCATAAACAACGGGTATAACGTGTGTATATGGCCTGATAGCCATCAGTATAAGGACATCAACGATATGATTAAGGATGGACATACTACTGAGATGGTTGATGCGATAATTAAGAAATCAACATACCGTGACTTATTAGCAAAGATGCGATTACAACAATGGAAAAAATGAACGATACAATAAAGAGAAGAGAGCCAGCAGACTCATACGGAACGTTCTTAACAGAATTTTATGGTAGAGGCAACGGTCGTACAGCAGCTCTGTACACATCATGGCAAGGATACACCGTAGTCTTTTCTAAGGATGGCGAAGTGATTGAGCGGAGAGCTCTATGGGAGCATAATAGAGATTATGCTGAAGACGCTTGTGAGAATTGGATTTTGGAGATTATTAAGTGAACGTTAAGATTATTAGTTATAGTAAGCCGAGTAAAGAAATCATTTCAGAGGGGTTATATGATATCCAAGAGCTCATTGCATACTGCGCACGTGTCAGCAATCCAGCGAACCAATTTAACACAGAAACTTCCGAGAAGCTCATCGGATACCTCGTTAAACACGCGCACTGGAGCCCCCTCGAAATGGTCTCAGCCTGCCTTGAGATTACCACAACACGCGATATCGCACGTCAGATACTCCGCCATAGAAGTTTTAGCTTCCAGGAGTTCTCCCAGCGTTACGCGGACCCCACAAGGGAACTGGATTTCGTATTACGAGACGCTCGTTTACAGGACCCACGTAATCGACAAAACAGTTTAGAGAACACTAACCCTGCTATTGAATCGTTCTGGCAGAACCAACAACGCAAGGTTATTGAAGCATCGAAATCAGCCTATGAATGGGCTATTGCAAACGGTATTGCAAAGGAACAAGCACGTGCTGTACTACCAGAAGGCCTGATGGAATCACGCCTTTACATGAACGGAACCTTGCGTTCTTGGATCCACTATATACAGCTCCGCTCTGCGAATGGTACGCAGAAGGAACATATTGAAATTGCTAAAGCATGTGCCAGTGTCATTGCGGAGATCTTCCCTCTCGCATCGCAATTAGTACAAAAATAATCACCTGGAGTTTTAATGACTGACACATACATGGACATAACTGTCGACTATTCACGCGATTCACTATTTGATGAGCTCGGAATCAAACGACTAAAAGAGTCGTACATGAGGGAAGACGAGACGAGCCCACAACAACGCTTCGCGTTCGTATCAAAACAATTCGGATCACATACCAAGCATGCGCAAAGGCTTTACGAGTACGCTAGTAAACATTGGTTGTCTTATTCTACCCCCATTCTGTCTTTTGGTCGCTCTGCCCGCGGCCTTCCTATTAGCTGTTTTCTTCCATATCTACACGATAGTTCAGCTGGTTTGGTCGACACTTTATCGGAAGTTAATTGGCTGAGCATGCTCGGCGGAGGAGTTGGAATTGGAATTGGAATCAGATCAGCCGACGATAAGTCCGTTGGCGTTATGCCTCATCTTCGCACTTATGACGCTAGTAGTCTCGCTTACCGTCAAGGCCGCACACGTCGTGGTTCTTATGCTGCTTACTTGGATATCAGTCATCCTGACATTCATATTTTTCTAGAGATGCGAAAGCCAACCGGTGATCCGAATATGCGGACACTGAACCTGCATCACGGTATCAACATCCCTGATTCGTTCATGCAGATCATCGAAAACTGTATGAAGGATCCTTCTGCAGATGATCGTTGGGAGTTGAAGGATCCTCACAACGGTGAAGTACGTGAGGTTGTATCGGCAAAAGAGCTTTGGGTCAAAATTCTTGAATTGAGAATGATGACGGGTGAACCGTATCTACACTTCATTGATACGAGTAACAACGCAATGCCTCAGTTCCAGAAGGACCTCGGTCTCTCTATCAAACAAAGTAACCTGTGCAGTGAGATTATTCTTCCAACAGACAAAGACCGTACCGCCGTGTGCTGCTTGTCTTCAGTAAACTTGGAGTATTATGATGATTGGAAAGATCACCCAACCTTTATTCGGGACGTTGCGGAGATGCTCGATAACGTCCTTGAGTATTTCATTACTAATGCTCCTGATAGCATATCACGCGCAAGATTTAGTGCTCAGCGTGAACGCTCTATCGGTATTGGTGCTCTCGGTTTTCATGCTTACCTCCAAAAACAAAACGTTCCTTTCGAAGGAGTGATTGCAAAGTCACTGAACAACAAGATCTTTAAACATATTAGGGAGAAGGGCGATGAAGCTAATCTTCAACTGGGTGCTGAACGTGGTGAAGCACTTGATGCTCGTGGTACGGGGAAGCGTTTTAGTCATATGTTCGCCATTGCTCCTAATGCTTCAAGTTCTATTATTATGGGGAATACTTCTCCTTCAATTGAACCCTACCGTGCGAACGCATACAGACAGGATACTCTCTCGGGTGCTCACCTGAATAAGAACAAGCACCTAGATGCCATCATTCGTCAGTACTGCGATACACCACCGGAAGATGGTAAGCTAGGTATGGACTATGATGAGATCTGGTCTAGCATTATTGCTAACGACGGTTCTGTACAGCACCTCGACTTCCTCGATGATTGGGTCAAGGATGTGTTCAAGACGTCGATGGAGATTGATCAACGTTGGGTAATCGAACATGCTGCTGATCGTCAACAATATATCGATCAGGCGCAATCGCTGAACGTGTTCTTTAGACCGGATAGCGATATCAAATACATCCACGCAGTTCACTTCCTTGCATGGAAGCTAGGCCTGAAGACGATGTACTACTGCCGTAGTGAGAAGCTTGCTAAGGCAGACAAAGTATCAAAGAAAATTGAACGCGTGATTATGCAAGAAATCGACCTGAAGGCTGTTGCTGATGGTGATGTCTGCTTGGCTTGTGAGGGTTGAAATGAAACTACTTAAATTCGAAGCTGAGTGGTGCACGAGATGCAAACAGGTTGATAAGATATTGGAGACGATGACGTTGCCTTTTCCCATCGAAAGAATAGATGCTGATAAGGAAACTGGTTTGCTGCTCGAGTATGGAGTCAGAGGTATTCCTCACATGATCCTGCTCGACGAGAACCATAACATCGTCACCCGCATTGGTGGTGTTCTTAACAAACAACAATTAGAAGAAGCATTTAACCTACAATGAACGCAACACGCAAAAAACTAAAACTAACAGACGAACGTAACTTCTTTAAACCGTTTAACTATCCTTGGGCATACGAAGCGTGGCTCAAGCATGAGCAGAGCCACTGGCTCCATACAGAGGTCCCAATGCTTGAAGACGTCAAGGATTGGAAAGGTAAGCTGACAGAGGAAGAGAAGAAATTCCTTACTCACATTTTCAGATTCTTTACACAAGGCGACATTGACGTTGCTGGTGGTTATGTGAACAACTACCTTCCACACTTCCCTCAGCCAGAAGTGCGAATGATGTTAGCAGGGTTTGCTGCAAGGGAAGCTTTGCACGTCGCTGCTTACAGTCATTTGATTGAAACGTTGGGTATGCCAGAGTCGACATACAACGAGTTCTTCGAATATCAAGAGATGAAGGACAAGCACGATTACTTCTTATCGATTGCTGGTCAAGATGCGAATACGATTGCACAACAGATTGCAGCGTTTAGTGCTTTCACGGAAGGTATGCAGCTATTCTCTAGTTTCATCATGTTGCTCAACTTCCCACGTCATGGCAAGATGAGAGGAATGGGACAGATTGTTACGTGGTCTATTGTTGATGAGACAATGCACGCAGAGTCAATGATTAAGCTGTTCCGTACATTTATTGAAGAGAATAAGGACATATGGAATGATGAACTCAAGGGACAAATTTATTCGATTGCTGAAAAGATGGTTGAACTGGAGGAACGTTTCATTGACCTTGCTTTCTCTCTGGGTCCTATGGATAACCTTTCAAGTGATGATGTTAAGCATTATATCAGATACATTGCTGACCGACGCCTTATCAGTCTTGGGCTCAAGGGCGTCTTTAAAGTAAAGAAGAATCCTCTACCTTGGGTTGAGGAAATGATCAACGCGCCAACACATACAAACTTTTTTGAAAATAGAGCAACCGACTATGCTAAGGGTGCTCTCTCTGGATCATGGGCGGATGTATGGGCAAAGGCAGCGTAACATTTAAAGACGGTACTGTTTTTAATCTCGATGAGAACTTCCCTGATGCACATAGGGTAGCTCTCTCAATGTCTGGAGGCGTGGAGTCCACGCTTCTAGTCTCTATTCTAGCTGAGCGTTATGGTGCGGAGAATGTCCTTGTGTTCTCTGGTGAGTATACAGGGCGTAGATGGTGGGAATCATCTCACCCTGCAGCAATATGCAAACAGCTTGGTATACCCGCTCATATCCCTGTTCCTCAAACAAATCACCATATGTCTCCATCGGACAATTGGGCAATGTATGTACGAGCAAAGCAACTGTACAACTTTGACATATGGTTCAATGGAACGAATGCTAAGCTGTTCTCTGGTCGTAATGTTACAGATCCTGCTGTTGTCGAACGGATAGAGAAACAAGGGTACCGTGTGCCCTTTGTATGGTTGGAGAAGTGGCAGACAATCGAGCTGTACTACTTGCTCAATCGACCTGAACTTTTAGAGCTGTCACACTCATGCACAGAGCGACCACCTGAGCAAGGTCATTGTGGCAAATGCTATTGCTGTCACGAGCGCGCTTGGGGGTTCCATGTGCTTGGAAAGAAAGATCCTACTACATACTGTATACCGCAAGAACAAGTTGTTCTAGAGGCGGAGAAAAGTTTACAGGAGATAGTATGATAGAAAACGAACACGACGAACCGCATATTTGTTTTGAATGTGATTCGGAGTTCATTATCCACACACCCTATGAATCAGACATGCCTGTCTCGTTCTGTCCCTTTTGTGGAAGCGAAGTTGAGTTGTCCGAAGAAGAGTTAGATGAAGAAGAGTCGGACGATGATTTGTTCTCCGATGAGTACAAATGACATGGTTTTATAAGGGCGAGCCTTATGAAGAACCAGCAGAAGAGTTTTACGGTTTTGTTTACAAGATAACGAACTTACATACTCAACGCGCTTACATTGGTAAAAAGTTATTCTGGTTTAAGAAAACAAAAGTACTTAAAGGTAAGAAGAAGAGATACCTGGCGCCGTCTGATTGGAAAACATACTTTGGTAGCTCGAAAGAAGTGCAACGTGACGTGGAGTCCTTAGGGACTGAAGCGTTCCGTAGAGAGATCATCATGCTTTGTAAAAACAAAGGTGAATGTTCATACTACGAAGCCAAAGCACAATTCGACCATGCTGTTCTCTTGAACCCAGAAATGTATTACAATGACTGGATCATTTGCCGTGTGCATAGGAAACACATATCATGAGAACTCAACAACGAAACAATTATATCGTTAAACCGAACGTGACCTTGGTCAATCGTTTTAACAACGAACGCATTAATGGTGACTTGATCAATGAAGAAGAGATCGAGGGAAAGCCGTTTTACGTTATTCGTGTTGGTCAACGTGTAATGAAGTTGGCCAAAGATGCATACACGCATAAAAAATTCAGTATGGTCCGTTGACTTCAACAAGTTAAAAGGCTATACTAGCTGTTCACTTGTGTTAATACAGGTGTGTTTTGTTAGTAAGACACTATATTCTATGAAAGGAAAGTGAAATGTCTCAAAAATCCCGTCTCGCGCAAGCGTTTGTCAATGGTGCAGAGCTGACCTCTAAGCAAATCCGTGCTCAGTTCAAGATTGCTTCTCCCACCAAAGTTGTGAGCATGCTTCGTCTGGAAGATGGCATGTCCATCTACAGCAACAAGCGTGTTGATACCAAAGGTCGCGAAACTACTAAGTTCCGCCTTGGCGCTCCTCGCGCTAGCGTCATTGCAGCTGGCTACCGTGCCGCTGCTCTCGGCCTTGTCTAATCACTAGACCTGTGTGATAATAAGGGGACCTTGTGTCCCCTTTTTTTCTATTGGAGAATGTATGAACGATTTTTATGGACAGGATCAGGATAGTATGATTGCACAGACAGAATATCAAAACACCGCTAACTACTACGTCAAGGCATCCGATATCGAGAAGGTTGCTTTCAAGAAGTGGATGAAGTCAATGTTGGCAATGGGTCCTATGTTTGTCACGTTTAAAAAGAAAGACGGTACAGAACGAGTGATGACTTGCACACTACAAGAAGGTGTTGTTGTCCCACATGAGAAGACGACAGACCGCGTGAAGGAAATCAATGACGAAGTGTGTGCTGTTTGGGATATAGATAAAGGAGCGTGGCGTTCTTTCCGCTATGATTCTATTACCAACATTCGTATTGATATATGATAAAAGATAAGAAAGTCGGGTTCACGTGCTCGACATTTGATTTGTTACATGCTGGCCATATCCTCATGCTTGAGGAAGCAAAGCAGCAGTGTGATTATTTGATTTGTGGTCTACAAACAGATCCTACAATTGATCGTCCTCAAACAAAGAACAAACCTGTTCAATCAGTTGTTGAGCGATATATCCAACTGAGAGCTGTTCGTTATGTTGACGAGATCATTGTATACTCGACCGAGCAGGACTTGATTGACCTCATACAATTCCTTCCCATTGATGTTCGTATCCTTGGTGAAGAGTACCGTGATAAAGATTTCACAGGTAAGAAGGAGTGTGAGGATCTTGCTATTGGATTCTACTTCAATGGTAGGACACATCGATTCAGCAGCACCGAGCTGCGTAAACGTGTAGCCTCACTCACGCTACCTGTTTCACTAGAGGCCGATATCAAACCAGCCTCAATGAAGGTACACTCTTGGACTGAACCATGAACGTGTTGGTGACAGGAGCTTGTGGCTACATTGGTAGCGTACTGTGTTCTATGCTTGAGAAGCAGGGACATAGAGTGTTTGCCTGCGATAACAACTTACAAGCTATTGATCCACCTAATGTGATACGGAGACTTCGAAGCTCCTTTGAGCACGACCATATTGTACACCAACTACAGGTCTACAGTATTGACATGATTGTGCATCTTGCAGCAACAAGTACGGTAGGCCCCGATGCAACAGATCCACTAGCATACCTAAGTAACAACACAGCAAAGACAATCCTGTTCCTCGAGAAGCTCAAGACAATTGGGTGGAAGGGTCATTTTGTATTTGCTAGTACGGCTGCAGTGTATGAGTCAAATAGCGAACCACTACGCGAATGGTCTCCAGTTGAACCATCATCCGTGTATGGGATTAGTAAGGCATTGTGTGAAGATGCGATTAGATACGCAAGCAAGTACGGAATTAAAACAACTACGTTCCGTTTCTTTAATGTAGCAGGAGCATATAATGGATTCGGTGAAGAAGAAGGTGACACGCACTTACTCTCCAAAATCTGCCATAGCGTTGTTAATGATCAGGAACTTATTGTTTTTGGTGATGATTATCCCACTCGCGATGGTACGTGTATTCGTGATTATGTTCATGTTGGCGATGTCTGCGCTGCAATCATTTGGGCTTTGGAAGAAGAAAAGCAAGGAATATACAACCTCGGGACAGAAAGAGGGCTTACAGTAAAAGAGATGATTGAGCAGTTTGAAATGCACACTGGTCATCGCGTAAGATGGACCGTTGGTCCAAGGCGTCCCGGAGACGTGTCACACCTTGTTGCGGATCCTTCACTGTTTTGTAGGATGAGTGGATTCGAGTATAAGTATAGTGTAAGAGATATTATTAATTCATCATGGGAACATTATTAACATGGGATTCGATGTAAACGAAATTTCACAAAAATCTAACGGCGGCACAGAACTGATGCTGCGCGGTCTTCAACAGAGACTAGATCCAGCACTCGTTGAAGACTTTCAAATTATTCCTTCACGAGTAAGAGAACTCGATGAGAAGAAGATTCGCGTATTGTGGCTGCACGATCTACCAGGTGACCCTGAGTCCGAACATCTGAAAGATGGTGGCCATGAGCGGTTCCATCTGCTTGTGTTTGTATCTAACTGGCAGATGCAACAGTACATCCAGTACTACAACATTCCTTGGAGCAAATGCATCGTCATTGAGAACGTGATCGAGCCAATCCAACGTGAGCTGATTAACAAACCCACTAATAAGATCAAGCTGATCTATCATACAACACCTCATCGTGGTTTGGAGATCCTTGTTCCTGTGTTTGAGAAGCTATGTGAGAAACATAGTGACATTGAACTCGACGTCTATTCCAGCTTTAAGATCTATGGCTGGGAACAGCGCGATGAACCGTATAAACAGCTGTTTGAGAGGTGTGAACAACATCCACAGATCAACTACCGTGGTACTGTATCAAACGTTGAAGTAAAGCAAGCTGTTGCTAAGGCTCACATCTTTGCATATCCGTCTATCTGGCTCGAGACGTCATGTCTGAGTTTGATGGAAGCTATGAGTGCAGAATGTGTTTGCGTACATCCTAACTTTGGTGCGTTGTACGAGACTGCCGGCGGTACAACAGTAATGTATCAATGGAGTGAGAATATCAATCACCACGCTGGTGTTCTATATTCACACCTTGACAATGTCATTGATGCTATCCGAAACAAGAACGAGACGCTCGATAACGTCGTTAAAATCCAAAAGAGCTATGCAGACCTACGCTACTCTTGGAACCGTGTAACAAACGTGTGGCACGATGTGTTAAAGGGACTACGAGAGCGTTTCCCTGATGAGGAAAGTCGTGGATTCCCACAACAAGTATTCCATTACCGTGTCGGTTGACCTGTTTGGTAGAATGAGGTATAGTCGGAAAACAACTTATTAGGTTTTTATGATACTTCTTGACTTATCACAGGTAATGATCTCCAACATTATGATGCAGGTCGGGCAGCACGCGGATACGGTGCAGCCCGATTTAATTCGTCACATGGTGATCAACACCATCAGATCCCTCAAAACAAAATTTGGCCATGAATATGGTGAACTCGTCATTGCTTGCGATGCAAAGCGGTACTGGCGCAGAGATATCTTCCCTGCGTATAAAGGTAACCGTAAGGCAGATCGCGAGAAGTCTAACATTGACTGGACGGTAATCTTTGACACACTCAATCAAATTAAGAGTGAGTTGAGAGACAACTTTCCATACCGTGTTATTCAGGTTGACGGTGCCGAAGCAGATGATGTCATCGGTACACTTACTATGGAATTCGGTTCTGAGCTAAATAATGGAGATAAGATCTTAATCCTCAGTGGGGATAAAGACTTTGTACAGCTCCAGCGATTTGGGAATGTCCAACAACATGACCCAGTTCGTAAGAAGGACATTGCTTCGACTAACCCGGAGCGGTTCCTCAAAGAGCTTGTACTAACGGGCGATCGTGGTGATGGTGTACCGAACGTACTCTCACCCGATAATTGTATAATTGAAGGGCAACGACAAAAGCCGCTTAGGGCTGCTAAAATTGACCAACTACTTACCACAAAATGGGAATCTCTGCCTGAAGAGATTCAGCGAAACTGGAATCGCAATAGTATGCTAATTGACCTACGATGCATACCACAAACATTGCGCAACTCTATTGTGCAAGAATATCACGCACAGGCGGACAAGCCACGTGATAAGATCTTCAATTACTTTATCCAACACAAAATGAAAATGCTCATGGAGCATATTGGTGAATTCTAATGAGAACAAGCATCTCCGAAATCCTTACCCTTTGCTCAAAACAGACAACGACAGCAGATAAAGTCAATGTACTGCAGCAAAATGACTGTATACCTCTTCGCGTCATCCTTTCCTATGCATTGGATCCACGCGTAAAGTGGTTGTTGCCAGCTGGTGTTCCACCATACAAGCCAACAGAGTTCCTTGACCAACAAGGTAACCTCTATCGCAACATCCGCAAAATCAATCTCTTTGTCGAAGGTGGCGATCATCCCGACATGCATACCATTAAACGTGAAACTTTGTTCATTCAATTCCTTGAAGGACTAGATCCCGAAGATGCTAAGCTAATCTGCAGCATCAAAGACAAACGGATCCCCTACAAAGGTATTACGTCGAAACTTGTTAACACCGCATTCCCTGGACTTCTACCCGATAAGGAGTAAACCTCAAAGTGCAAAAGCAAAACCGTAAGCAGAGTCAACAAAACCGTTACGATAGGGATGAGAAAGAGATTAGTCACTTCTACAAGGCTCAGAAGACGAGACAAGATAGGAAGATGATGAAGACGTTGGATAAAGCGTTGCGTAGCAGAGACTATTCACGCTTGATCCAAGCAGATGATTATTAAAAGGAGATAGCATGTTTAAATTTCTTAAAAACTTATTTGGTCCTGCATCGGTGCCAGTTGGCCCCGAGGTGCCACCACCACATCCACTCGATGGTGCTACGAGAGCAGCATTGGAGAAGGCCACGCCAGCTCCAGCACCAGAGGTGTATCCAGCGCCGACGCCAGCTGAACTCATACAGTCAGCTCCTGTTGAGAAGCTTCCCATTGTTGAGATTGTTCCTGAGCTGACAATACAGCCCATTGTTGAGATTGCTCCTGAGCTGACAATACAGCCTGAGGAAGCTCCCGTGGTTGAGAAGAAGCCTCGTAAGCCTCGCGCAAAGAAGGCCGAAATGCTTGCTGCAGAAGAAGCAGCTCAGTGGCCATTCCCAGGTAGTCCTGCAGCAATGACTGCAGCTCCAAAGACACGCAAGCCACGCGCTAAAAAAGCACAGTAATGCCAACATACTCGTTTCGTAATAAACAAACTCAAGAAGTGTTTGAGAAGTTTATGTCTATCTCAGCAAAGGAACAATACCTTGCTGAGAACCCAGACATCGAGTCTATCATTGGAGCTCCTGCAATTGGTGATCTTACAAACAATAAGAAGCCGGATGCAGGATTTAGAGATGTTCTTAAAGAGATAAGGAGAAAGCACGACGCGCGGTTTACCCGCTCTACTATTAACACGTTCTAAAAGGAGAAGTACATTGAACGTAAAACTTGCTTACAGTAATTTGGATGAAGACTTTGTTCCACAAAAAAAAGAAAGAAAACGTAAGTTGATCCAGAGTAACAAAGAGTTATTGAGTGTGAAGAAAATCACACCTCTAACATGGGCCCAATCAAATATGATCGAATCGTTTGCCCGAGGAGCGAACGTCGTCGCAGTAGGTTCAGCTGGTACAGGTAAAAGCTACATTGCATCATACCTAGCATTAGCAGAGTTGTTTTCAAAGCAAGTAGAGAAGATAGTAGTCGTGCGAAGTGCCGTTCCTACAAGGGATATGGGTCACTTACCTGGCACGTTGCAAGAAAAGTCTGAGGTGTATACCATTCCTTACAAACAGATCTTTAATGATCTATGTGAGAATGGAACAGCTTGGGATATCTTGCAGAAGAAGAACATGGTTGAGTTCATCACAACCTCGTATGTCCGTGGTATCACACTAGAGAACTCTGTTGTCATCATTGATGAGTTTCAATCGATGACGGCGCATGAGTTGTACAGCGTACTGACGCGTGCCGGTAAAGGTACGCGTTTGATCGTATGCGGTGACACAAAGCAGACTGACCTTGACGGAAGGAAAGAGAAGAGCTGCTATGATTGGTTTATGCAAGTCGCAACAAAGATGCCTCAGTGGTTCGACGTTACAAACTTCCTGCATAATGATATCGTGAGATCAGATTTTGTAAAAGCCCTCATTATGGCAGTAGAAGATTAATGTTTAACACACCCCAACGCACGAAGTACTTCGATCTATCAGTTCAATATCCTGGTCACGACTTACCGACGGAGACGATTGACGGCAAGCGTCATTACATTACGCCGGATGGTAATCGGTATCCTTCTGTAACGACCGTTCTCTCTACTATGAACGGCGATGCAATTGAGAAGTGGCGCCAGAGTGTTGGGGAAGAGCAAGCAAACAGAATCAGCCAACAAGCTTCGACGAGGGGAACCGCGGTCCACTTGTTGGCTGAGAAGTATCTTCGTAACGAGGACGACTATCTCAAAGGCGCAATGCCCGTTAACATTGCTTCGTTCAAACAGATTCGTTCCTATCTCGATGAGTGGTGCGATGAAGTGTATGCAAACGAGATCGCACTATATTCAGACGAGTTGAAGACTGCTGGTCGCTGTGACATGATTGGACGTATACATGGAATACGAACGATCGGTGACTTCAAGACCGCAAAGAAAGCTAAGAAGGAAGAGTGGATCCAAAACTACTTTTATCAATGTACAACATATGCATTGATGCTGAAAGAACGTGAGAACATTTGGTGTCCACAAATATGTGTAATGATTGCCACTGACGAGGATGGTCTGCAGGTATTCCTCCATAAAACATCCGATTATGTCGAAAAAGTACGTAAATTCTTTTACAATTACCACAATCCAGTGACACTTCTTGACTATGTTGACTGATGTTCAAGGTTGAGCTATAGTACACGTACTGAATTGTTATTCAGTTTGTTCAACTTTCCTTTTGAGGTTATATTATGTCTAACGTGATTCCTGGTACCAATGTTGTTGCTTCTCCTGGCGTGCTGTCTGCTTTTGATCAGTATAAAGCTGACAAAGAGGCACGTGCACTCGCTAAACAAGCTGAAGCTTCCGCTGAAGTCGTTGTTGAGAAAGCGAAGAAAGTAGCTAAGGACAAGGCTCCCCGCACAAACGATAAGAAAGATGCTGCTCGCAAGATCTTTGATGCCAACCAAGGCAAAGGCAAAGGCGAGATTGCTCGCATGATTGCAGCAGAGCTTGAGATCACTTACGCAAACGCATACTACTATGTAACTCGCGTTTTCAAGTGAGATAGATAGGGCCTCCCGGCCCTTTTTCTTTGGAGATACCATATGCGCTATACCCTAAAAACAGCAACTGGCACATGCATGAGCTTCTATCTTTTTGAGTGTGCTAAATTGTTTCAAGGTGTTTTTGGGGGCGTGATTGAAGAGGTCTATGATGGCAGAGTTGAGTACAGTTGAGTGGAGCCACGAGCACGGCAGCTACGTTGCTGTGTTGTCTGATGGTGAGTTCTTTTTCCTCGAGTCCAAGAGCCTGCGTGATGCAGAGCAAGAGGCTCAGCGTGTCGTTGATCAATACCATGATTAAGTCTTTTTTTGAATACATCCGCAATAAGTGGATAGCGTATAAGATCCGTAAGCGGTCTAGTAAGTTCACATACTAATGAGAGCACTGGTATCTGTTGGGTGCTCTTTTGCTTATGGTCAAGGACTCAGTGATCCAACAAAAACATACGCACATCTATTAGCTGACAAGTACGGCAGGACGTTGTTTGATTATTCGCGAGCTGGTTGTTCGAATGAGTACATAGCATCGTCCTGTGCTGCTGCGATCAAGACAGCAATGATGCACTGCAAACCAGAGGACATTGTTGTTCTCGTTGGATGGACTGATCAAGCTCGCATGACTGTGTTCGACAATGAACACGGTGACATTATGTCAGCTTTTCCTCATCTCAACCGAAAGGTCACGACGATTGATGGGTTTGTTGGTAAGCACGCATGGCACGATTCTTTCGGTTTGTACAAATTGTATCATGCATATCACTATGTGAATATGCTTTGTCGCGCGTACGGCATTCAATGCATTCACGTTGCTAACATATCTGCAATCTTTGCTCCGTTTCCTTCTTCCACGTGGAAGAGTCATATGGCAAAGGTTGACACACGAACGTTGTTTGATATCTTTGACCACAATGATAGGACAGAGATACAGAAACTGTTTTCATATAAGGACTCCTTCCTCGGTTTGATTGAGTCTAATAAGAAAAGATTTACAATTGGATTAGATGATATTCATCCGAATGAAGAAGCACATAGATGCTGGACGGAGAAGATAATTGAAAGATACGACCACATATTGGGGTGTCAGCTACGGACACCATGACGCAGCCGCCGTCGTTGTACAGAATGATAGGTTAGTGTTCTCTCAGAGAGCAATGATGAAGGACATCCCTGATTCAATTCTCTCAGAGATGATACACAGACACGGGTTGCCGGATCACATCTACACACATGAGAACAAGAAGCGCGATCTCATTCGTAAGCTAAAGACGGGTGATTGGTGGAGGTTACACACTAAACATCCATCGTTTCCTGGTAACATACCTGTTACACAGGGTAACCACCATTTGTCTCATGCTGCTCATGGATTCTATTCTTCACCGTACCGCGATGCGGTTGTCGTCGTTGCTGATGCAATAGGTGAGCAGGAATCACTTGGTGTGTATAGAGCACAGAATGGTGTACTTAATCCTAAGCCTCTCTTCACTTTAAAGTTTCCACACTCGTTGGGGCTGTTTTACAGCTATCACGTTGCACTTGTTGGTCTAGAACCAAATAGGGATGAAGGTGCTTTCATGGAAATGGTATTCCGTCATGAGCAACGAACGAGCGGACTCGTCACTGGTTATCGGATTGAAGGATTCGATTTCATTTGTGATAAAAAGTATTACCTGAGGCCAACGCCATTACAGCTCGATTACGGGACAAAGTGCCGTGTTGCTACCGATACACAAAAGGTGTTAGAATCGTATCTGGCTAGATTGGGTAGTGCGTATAAACATCTTAGCACAAACGTTGTCTTGACCGGTGGAGTCGCTTATAATTGGCTTGCGCATGGGTCAATATCAAAGTACTTCTCAGGGTTTTTTGTACCACGTTTTCCCGGCGATGCTGGCAGCGCGTTGGGTGCTGTGTTACAGCATACACATAAACATATTGACACGGACAAACTCTTCAATGGGTAAAAAGAAACTTTCCTTTCTGTACACTGGAACCGAAGTCGTAACAAATGACTTCCGTGTTGCTGTTGTCGACATGCATCATTCAAATGAGAATGTTGCTATCCGTTATCATAATCCTCTCTGGCCTTTCCCTGAGTGGGATAGGAAAGCACGAAGCGAGCTGACTCCAGTCGAACAAGAGTTTGAGGAGGCTTTGTTTTGAGTGAAGTCCAAAGGATGCTCAATCGCATTCGTTCAATGACTACGAGCGATGCTCCACCCGTCGTTCGTCGTCCACGTAATCGACGATTTAAACAATCAAAATCAAAAACACGTCGCCTGTTCAAACGTTGGACATGGGACACTACAGACATAACGAGGAATATTTTGGAACAAAGTGATGTTTTCTTGGGTGCAAGTGATGTAAGCGATTACATTTCTGGTCGTATTGCTATGGAACGTGATGCTCGTGGTCTAGGAATGGATCATGAGCGTACGACAGTCCTCTGTGATCGTAACAAATGGTTTGCTATGCTAGCTACGTTTGGTGGTCTCCGTATCACTAAGTTCGGCGAGTCGCGTGGTTACGTTATCGTTGATGAAGAGCTCTGCTACTTTGCGTATGAGATCAACTCCGCTTCAATCATTGTTGATGCCTATGGTGATGTGTCTTTTGTCAATCAGTGGACAGACTGGCTCCATGATAACTTTGAAGTTGTTGACAATGTGATTGAATGGATCTACAGTAACGACGGACAGAGTGTGGAAGTTCCTCTGCGTAGCGATCGTATTCCTCTTGCAGCAATGTATCCTTGGCTTGGTGATGAGTCACTTGAGTCATACTACGACCGCTTCATGGAGAGTGAGGCTTCTATCCTTTTGTTGATCGGACCTCCTGGTACTGGCAAGACTACGTTCATTCGTGGTCTGCTCCATCATGCTAAGGAAAGTGCAATTGTGACATACGATGCAACAATCCTTGCGAAGGATTATGTGTTTGCGAACTTTGTTGAAGGTGATCGCAACATCATGGTGATTGAGGATGCAGATGAGTTCCTTGGCGCTCGTACTGACGGTAACGGTCTGATGCATAAGTTTCTTAACGTCGGTGATGGTCTTGTCACTACAAAGAACAAGAAACTGATCTTTTCCACCAACCTGCCATCTATCCGTGACGTTGACGCGGCCCTTACTCGTCCCGGACGCTGCTTTGACATTATTCACTTTGAGAACCTCAACGAGGAACAAGCTCGTGAGCTCGCAAAGCAAGTCAATGTTGACTTTGAAGCGAACAATACAGGAAAGTATAGTATTGCAGATATTTTCCACAAGCAAGTGATTGCTCCAAAGACAAAGTCACGACCAATGGGATTTGTATGAAGACATATACTGCATACGTGCAGCAAGAAGGTGATGATTTGATTCTTCCCCTTCCCGACGAACTACTAGCAGAAGTGGGTTGGCGGGAAGGGGATGTACTTGTATGGGAAATTGATCAGCTAACAGGCCAAGTCACGCTCCGTAAGAAGCCAGCTTGGTATGATATATTATGGAGTAAAATACGAAAATGGAAAAAGTAAATGGACGACGAGGTTTTCTTAAAAACTTTGGCATTGGTGGTGTGGTTCTCGGTGGTGCTGCGTCTGGTTATCTTGCTGCTACTAGAGAGATCACCAACGTGGCCACTGCGGGCGTTTCTTCTAATCATAGCAATCTTAACGGTATTCCAGCTAGTGAACCAGCACCCGATATCGCTCACCTAGCACCAAAGGATGGTGCTACGTCACTAGTAATCACAGGAGACAATCGTCCTCCTGCTCCTCCGCCTCCCGTTGCTTACAATCCAAACAACGGCTATACTCTTACATGCTCAACAACTGCGATGAGTACACTGACCATCTCTAGTACTAATCCGTGTCCCGATGATCAACGTAACAAGGTAGCAATGGCTGTCGGTAAAGATGACCGTCTATGGATCAGAGTTGGTGATCAGTGGAAACGCGTAGTAGTGGAGGGATAAGATGTATATTAACGTAGATGTAGATGTAGACATTGAGGATGTTCTTCGTGATATAGATGACGATGAACTGATTGATGAACTCGAGCGTCGTGGCAAAGACTTTAACACTCAGTTCGTTGATGGTGATGTTGCACATGAGAAGCTAACGAAGATCTGGATGCTTCGTCGTCTCGGTAAAGAGTATGACAAAGAGGTTGATGATCTGATTTACTATGTGCTAGGGCATGTTGTATGAAAACAATGCTCAAGGTCAATCGATGCTCTGATTCGTTATTGTGGTACAGTCGTAAGGTTGGCCAGTTGATCCCTTACCTTGGTGAAGATGAGGATAGGCGAGGTCCTATCTTCTGGAGTAGAGAAGATGCTGGATACAAGAACATTGTTTTCCAATGCGATGCAGAGATTGTTGAAGTGGAAGAAGTTAACATTTAAAAGGAATGATGATATGAGTTACAGAATGGAAGAAGAGTTTCGTGCGGACCGTGATGCGTACGTTACAAAGACAGCAAGTGTATCTGCTACAACGCTGATTGAGGATAATGCAAAGATGTGTGCTGTGATGGAAGATAGGCTAGCTCAGCTCGAGCTAGCACTTGAGTTGGTTTTGAGGAGCGAGCCACCATCTGAAAAGCTATCAACAGCGACGGTGTCACGAGGATCTACTCCGCTTGAGAACAGACTCGATGGACGTAACGAGAACCTGCAGTTTCTTATCAACAGGCTGCAAACAATCATAAGCCGTATAAGTCTATGAGAGACGTTCCTGCACTGTTGTACAACTTTGCTCTCATTGCAGGAACGACATATCTCGTTGTTGAGTATGAGTGGTCGATGTGGTGCTACTTACTGACAATGATGTTTCTCGTTGTTAAGTCATCCTCTGAAAAGACAAAAGAGAGTACAGATGAAAGAACTCAATGATCATGAGCTCCTTGAGCAACTAAGCAAACAGCTTAAAGAGCAACAGCGTTTGCTAGATGAACTAGCAAGACGTCTCAGTGCAATCGAATACAACAATTGGATGCACACGCCTCTGCAACCTAAAAAATATAATCAGTGTTCTAAGTGTGGACTCAACCTTGATGGTGTAATGGGCTATTGTTGTTCGAACATCGATTGTCCGACTGGACTAGGCCCTATGAGATGCTGAAATGAAGTATTGGACTATTGTATTCCCCGGTGAGTTCGGTCAACACGTACAAGAAACATGGACTGAAGACCAGATTATATTATCATACTACACATACTGGTCTACAAAAATGATACAGAATGTAAAGGATCCAGACCTGTCCAGAGAGCGTTGTATTGACGACTGGATTGTTGTACACTGGGCATGTGAGACAGATCAATTTGGAAATAAGTTATGAGTCAAGTAGCAAAAGCAATTGTGGCAGTAGACAGCGGTGAGCGCAAGTTCGTATCTAAAGGTTTTAGTCCTTTGTTTACCGATGTGTTCGCTGCCAAGACAGAAGTATGTGAAGTGCAATCTGCTGGTGATGTTGGTATTCTATACAAGATTGGTGTGAAGATTGGATCTGAGTGTCTCGTCACGAGCTTTGAACGTCTTACCAATGAAGAAGCCCTCGAGGAAGCAATTATTCGTACTAAGCGTCAAGTGATTGAAGGTATCTTTGGTGAGTTCCGTCCACACTTCCGTCGTATTGAGAAAGCAATTTACGATTATAAAATGGAAGAAGCAGGAAAGCTACTCCATCAAATGGAACACCAAATGTTTGAGGAGATTGAATAATGAACCTGTCTCTTGATTATGACAACACGTACACACGTGATCCGGTGTTCTGGGATACATTCATTGATATAGCAAAGCGCCACGGTCACAAAGTGTATTGTGTAACTATGCGCACGCCTGAGGAAGGTGAAGAGGTTCGTCGTTATCTTCAACATCAGGTTGAAGGAATATATTTCACATCGCGCCACAACAAACATGATTATATGTTCAATCAGTGGATATCGATTGATGTATGGATTGACGACATGCCATACTTTATTATGAACGATGCAAGCGATGTGAAAAAATGAAAGCATTTCTACATGGTAAAATTCATGCGAAAAAGTATGGTGGAGTCCCAGATGACTACGCAGACATTGACGACTTCATCGACTCCACGAAGCAAGCTGTCGCCGACGTTCGACATCGAGCAATCCTTCATTCCGCATTCGGGTGTTTCCTTGTCGAGCGAGCTTTTGGTCGTACGCGCATCAACTCCGATGGACGAGAATACTCTCCGCGAGACATTGCAGAGGATCACATCCAACAGGACTTAGGATTCATTCCCACAATGGAGATGTATCTTAACAACATGACAATCCAACCATGGATGTCAGGTACAGAGAAAAAGAATTCAGTTAAACGTAAACACATTTCACTAGAGGATTAATTATGAGCAAGCTACAAGAGCAATTTGATCTCCTCCTGCAAGAGCAGGCCGACCTAACAAAGCGTTTCCAAGAGAAAGCACAAGAGCTGTTTAAGGAGACGACAAAAGAGTTTTTCGAAAAGAATCCTGGCATTACTACAGTGATTTGGACTCAGTACACTCCATACTTTAATGATGGAGACACGTGTGAGTTCAGTGTCGGTGATCCGTCCTTCTCTAACGTTGAGGACCTTGATGATCTTTCTCGTTGGGGTGAATATGAGGGTGAGGATGAAAACAAATGGTCCGAATCGAGTTGGGGGTTCAAGTACCAAAGTGAGAAGAAGGGAACGAAGTTCGAAGGAATTGATCCTGCATCGATCGAAAAGTTCTCTGGTCTGATTCAATCTAGTGAGATGGAAGATGTGATGAAGGCAATGTTTGGTGATCACGTTCGTGTTGTTGCGACCCGTGATGGTTTTGATGTGGATGATCACGATCATGACTAAACTCTATACCGTCACAGTACACTTTGATTATGTTGTCGTTGCTGATGATGTTAACGATGCTGATGCTGTTGCTCGTGGTTATATCAAAGATGCTCTCAGCGACATGAGTGTGTTCGATGTAGACGTAGATGTTGAAGAAGGTGTAAGTGCCTATGGCTGGGATGGTGATTGTATTCCATACGGCGGTGATGGCAATACTCGTACGAAAGATTATCAAAATGCAACTGAGCCCGAACCATCCACAAGCGCTTAAAGACTTCTTTAAGAATTGGGAACCAGCTCCATATGCCAACCTCACAAAAGAGGATTTGGCAAAGATGAAGAAGCTCGCCGGTAAGTATGAGAAGAAAGCTAAAGAGTACTGGGAGAAATCTCGCGGTATGAGAGCAACAATGCAGACAATGTGTCCTCATGTTGACAAGGTCATTGAAAGCAAGTATCATGCTGGTGATTACTACAGTAAAGCATCGACAGATTACACTGTGAAGTGTGCTGACTGTGGTAACATTCTTTTTACAACAGATGAATATCACTCATACTATGGATAACAAAGTCAAACGCGGCTTCAAGCGGAAAACAATTGAGCAAACGATTCGCAATAAGATCAAAGGCTGGCTAGGCTCGATTGAAGATATTGCTCTCCGTGATGAGATTAAAGCTCATTACATTGTCACTGGTGGTGCAATCACTTCTATGTTGCTTGGTGATCTACCAAATGATTATGACGTTTACATTGACGATGCGGACGTCGCTGCTAAGCTCGCTAACTACTACATTAGCCGTCTTCCTGCTGTAGAGAACGAGATGACTCGTACTCCTATTGTTGAAGTGCCACCAGAGCGTAACCGTGTAACGATCAAAGTGAAGTCCGCTGGGATCACTGGTGAAGAGATTGATCAATCGAAGTATGAATACTTTGAGCAGTATCCCGATGCTACATCTCGTACGATGTCGTACCTAGAGGGTGCTGCAAGCAAGGATACAGGTAAGTACACATCGATTGCCATTACTACAAATGCTATTACACTGACAGACCAGATCCAGATTGTTCTGCGGTTTGTTGGTCCTGCTAATGAAATTCATAAGAACTATGACTTCGTCCACACAACCAATTACTTTACAGAGTCAGAGGGTGTTGTACTTAACCAGCCTGCTCTGGAATCAATCCTTGCCAAAGAGCTCAAGTATGTCGGATCGCTGTATCCAATCTGCTCCATGTTCCGAATCAAGAAGTTCATCAAACGTGGTTGGTCAATCACAGCTGGTGAGATGTTAAAGATTGCTTGGGATATCTCTAAGCTCAATCTGAACGACATTGACGTGCTGCAAGACCAATTGACCGGTGTTGATGCCGCATACTTCAATCAGATCATTACTCTGATTCAGAAAGAGAACAAACCTATTGACCGAACATACTTGTTTGAGCTAGTGAACCGTATTTTTGATGAGGAGTGGGAAGATGGACAAGGTGATTAAGTTTCTTGACAAGACCATGTGGTATTGCTATGCACATACGTGGTCGCTGATGGATGTTATTGTTATTGCAATCATCCTGCCGCATTTGGTTACGACATACACGTCGTGGATGTTCTTGTTGATCGTTCCGTGGTTGTTCTACAGTCACATCCAGGCTCGTAAGTACAACGGAGTATAATATGGATCTTGCATTACTTGTATATGGAATCAGCTTGCTGCATAAGATCAGTGCATTCTTTATTGCATTGACGTTCATTGCGGTTGCTGTACTCGTTGTATCGCTAATCTACCGTGGCGCAGAGCTCAGTATTAATACGTGGGACGGACCAGACAGAGTGAAATGGAAGGAAGAGCGTATTCCAGGAACAATGAAACTTGTATGGACGTCCGCTATTGCTGCCTTCTTTCTCACTCTAGCAAACATCTTTATTCCTTCTGAGAAGACAGCATACACGATGGTTGGTGCATATGCAGCGCAGAAGGTTGCTGAGGATCCAAGAGTCCAGAACATGAGCGGCAAGGTGTTGACAATCATTAATCAGAAGCTTGATCATTATGTTGATGAGGGTCTGGCTGAGGCAGAGAAGCGTTTGGAGAAAGCAAATGGGAAATCTAACAGCAAGAACTAAGTTCAAGCTACTGGTTATTCTAGGATTCCTACAAGTGTGGTTCTGGCCGATGTGGTTTGCATATGTTGTCGGCTCCTCACCCGTTGCTGTTAGCAGCTTCTTCACAATGGTAGGGCTTGCGATCTGGAATGTCATTTGTTGCATTGGAGCACATGATAAGGTCGACTGGGAAGATACACTTGACCGAGCTCGTACTCGTGCACGGATGGAAAGAATGTAATGAGTAAACAAGAAGACTTTGATGATATGGAGAACTGGACTATCCAGCTCGATAAGATTATTGCTTCGAGGAGCTTTACATCGATTGTCAAACAGTTAGCGGTTGAGTTGAAGAGTAATCCATACAAGACTGTTGGAAGCTTCTTTGACACGTTATCGAACTATGATCTAGACATTCTGATGGAGAAGCTAGATAATGACGACCTAGAAGAGATTTTACTGATTACTGAATTGCTAGCTCGAGCGGAGGGTGCTGGCTCTAGCGATCTAGATCATATTGCACGTAATGTCAATGTGATGAGTGTGATGATTGCTGGAGAGGCGTTAGCTCGTAAGGGTTTGGTAGAGGCGTTCCATAGCAATATGTCTTTCGGTGAAGACTCTAGTGACAAACCAATATTTAAAAAGATAGAACAAGATGAGTGAAAGCGCAGTGTATGTTATTATTGGTGGATGTGCGATTGCACTTGCCGCTGGTATATTTGCTTTAGGGCATTCACGTGGTCAGGCTGCTGCACGTGACCAGATATTTTACACGTGTGTTGCATCTCAGCAAAATGCTCCAGTCGCTGTCGCGTTCCATATTTGTTCAACAATAACAGGACTCGAATGACCAGACGACCATTATTCTTTATTTCCAGAGAGAAAGAGTTTGAATTAATTAATAAATTGCTGACTATTGTAGATAATCGCAAGTTTAATCCGCAAGAGACAGTATTATTAATGGTTTCACCGGATTATTCCGCTACTGTAGCAATGCATTTAGCTCATGCTTGGAGTGTAGAAGGTGAAATAATTCCAATTATTCCTGTTGATGTACCGTATCCTGATGAGGATCACCGCAGTTACAAAGACCAATTGAGGTCAAAGTACATGGAAATAAAACAATACAAACATATTATTTGTGTTGAGGCTGGGATTATTAGAGGTGGTAACTGGGCTTGGATATTGGATACATTGACAAGAGAGTTCGGTTATAAAGAGGAAGACATTACATTAATTGCTTTGTGTGAGAATATCCATAGCATGACTGAGTCTGATTATGTCGGTGAGTATTATGATGATGAGAAGCAAGAGTTGATGTTTTACTTCGAGAGATATAACAAACACTGGCCGATTAAATGAAATACATTGAGCATACAGGGATATCGGTAGCTGCAGATAATCTAATTGCTGACTGGCAGTTTGTATCGAAACGATATAGTGATTGTCAGATTAACTTGAGGAAGCCGGCTAATATGTCAGACGATCAAGCGATATTGTATGGAGCGGGAAGTCTTTACAGAGATGGAAAGATGTGGGAGAGTGAGCAAAGCTGGACAGAGTATATCCATATGTTCAAGCAATTATATACTTGCCGAAGAGTTGGTCCGTTACTAGAAGACATTGCAAACGATCTAGGAGGAAGGATTGGAAGGCTGAGGTATATGGTAATGGAGCCTAAGAGTTGTCTGACATATCATATTGATCCTGAGGATGTATGCAGATTGCATATTCCGATCATTACATCAGAAGGCGCGATGTTCATTAACGATAGGACTGTTGATGTAATGGATCAGCCAGGAAGCGTGTACATATTCAATAGTACAGTCAAGCACACAGCAGTTAATGCATCAAGAGAGAGAAGAGTTCATCTAGTAGGAAGCGTATACAAATGAAACTAATCAGCAGATCAGTAGATCGTAATGTAGCGATTGAAACCAAAGAGATTCCATATTCAGACAGTAAGATGGTTATATTCTGGTCGATAACGCCCGATGGTAATCATGTAAGAATGGCTGAGTTCGAGTTGAACTACAATAGTGCACAAGAGCTGATTTTGGAATTGCAAAAACAATTTATTTACAAAGATCACAGATAATTAAATTAATTAGTTCGAGCCATGTTGACCGGATGCCGATTCGATAGGATAATACACGAATGGACATCTGGAACACTATCACAATCATCACTATCCTCTTTGCCCTCTACGGGCTGATAAGACTAGTGAAAGACATAGAGAATGCATACTATAATGTCAAGGACTATGTGACTCAGAAAACAAAAAAGTCCACTGCTGACAATAAGTTAGTACAAAATCTCCCTGCTAATGCCATTAAGGCTACCGCAGAGAAGATAGACAGGAGAAACAAGTACCAAGTCAATGTAGAAGCATGTGAGGCTTACCTGGCTAGTAGAAGGAAATAAATGAGTAATCCGGTTACCGAATGCTTACCGATCCGTTTACCGATTGTGTTACCGCCGAGGGTAAGAGTAGCGTTTACTAATATGTTTACCGCTTGAATTAGTCAGTTTCCGTTACTATTTTACAATACAGGAAATGCGTTAAAAAACCGTAGCCGGTGGTCTTCTTAGTTACCGGACCAACAGGTTTAGCTGCCACTCTCAGAGGGCAGCAGACCACACAGCAGACAACGGGTGCTTCCACCCATTGACATTCTGTTATTCCAGCGGGATGTCGATTGGGATCGTGCCCGTGAGGATCAGTAGGCCAAACAGAGCAATCAGCACGAGTAGCCAAAAAGTCTTAACGATCAGCCAGTAGGTCACTTGTCCTACTATCAGAGCCAGGGCGCCAAAGACGCCAGTCTTGAATGCAGATGGGTATTTCATATCAGTCTTTCTTCGGTGCGAACATTCGTGCTCCGTCACGCATGAACTGCTTCAGCTCGCGACGGACTTCGCTGGGGTACTCTTCCTCATACTGGAGGATGAACTGGATGGACTCTAAGATGCCATAGCCGCGAGCCTGTTTGAGGTACTCGCACTCTGCCATCAAATTGCTAAAATTAGACATAATCAAACTCACATTCTTGGTTAAGGTAAAGGTCGCACTCTGCAGCATACTCGCTGTAGCAGTACTCTTCCAGCATGCATTCTGCCTCTTCTTTGCTAGAGGACTTGAATACTACTTCGAATTTGCCACGGACAACCAGCCACTCAGGCAGCTCTCGGTCCGTGCAGTAAACTAGGCTATAAGTGCTCATCGCTGTTCTCTCCTGTCTTGCGTCTATTATAACGTGATATTCAGATTCACGTCAACAGATACTTGACTGAATTGTAAGGTCAACAGGGGGCTTTGCCCCATACTGCTGCACCGGACCGCTCTCGCCGTCCATCCCCAGTGTGCCCGTTCGATCGCATGCCCCCATTATCTCTTTTTTCACGAACGCGCTCAACAATAACCTTACAGATCAGTCTGGTACTATAGTGCTATGTTGACCGAATTACGTTTTTGTGAGATACTGGAGGTAAGTTAAAAAGAAAAGAGAGAATTCAAATGTGTAAAGATCAAACCTGTCCCGTGTGCAATGGCACCGGCAAAATGCCCTGCCCGGAGCGGCTTCGCTCCTATGGCAAACAGTATGGTTGGTACGGCTATGATGCTGAAACCGATACTGTCGACTGCACCAACTGTGGTGCTCAGTATATGTACGGCCGCCCTAGCGGCAAGGTCCGTGCGAATAAAGATGGTGCTCCATGCACTCACTCATACACTAGCTCGACTGTCGGTCGTTGCTTGACTCAGTACACTTGCATCCACTGCGGTGACTCTTATCAAATTGACTCTGGAGATTAATCATGAATGTTCTTGCAACTGTTATCCGTCCCACCGAGGTGGTTCGCCGTCTGATGTATGCGCACGGTGCTAGCTCTGCGCTGACATTCACCAACTCATACAAACGCTGCCGCACGGTGAAATGCTATGCCGGTCAGTTGAAGGATGAGGAAGCTTTCCAGCGTGATCTGCTGGAGATGTTCACTAAGCTCGAGCTAGGCTGCCCGCAGGTGTACCGCACGGAGTCGTATTCCGTGCACCGGAACACCGCTGCAATGATCGTGCGGATCCCTCGCTCGCTGCAGGGTTGAATACCCTTACAGTTCAGTCTGATACTTCAGTGCTAAGTTGACCAAAGTTCAAAAGTCCGAGATAATAGACCGCATGTTAAGGAGAAAACAAATGACACGAACCGAAGCTGAGATGCTGCTGCAGAAGATGGATGAGCTG
>JACCED012056827.1_pt1 | contig 38300 bp, 52 predicted proteins | sample 7455021 | NCBI WGS metagenome assembly JACCED01 (sample SAMN15323456, study PRJNA562643) | freshwater metagenome | isolation source: river surface water | place: USA:Blue River Watershed | collected 2017-08-19
CGCGAGATTACAAATATTGACTTCTGATGCCATGGCTATCACCTATGTAAAAAGGGGCCGAAGGTTTCCCAACGGCCCCCAGATCGACATCTCTCTAATCGAGAGAGTTACACCGAGCCTTCTGCCGCGTCACCGCGCTTTAACTTCGCCCAAGGCTTTTTGCTTTGAGCTTTTTCAACGGGTGCATCGTCCTCTTCGCTTTCAACAAGCTCAAGGTTCGATCCAATTTTGCCGTCATAGTCAACGATATCACCCTCTTCACGAAGGCCATTGTTGATAAACGAACGAACTAGAACGCGACATTTAGGCATGGTTTAACTCCTGATTAGACTACAGCAAAGCCAGAGGCATAGTACTTCTTGCCGTCTTGGATGTCAGTCACAACGTCAGCGGTCACTTTGCCAGCGCTGTTGGTACCGGACACAGTATAACGTGCGCCCATGTAACGCTTGCCAGTTGAGCCGATGATTGGGTTCATGCGAACAGCGAAGTTAGCACCGAGTGTCAAGCTGGCAGTAGCAACAGCACCCGAAGCGCCGATCACTGTAACGTTGCTCGATAGAGCAGCGTCATCAGCAACGATGACTTCGAAGTTTGTCGATGTGCCGCCTGCAAATGCAGTGGTAATTGCGAAGTTCATGTAAAGGTCTTGACCTTCACCCATGTCGCGAGCTTGTGACAGATCGATCGTATCGGTTGACACAGCAGTTGTCGTAACTGCTTGGTCGGTAGATACGCGGAGGAGTTTATCGGTAATCATGGTTTAGTTCCTTTTACAAAGTGGGTTTAGCTAACAACGGCTTCGGTGTTGAGCAATGCATCAACACGACGCAGTGGAACGCCCAAGAAGGACAACCACGAGTAAGGCATACCGAACTGGCTCAAGCCTTCGTTGATCTTCAGAACGTACTGGCTCTTATCCAGTGCTGCAATCGACAGGCCAGAATGAACAGTGCGGTTCATGTAGAACACAGCACGACCCATCTGCATGTTTGGAATGCGGTACAGAGCGCGAGCCATCAGCTTGATGATTGCTGTTGCAGCAGAAGCAGCTTGCGTGCCAGTTTGAGCGATCAGGTCAGACACATCGATGTTAGCGATGCGAACGACATAGCGCCAATCTTTAACGACAAGGCCATTCTTCCACTGGTAGCGTGTAGCTAACGCTTGCATGCGTGTGCCATCGCTGTTGTAAACAGTCTGCTCACCGAGGTCTTCGTGAATCAGACCAGCTTTCGAGCCTTTGGGGAATGGGCAGTAAACAGTGTTGTCACCCCATACGACCAAGAAGATCGATGTGTTGTCAGAACCAGAACCACCAGCCGACAGAATGTTCTGTGCGTTAGCAGCGCTCAAGCTCGAGTAACGTGCTGCGAGGCCCAGAAACTGCTTTGGATCAACTCCGGGGTTACCGTAGAACATTGTGCTTGCTTGCGTTTGGTTCATTGCTTCCAAGAACGCTGTGTCTTCCGACAAACGGAATTGAGCAGTGTTGCCGTTGAGCATTGCCAAGTCTTTGTCAACTTCGCTGCGAGCTTCCAAGATGCCGCAAGCTTCGTCAACTTGTGCAGTTGTCGATTTGCTTGATGGGATACCTTGGTTCAGCGCGCGCCAGTAAACAGTTGGCAGGCCTGTACGGATAACAACGCGCTCACCAGTTGGCAAGTTGCCTTCTTTAAAGACTGCGTCTTCGAGGATTTCATTGGATTGCGAAAGCAATTCTGCGACAACAGGAACGCTGCCATCAGGATCAACTCGCTTGGCCCAATCAGCCAGTGTCAAAGAACTATTCGATAAGGTAGACATTTAGAACTCCTAATTAAAATTACTGATTTGAATATAAAGCCGACGCAAGGTCGTTGAAATTCTTGGGTCCAGATTTCTGATTTCCCTTACTTCCACCGACAAATGTGTCCTCACTTATTGCCTTTCCAGCGCGGTACATAAACCGAATCACCTCCGGGTTATTTCCCAAGCCAGATTCTTCCAACAACGTGCGCAATTGAGGCGATCCAAATTTGTCAAGAGCCTTCTTTGCGACAGCAAGATTTTCGTTAAGCTTTTCGCCACCAAATTCTTGATCGACCTTTGCGGCCTCTGCCCAATCGTTCTTCACAGATTGAATCTGCTCGACTTGCCTTGCCTCGATCAACGGGGCAATCTTGTCGATCATCTTTTGCGCGGCCTCTTGTGGCAGATTCAATTCCTTTGCAACTTCCGAATATGCTTGCAACACACCCGGATCGTATTCGCGGCCTTCAGGGGCTTTGAATTCGTATTGTTCTGGAGCGCCTTTCGGTGCTTCATTGTTTGCATTGGCGTTGCCAGCATCGTTGGATTGTTGCCCATCTTGCTGGTTCTGCGTACCTTCAGCCTGCTGCTGCGTAGCGTTCTGCTCACTTCCCGTCGGTTGTGTGCTTCCCGCTGCTTGCGATGCGTTGCCTTCAGTGGTCGTTGCGGCTTCCGTCATCAGCGATTCTGTCATTCTGTTGCTCCTTAACCATCACAGGGTAAAGCTCTGGGCATAGCAAGTGAATCATCGAAAGCGTGCGATTACCGAAGTTCCTGTTACCTTCTGCGAATGCCATTTGCATCGCATTGGTGTTAAACGACAGTCGGAACACGCCAGATTGATTCAGAAGACGCCAAACTACACGACGCCCCCGCTTACTACCCATGAGCCACTTAATATCTGCCTGCTCGTTCTCCGATGAAATTCGCTCTCTGACTTCCTTTTCGGATTTAGAGAGTTCCTGCCCTCGTAGGTCAAGCGGATCATAATCACTCATGTTGTTAATCTATCCACATCTGCAATTGATACGGGTACCGATCAGTCCGTATTCCTAATCAATATGCCCTCGATTTGCATCCCGATTTCAGCGCTAATGTCTGACTTGCATTGCCATTGGCAATCAGTCTTTTGTGCATAACCACGCTGGACCGATTTCTCTGAAATGTATGTAGACTCAAAAGGCACTTCCAAAACGGCACGAATAATACCAGCGGGACTGATTGTGTACGATCTATAGTTGGTCTTTTTGTTGTTGCCCTGATGGGTGTAAACATTGACCTTTGCCAAGTAAAACGTATAGTTCGCTGGGACCGTATAAACTGTCATGCTGCTTGTGCCAGCCCCAACTTTGATCTTGGCGTACACTTCTGTCTTGCCTGCGTTGCCAATCGAGATATCGCCTACAGGATTGACCGTACCAGCAACAGCAATACCATTGATGCGCAAATAACTATTGACCGTTGTCACCCCAGTGGTGCCGTTTGTCAACACAATTACTTCTGATGTCAACTCATATAGGGCGTTCAGCCCATTGATTACAAGCACGACGCTAGTATCAGACGCGCTGCTGCTGTATACCAACATCTGGCTGGCAGAAACCGGATATACATATTGCGTTGCGTTTTCCCAGATTGGCATAAACGTGCTGCCAATTGCCGCCTGATAACCAGAGATATTCAGGCTCGTGTGGCCTTGAATTAAACCACGCGCGCATTGCAACTCGAATGGCTCGGACGATTTAAGCTCTGTTATCGATGGGTAAAATGCCATGGTTAGCCTTCGCCGTACAGCATCGTGGCCTGATCAGATTGAGTCTTTGAGGCGCCGATTTCCATGTCGGTGATCTGTAGGCTTACGCTCATGTCTTTGCCACCCTGCGTTTCATATGCGCTGGTTGACTTAACAAAAGCTTTTGCCATGATCATCATAGGCGCACCAACTTGTGGCAATGCAGTAATGCCAAGCTTTTCTAGCTGATCCTTTTCAAGACTGATGCACAGGCCGTATGGATACGTCGGCTCATCCATCTCAATCTCACCCGGCATCTCTTCGCGCTCGGGCTTTTGCTTCATGTTAATCATTGCCATTTCAAATCCCCTTAAGGTGTGTTGTAACCGCTGAACATATCAATCACGTTGGTTAATGCGCTTGGCTCTGTTGTCTGGGCCGCAGCAAGGTCCTTGGCAGCAACAGCGCTTTGCATCAATTGCTCTTGCTGTGCGCGCTCTGCTGCTGCCGCATTACGGGCCTCGCGAATCATTGCAACGTTCTCATTTGCAACGATCATCTTCGGATCGACTCCAAGCATGTCAGAGTAAGCGTCGGCCCACTCATCAGCATTGAATTTGTCCAGCACGTCTGGTTTGATCTGTGCGACAACGCCGAGGTTGCCGACGAATCGATCGACACTATTTGTGCCGATGGCTCGTTGGGCCTGTGCGAGCATTGACACGAACTCAACGTTTAGCTCCATGCCTTGCAACTCCTGTGGCGGCGGGGGCAAGACATTGGCCTCAACCATGCGGTTGAACGTCATCTCGATGAGAGGATCGAGAAGTTCGTTATGCAAGCGCTCAAGCACTGGGCCGAGCATGAGAAGCTTTTCCTCATGGCGCTCGGCAACCTCGGTCGCTGTCATACGGGTGTCTGTTGCATTGGCAAGCATCAAGAACAAGTCAGCATAGAACGCACCGCGCACACGCTCGCGCACGTCTTGGATATCCATCAACAGGGCATTCAGATCAAGGTTGACCTGAAATGCTGATCGAATTCCACCGCCTGCTGTGTTGGCATCAACAAACGAAATACCACCGGGCAACGTGTCAACGTCGCGATTCTTCATCGATGTCGGCACTTGCAATGGCGGCTTGGTTTGATAGTCAATGCACTGCGCCTTGCGTAGCTGCTCATGCTGCAATTGCTTGACGTCACCAAGCGCTTCCATGCCGGGGCTATGACCATAGATGTCACCACCAGTTGTGGCCCAGCGTGGAGCAACTACAGGGAAATCGACAAAGCCAGACTCGCGCAAGTATTTGCCCGGGTTGGACCCAAGCTCAAAGTAATACGATCCGTAAGGCATGTTCATTGAGTCACGCTTGTTCGGGTCGCGGTCTTCGCGTGGCTCGATTGCGTGAATGATTGTGATCCATGTATCAAGCTGGCCTCGATCGTACAGGTTCTTGACTGTCGTGCTTACCTTGTCGATACCAAACTCTTTAACGATTTCAGCGACGGTCTTTTCAAACTCACGATAGAGTGTATTGACTCGACCTTGATAATCAGTCGCAAGGGCGTACTCGCCAATTGTTTGCGGGTAGTGATGAATGACGTTGTTGTAGTCTGGTAGCACGATGGAAGATGCGGTACCGAAGGCACCAAGCTCTTCATACATTGTGTGCAGCGCGCGATAGGTATTCGACTTCTGAAACACCAATTGCATGCGGCTCTGAACATCATCAAGCCATAGCTTCACTGGCTGGAATTCGTTTAACTGTGGGTCTGATGTCCCAAGGCGAAACCATTGACGTGCAGGAGATGTCGCACCAGCCATCATGCCAGCGCCAAGAACACGCAGAGAGCGCGTTCCAGTGTTGTCATAGATGTTGTTGTGCCTGCGCCAGCCTTTGTCACGGTCCTGAACAAAGTATCTGCCAGAACGTGGCAGCAAATAGCTAGAGATTTCTTGCCAATGCGCCCACCATGATGAACGCTCTTGCTTAAGCTGTCCCCAACGGGTTAACAGCTTGTCGCGCTCTGGCGGTTTAGGCGCTTTAGGCGCACCTGTTGGTTGCTTCATATTTAACCACCCAAGAGAGTTGACTTACCAAGGCTTAATGACGCTGGATCAACACCTGTTGGCCCGGTCAGCATTGTACCTGTCACACCACCTTTAGCTTTCTGTTGTGCTTGAGAGATCAACGACGCGCTATCTGGTGCGCGCGCTGCTGCTTTGTTGATTGCTGTTTGTTGAGTTTCTTCAACCTGCTTCATTCGCGCGGCCTCTGCTTCTTGTGCCTTGCGTGTGTCTACAGCCTGCCGCTCTTGCAGTGCCAAAGCTTCGCGTTGAAGTCGGGCCTGCTCTGCTGCGCTGGCCTGTTGTGATGCAATCGACTCACGCTGAATTACTTCTTGCTGTTGATTCGCCTGTTGCTGTTGCTGTAAAGACTGTTGCTGCATAGTCTCTTGCTCTTTGCGCGCCTCGCGCTGGGCAGAAGCTGCACGCTCACCAGAATACACTGTGTAAGCTGTCGTAGCCGCTGCTGCTACTGCAATGATTGGTAACGCTGCTGGCATGGTTAAAACTCCTTCATATAAACGGTTTCTTCAAGCTTGGCACCTGTCCTAATCAGCAATGAATCCATGGTTGTATTAGGCTTGGAATGCCAGAGCATAAACTTCGCCCCCATTTCCTTGCACTTCTTTTCAACCCTGTTGATAAGTTTTAAACCAGTCGAGCCAACCCTATACTTTTTTCTCAAAAACAAAATGTCGTGGTTGCCGTACATAAAACCATAATGCAAATGAGGCAAGACAAAAGCAATGCAATAGCCAACCATTTCATCATCATCAAAAGCCCCAAAAGCAACTAAATAGCCAGAATCTTCCAGCGTCTTATATGCGTCAACCATTGGCTGCGGCGCAGTACTAGACAGGTTGCTTTCGTTTTCCTTCCAATGCTCAATGAATAAAGAGGCCATCTGGTCAGCGCATTCTGTCGCAACAATTGGCTTAACAATTATCAAAACGCACCCCCGATGGTTGCAATCTATTTCCCAAAATACCACTTACGGGTACCTTAAACGTTGGAATACGGGTCATATTCTTTCTTGTTGCGACCCCCAAACTCCATCATTATTGAGCGCTTTGGCGTGGTCATAAGGGCCAGAACGTAAGCCGATCCATAGTCAGGTGAGCGCCCAATCTTGTCGATGATCTCTTCGCGACTTGCCACAGCGATGGTTTGCCCAATTAGTTTCCATGTGGGGGCGCACAGGTCAGCCAGCAGTGCAGGATCAGGAGGCAAGCATATGCCCTCGTTGTTGGCTGGGTCGAGCGCCTCACGCATGCGCCACCAAAGCTCTGACCGCTGGTTTCTGAATTTAAGCCTGCCTGATTTATCAAGGCCAAGCGCGGCCTCGGCAACGTTCACGCCAATGACCTGCTGGTTTGACTCGTTCAGGAAGTCGTAAGGGCTTGAGCCAACCCCGATAACATCGATGTGAATAGGCGCTCGATCACGCAGCGCAGAGATAGCCAAGCCAGCCACTGTTGGGCCATCAGGCGTGGCGGTGCCGGGATAGACCAGCGGAACGTCAAACCAGTTGTCATGCCGTCTTGCAATGATCGTCTGGTCTTTGCCACCTCGGGCCACGTCAACACCCAATGAGTCCATAGGCAAGAGCTTGTTAGGACGAGTCCAGCGCGCTTGAGCGGCCTCAACCCATGCCGTAGGTATAACTTGCCATGGATCGTCTGCCATACCAGCTTGGAAGTCTCCGTATAGCATTTGTGAGCGCAATGGCTCTGGCAATGATTGAAGCTGGGCCATGTATCCGGTTCCCATTAGGTAAGGGTTGTCGCTTATTCGCGACGGTATGAAGGTCCGAGACAATGGCTTGATCATCTCACCCTTATGGTCAAACTCTTCGCCTGATTTGACCTCGACGTCTTTGCCATCGATCGTAGCAAACCATCGTAGCTCGCCCGGCTCTGCTGGGTTCGGATGTTTCTTGTCCAGCCATGGCGCAAAGAATGTGATGATCCAGCGGCCTTCTGCTGTGGTTGGCGGGTTGAATGTGAATAGCGCTTGGCAACGCTGGCCCGGTGTTGTGGTGCGCAGCCAGCCAAGCAGGAACCTGACTTGCTCTTCGCGCATGTTCGCGGCCTCATCGAACACCAGCAAATCGTGCGGCCTGCCTTGATATTTCTTTTCATCGCCAAGGTTTGGGAAGGAACCAAACTCAATCTGGATAGGAACGTTGTCAGTTCTGCGTAAGCGCCAGATATTGTTCTGTCCGTTGTACCCGGTGCGGTTACCAATCAAATCGGTGAATCGGTCGATAACTCCAGTTAGCTCGGTACCATTCAGACGAAAAATCCCAACCTTCCTGTGCTGGGTTAGTGACTTGCCACACGCGAGGTCCGTCTTCCCGCCCCCTGCTGCTCCACCATAACCAATGATGTCTGCGGTGCTGTTGTACGCGATTGATTGTGGACCGGGCAACGGACGCCATATTGTTTTATCCGACTGTAAAAGCTTGTCGAGTTCATCAAGCTCTTCTGGTGTCAGATACTTTAACAAATCTGGGTCGAAGTCATTCGCCTTCATCGCCGCCTTTGCGTTGCTGCGCAGCCGCCATAATGGCCTGTATCTTTGCTGCTCGCTCGGAGTCGGAGAACTGGATCGCGCCACCGTCAGCACCTGTCATCTCATTGGTGATCTTATCGCCATACTTCTTGGGATTCCATTTTGACAGCAACTTCAAGCGAGTTTCGATCCTAATCTTGCTGCGCTGGATAAATTCACTGTTTGCTCTTGGTCCGGTTGGTGTTTGGTCAACGTCATCGCTGCTGTCATCAGCAATAGCCAAGCATTCTTCTGCAATGACGTCATGTCCTGTTTCACGCGCGCGCGCGAAGCGTAGGGCAAATTCATTGTCTTTCGCCAGCCAATCGTAAACAGTACTGAACCCGGGCGCGTCATCTTGCCTACAATAATCGCGCAGTGTTTTGCCGTTAGATACCCACGCAATAATCTCTTCAGCTTTGTCTTGCGGCACAGGCTCCGGTGGCCTGCCGACTTTGCCTTTAGGCTCATTCGTCTGTTGAGTTTTCTTCGACATCTTTGGTTATCCTTTTCCATCGGTACGGCGTTTGAGCGCGACGCTCATACTGACATATTTTTGCGACAACGCTCTTTGTGAGATTAAGAGCCAATGCAATTTCTAGGTACTTCATGCAAAGGTCTTCTCGCATCTCGCGAATCTTATCGACCATCTCATCGGATATTCTGGAGTTGTGGTGCGAAGAGCCTATCCGGTAGCCCTTATCGTTTACGGCAACAATCATAGATTTGATCCGTCTGACTTTCATTTCAGCACGCAAGGTTGTGTGGGGTCCCATAAAGCAGGGTTTCGAAAAACACTACAAAAAAAAGGTCGCTAACACCTTTCCCCCACGTTGTCATTTTATCCGCGACATTGATTAATATGCAACGGATTACTTCTTCTTAAGCTCTTGGGTTGCGTCCTGATGACCAAAGCGATACCCGATTTCAAAAACTCTGCGCATCGTCATCATGCCCAGTGATGATGCATTTTCATCAACAAATTTACCTGATTCATCCCAAGCTTTAATTCTGACTCGGTTGATCTCGCTCATTCGTTGTTTCTCTTCAAGCATTTTCCAAGCATCGTCTTCGGTCATCGCGTTCACCTTATGGTTTGTTTGCTTCTAGGTACTGAAGGTTTTTGTAGTATTCCCACTTTGCAATTATCTCTGGGTCCTCTGATGCTGGGACGTACGGCTTGCCATCGACAATTTGTTTTCTGAAAGTATCAGCGATATTTGTTTTTACTGCTGGGGTATATGGCTTGTGTTCTAAAGTGTTCATTATTTGTTCCTTGTTTTACTTGCGTAAATTGATTTATTTGTTTTGGCCTTACAGAAATTACATATCCATCGAGTAGCTTTTCCTCTTTTTACTTTTTCTCCTTCAGATTGTGAACGTAGGGTTTGACATCCTGTGCAATATTTTTTATCTGCCATTGACACGCTGTTTGTTAAAGACTGCATGAATCACTTCCTTAAGTTTATCTACTGATGCTTTGCCGCGTTTTAACTCTCTGGTTTCAAGCATTGATCTGCGCGTCATTTTTGCCATAGATAAAATAAATCGCGCTTCGCATTCAATTATCCAGTGCTGACAATCAGTGCAAACCATCCTGTCATCGACAAGTTGTTTTGTTTTGTCTTTAATGCATACATCGCAATTAGTGTGCATTCTGTGACTTGGCCTGCATGTGTTTCATGTAACCGTCTACGATTTCAATAACTTCGCGCGGGACCATTTTGTTAAAAGCTTCGTTAGCTTTTTTTTCTGCATCTTCATCATCAGCCCAGCCGATACCGAAGTTGCATACACCATAGCCATCAGGTTGAAAAAAGAATCTGATCTCTGGCGCGCCTTCATCGCTTTGTTTTTTGATCATGACTATTTGCTGGTACCTTGATACCTCAAAAGTTCTACAAAATTTCATGCTGTTACCTCCGGTGAAAACATTTCTATTTCGTTAAAAAGATCGTGCCAATTCTTTGCCATATAAAAAACATTGCGCATTGATATTTCGTAAGTTGCTGCGCGCATTTGAAACGTTGTGTTGTCGGTTCGAGTGCGTGTCTCTCCTTTGTCGTGTAGCGTGGCCCGATCAAAAAACAATTGCTTTGGCAACCACCCGCAGATTGTGAGTCCCATTGTATTTTTGTTTAGGCTTGCAAAGATATAGCCATCGACTTTGTACTTGGTTTGCGATTTCAAAATATTATTGACGTAGTCAATGCGAGGCGTGACAGTGCGGCCCATTGTTTTAATATCAAACGTCATGCCATATATTGTTGCGTCAACCCCACCATCAGGGCCATTGCTTGGCACCATTAAAGGCTTGCCTAGCGCAGCAAGTAAAACGTTTTGACCGATAGCTCCTGTCAACTGCTGCTCTTGGTTACCGTCGCTGCCATCACCGCGCTGTCCTACGTTGCAAGCGGCAACAAACTCTTTACTGGCCTGAAAGATGTAATCAGGAACCATGACATTAAACGCCATTGTTTTTCTCCCAAAAATTAACGGCCTCGACGTGAAAATGATTGTGTTGATGTTTGTATTTTTCGTGCAGCTTCATCAACAAATCGCCAAAATCTTTTGGTATTGGTGATGTGTAAAGCATTGTTCCAACTGGCAGAGCATCAACATTTTCTTGTTCGTAATCAAGGTTGTGTTTTTCCTTACCAAATCCCTCACAAACCCACGCCACAGGTTTTGGTTTTTTTGTTGGCTCAAGCGCAGCATTCCAACCATCTTGATAGCCTTCTTCATACCCAATTGAATATTCTTCAGTTGCCATTGTTCTTCTCCTTAAGCCTTGCCTGAACATTTAGAGCCATCCAAACATCACCTGTATTTTCTTCAGACTCACTCAATTCAACGATTTCATCGACAGTCAGCCCGACCCATTCTTTGCGTGGTGATTTAATCTCCGAAGCCACAACTTCCAAGGCTTGATAAAGTTTTTTGACAATCACATCCTCAATCAATGGAACAATTGCTTCATGGACAAAATCACGTAATGTTTTTTCTTTTTCGTCAATCATGTGTTTTTCTCCTTTAGCCTTGCTTCAATCCAGTCATATATTGCGGCATCAAGCTCACATCCTTCTTTTTGAAAATCTGGAACATTCATCCAATCCTCATCATCCAAGCCGACCCATTCTTTGCTTGATGGTGCGGTGTAGAGTGGTCTGACGTTATACCCTGCTCCGATATATTCCGGCTTTGTCACAACAAAGTCTTTCACTTCAAATCCATCATCTATGAAATCAAGCATCCACGCCACAGGCTCTTGCTTCTCTGCTTGCTCGATGGCTAGGAGTAGTTCAATTTGTGCTTTAAGAACCGTTTGTCTATCTCTAGCCAACGGAGTAGTTGCTACTTCCAACGCCTCCAACGCTTGCTTCATTGCTTCGATGCTCATGCTGTCACCATATGAATAAAGGGTTTGAGTAACGCCCATAGCCAAGGCAAGCCTACAAACAAAATAAATCCTATGCCTATGCCAATAATCAAAAAAACTGTAAGCGCATTTTTAATTGCTTCATCAAACATTATTTTCCCCTTGTGCTTTAAGTAGTGCTTTGCGTGCTACTTTGTAATGAATACGGCTGTCTTCTGGTAGTGCAATAATTTGATGCAACGCCTCAATTAACTCCTGATTCACCTCATGCAATCGGCGTAGTTCGGCGGCTGCTTTCTTGTCTCTTGTATTTGGAGACGTTTCAAGCCATTCAGCCAATCGCAATGTTTCCGGCTTTGTATTGTCTTCTGGTTGTGTGTTCATGTTTTTCCCCTTGCTCTGATTGCATCGGCACACCAAGTCGCCAAAACATCTTCGCCTTCGTATTCAGCGTCAATACTTTCACACAGCTTCGCACACGCCTCTCTTTCTTCTTGGCGCACTAGCTCGGCAAAGCGTTCAACTAATTCCATTTGTTCTTGACTGATAAATTTCAAATAACTCATGCCCGCCTGTTCAGCCAGCTCTTTGATTCGTTCTTTCATCATCACCCCTAAAAAGGATTCGTGTCATCAAACTGCGCAGGGTGCAAATATTGCCGCACCAACTCACGTTCGTATTCGGTTTTAAATGGGAAGTTCCAGCGCTCCCACGTCAGGCCAGATGGGTGCATCATTCTTTTATCTCCAAAGCTTTCTTGTAGGCCTCGATCTGGAAGGTGCTTAAGGGTTCTCCCTTATCGTGGCGAGCTTTAAGTTTTTTTGCCCATCGCTTGTGGTCTACCCTGCCTTTTTCATCCCGAGGCAATTTAAAGGCCTGTGACGCGATTTTTGCCATTTCCCTATCCACGACATCAGCCGATGCTTTTGTCGCCTCCAGCGCGATTCTGGCGCGTCTGGGGGCATTTTTAACCAAAGTCTTAAACTCGATTAGGTTTGGGCAGCGGTCCGGTAAATTTTGCAAAGCCCATCCGATCATGTTTAAGTCATCAGCGCAAAAAGCCAGTTCGTGCGCCCAGTTTGTTTTTACTTCTGCCGGGTTAAGCCCACCCCATTTGTTTGAAAATTCAGAGCCGTACGACAAAAGCAACCTGTCAAACAGCCGCTCAATTGCTTGAATCGGTATTGCCATTTGTAATCTCCTTGGGTGTTGTAAAAAAGTCAATGTTGCTTTCAATTGTTCTGGCCTGCTCTGCCGGGTCCCGGGCTGCAACCCTTGGGCTAAATTCAGCAGTCTTCAGACGCTGTGCTTTTTGCCATGGTGTTTCGCGCAACACGATTGTGTCCACCTGTTGGCGTTGGCTCCTTACCCAATTGCGCCAAGTGGCAAACCAATCGGCCTTCACGCCCTTCACACCCGGAGCAGCAAGCCAGTAGTCTTTAAATCCGTCAGCAGTTTGATTGACGTTAATCTCTGGCCTGTTCTGTTTTGCCCAGATTGCCCAATCGTCTGGTAGCTCCCAGCTTTGGTCAAGCCGGGTACCTTTGGATTTTTTGGCTGGTGCTTCTAAATCTTTTAATGGTGTCTGGTGTATGGTGTCTGGTGTCTGGTGAGCATTGCGTTCGGTATGCGTTCGCATTGCGTTCGCATCTGTAGCGCATTGCGTTTTATCCCACCTAGCCCTCGCGGAAGCCGCAGCCTTATTAGATTTCAAGCGATATCGCTCGATCTCAACGTCGGCTCTTTTGTTGTGCCATCCATCATCGTCAAGGAAAAAAAATTCTTGCAACACGGTCTCCACCGCAGATTTTTCTTCGCGAGTTCTGGCGCCAACCAACCTCTGGACTGCGGAAATATCAACAGGCAATGGTTTTTCTTCTGCATAATATTTCCGAATCAGACGGCTGTAAGCAGCGTCTTCCACAAAGGTCAAATGCGCTGTGGCCTGCGCATAATCACCAATGTGATGTTCGTAATAGTTCATCAGGCAACATCCTTTTCAAGAATTGCTTTGATCGCCTGATGATCATCTTGACGAAGTTTGACTGTGCAAGCCACACACGCGCAGTTAACTGTGTAGCGCAAGGTGGATTTACACGTTTTGCAAGGTTTGCCTGTGTATTTTCTCTGGCCTGCTTTTGCCGCGAGAATGCGGGGTGATTCCATTTTTGACTCCTGTGTTGGTGATGTTCAGATAGTATAAACAAAACACAACACAAGATGTCAATCTTTTTTATTTATTTTCAGAATCTTTGACAAAAACGCCGTCAACCATACGGCCTGTGCGGTCCTTGATGCTGTGCCAAGCAACCTCAATGCACTTTTCTACGTCAACGCCATGCTGCTCTGCTAGTATGGTCAGCACGACGATCATGTCACCAATGCCATCCTCGACAGCGTCTTGTTGTTTTCTGGCAATGCCTGCAGCAAGTTCTCCGGCCTCTTCGATCAATTTTACAAACTGCGCTTGAGGGTTGCTGCCGTCTATGAGATTTCGCTCATGCGCCCAGCCTCTGATGCTTCTAAAAAGATTCATTGTTGTCACCATTAAAAAGGAATATCATCGCCATTAGCTGGGTTCCCAGAGGGGGCAGTATTTTGCTGTTGCTGGGCCGGGGCCGATGCAGGCGCAGAATTACCATCGCGCGGCGCAAACATGCTCACAACGATTGTGTCGCGGTTCTCCGGGTTCGGCACACCAGCAGGGTTAAACGTGCGTTTCATAATGATGTACGGCCCGTTGTCACCTTCAACGACTGTGCCAATATTTTCGTATCGGTTTTTTTGCTCACCGTTTTTGTCCTTGTAAGACCCGGTTTTGACTGCCAAGTCATATGTTTTTTTCATTATCAATTCTCCTGATTTTTAAAACTACTTTACCGCCACCGACTACAGGCTGGCGCTCAATAAGCAAACGATCAATTTGACCATCGTCTGCAATAACGTTGGCGTGGACCAAAGAGTCCAGCAAACTTTTTAAAATATTGTCGAGGTCCCGCACGCGCCTGTCTGGCGGGTGGGCCATGATCTCAATCGACAAAGGCCCCTGCACCATAAGCGTTGAATGACAAATGCCAGCAACTAGCGCCCGGTATAGCCTGCCTTTACCGCTGATCAAATGCCTGCCAGCAAGTGGCCCACTGCTTGGGTGCCGCCAGTAGGTGTTGACGCTTGGGGGCCAAGGTAGTTCTAGCTCAAGCTCATCAACCATTTATCTCGCGCCCAAAAATAATATCGTGCGCGGTGATTGTGATGCCACGCTCCGACGCAATCTCGAGCAGCTTACGCTGGACAGAAGTAGGCACAACGCCTGACTTTTTCCAGCGCGAGACAGCAGCAGGGTCGCGGCCCACGATACGGGCTAGTTTACGGACACCACCAAATAAATCGATGGCAAGCTCTACGGGGGTTATGTGTATGTTGTTCATATGTCAATGATGACACATTATCACCAGCTTGAAAACTCGACTTTTCATAGAGCGATGTGACAAAAACGCAACACTATTTAATCTCACAAAGTCGCACGATTTGACACGACTTTAGGTGTTGATCTAATATCACCATATCAACAACGCAAACGGAGATTCAAAATGAATAAATATCAAACAATGTCAGACTCGCAATTAAACGCTTTAGCAGTAAAACTTGGCGTTGACGAAATGAACATGGACGAAATCATTGGTGAAGTTGAAGTTTTTATTCATGTTGATACTGACAACGAATGGCAACAAGTTATTGTTGTTGATAACAAAATTGCCCATCGTTTTAGCTATGAACAAACTCAAGAAGCAAACGATTGTTTGCTGCAATATTTGACTGAACAGCAATGCGTTGCAATGGAATTAAATTGCCGATTTTTAAACGCAATGGCTTCGCATGATCGCAAAGCATATTAACCAACGGGGCGCGGCCCCCACCAAGGAGATAAAAATGAGAGTGACACACTTAAACAAAGGCGGCGAAGGTTGGGCCTCCAAAACAGCTTGCGGTAGAAACATGCTTCGCACCCCATTTTCAGTGAATTGGTCAGGCTTCAAATTAGAAGCGCCACAGCATCGTTGTGCAAAGTGTGTAGCAAGCAAGCAGTTTTTATTCAACACAAAAATGGATTCAAAATAATGGACAACTTCACAGCAGTCGGCATTGCAGAAGGTTTCATCGACGCAGAGTCACAAGACCAGTATATCGAGGCGTGGCAGCATTTGATTGACACTGGCATGGCTTGGTCCCTCCAAGGTTGGTTCGGACGCACAGCGAGGCACTTAATCGATTCTGGGTACTGCACGCACCCAGCCCACAACACAGCGGAGGTTTAATCATGTGGTTCACATCTTCATCAGGCCGTATCGAAATTCAAATGACAAAAACGCAGGCGGTGGCCTGCACTCACCCCGGGCCATGCGACGCAGACGTTGCAGCGCTTTCAGTCCATCCACCAATTGCCCGACAGCTTGCCAAGCTTGACCCAGAGGTTTTAAAGGCCGAGTTAAAAGAGTACGGAGCGTGGGATGAGGACGAACTCAACCACCATGAGAAAAATTTACAACGTATTTTGTGGATAGCAGCAGGCGATATTGCTGATCGCTGTTGACACACAATCAACAAAACGTGCTATATTTATCACACATAAACACAAGGAGCCACAAATGAATATCAACTTTCACGACGCGCAGTCAATCAGCATCACACCAATTCGTTCTGAAGATGACGGCGAAACTAACTGGGTCACTATTCTGGTTATTAGCAAAAGCGGCGAGCGCCAAGAGATAACGTTTTTCTCCACCGATAAAGAATCGCTCGAATTCAAACAAGTACCAAATGTCTGGAGCCTGTAATGCCTGCAAACTATATCGCTGAAATTGAACATCGCCTTGCTGGCATCCCATGCTTAATTGGCGTTATCTCGCACAAGTCAGTCAAGGGCAGCTTTAACTATAACGACGTGTCCGATTTAGATTATTACGGTTATAGCGAATCGCAATTTCATGTCCTTGACCGTCGCGGTAGACGCGCAACGTGGCTTGAGAAAAAGCTCAATGACCGCGAGCAAGAATCTGTTTACGAATCTATCAACAACTATTTGGAGTAATTATGCAAATGAAAGATCACGCCAACAAAGATTGGCTCAAGCGTAAGCCCCGTATGTCAAAGCTTGATTGGGTGTTGTTAGTATCAAGCGTCGTTGTTTGGTCATACGTTTTATTTTTAATCGATCAGGAGATTTTTAAATGAGCAAGGAAATCATTGCAATTGAAAGCCAAAGCCAGTGGCTTGGCGAGCGCTTAAAAGATATCACCAGCACTGAAGTGTCGGCCCTGTATGGCCTGTCACCGTACATCAGCGAGTTTGAATTGTTTCATCAAAAGCGCGATCAATTGATTGTCAAGATTGAAGAGAACGAACGCATGAAGTGGGGTACGCGACTCGAGTCAATCATTGCTGCTGGCATCGCTGAAGACCAAGGCTGGCAAATTGAAAAGTTTGATGTCTACATGCGCGATACTGACTTGCGCATGGGTTCGTCGTTTGACTTCAAAATCAAGAATCATCCTGATGGCGAAGGCATTCTCGAAATCAAAAACGTTGACTCGTTGGTCTACAGCAAAAACTGGGTTGATGATGGCGCTGGTAACATCGAAGGCCCTGCGCATATCGAGTTGCAGATTCAACACCAAATGGAAGTTGCTGGTATTGAGTGGACCGCGCTTGGCGTTTTGGTTGGTGGCAATACCCCAAAGATTATTTATCGCAAACGTGACCGCGCTATTGGCAAAGATATTGCAGAACGTGTCGCGGCTTTTTGGAAGCGCGTCAACGACAACAATCCACCAGAGCCTGACTTTATCACTGACTCTGATTTTATTATTGACGTGCTGCGCAAGAATTCAAACCCCAACGAAATTCTGAATGCAGATGTTCGTCTTGAAGATATGGTCAAGCACTACGCTTTTATTTCTAAAGAGGCTGGTGATCTGGCAAAGCTTAAGAGCCAATTAAAAGCCGAGCTACTGCTTGCAATTGGTACTGCATCAAAAGTATTGACCTCTGTCGGTTCGCTGTCGTGCGGTACCGTCAAGGCCTCGCAAGGCACGCTTGTCACACCAGAAATGGTTGGCACATACATAGGTGCAAAAGAAAGTTATCGCAACGTACGTTTTTACCCAAACAAGGAGAAATAAAATGGCATCAGCACAACGCATTTATATTGTTAATGGCAACGGCAGACAAACTTTAGTTCGAGCCAGCAGCCAAGCCCAAGCACTGCGACACGTCGCAGGTAGCTTGTTTGAAGTTAATGTTGCATCAGCAGACGATGTTGTAACAATGATGGAAAACGGCGCAGTAGTTCAAAAAGCAAATCCAGAACCAGAACAACTTGAAATTCAGGAGTAATAAAAATGAGTAACGAACTCACCCCAATGGAAGCCATGCGTGGCACCCTAGTAAAAATGCAACCAGAGTTTGCAGCAGCATTGCCGCCGCAAATCCCTGTCGAGAAATTTATCCGCACAACGCTCACAGCAGTGCAAATGAACCCGGAGCTTTTGGGTGCTGATCGACGCAGCTTGCTTGGTGCCTGCATGAAGGCCGCGCAAGACGGATTAATGCTTGATGGGCGCGAGGCTGCGCCTGTTATCTTTCGCACCAAGGAAGGTCCAAAGGTTCAGTACATGCCAATGGTTGGCGGTATCTTGAAAAAGATTCGCAACAGTGGCGAGCTTTCAAGTATCAGTGCGCAAGTTGTCTACGATAAAGACCACTTCGAGTATGAGCTTGGCGATCATGAGCAAATCACGCACAAGCCTTTTCTTGGCGCAGACCGAGGCCAGCCTATTGCCTGCTACGCGATTGCCAAGACAAAGGACGGAGCAATCTATCGCGAGGTCATGAGCGTTGCCGATGTTGAAAAGGTTCGCAATAGCAGCCGCGCATCACAGTCTGGCCCTTGGGTTCAGTGGTGGGACGAAATGGCAAAGAAGACGGTTATTCGTCGGATCGCCAAACGCCTGCCATCAAGCGCCGATGTTGACGCATTGTTCGAGGCCGACAACGAAGCATCAGGATTCGTTCAGGTGCAGCGACAAGAGCCAATCAATATCACACCAGCACCGGATCAACAAAACGCCCCCTTGAGCCGTTTAAAGGCTTCTATGGGGATTGAGAACACAGCCGAGGTTGATCTAACCACAGGCGAAGTTATCGAAGGAAAGGAAAATGCCCCAGCTTCTGACAACTAAACAGTTGTGCGAGCGCTGGCAAGTGACACAGGACACGCTGCGACAGTGGCGTGTCAGTGACAACGGGCCACCGTATATCAAACTAGGTGACGGTCGTGGTGCGCCAGTGCGCTACAAACTAGAGGACATCGAGCTATTCGAACGTCAAAATAAAATAGGATAAAAAAACCCCCCAAGGCAAAAACACTTGGGGGGAAAAGTTCACTCATGTGAACCAAGGAGACACTAATCAATTAACTCAAAATGTGGGCCATCAATAAAAGGACGCTGGCCTTGGCTGCGACGTAAATCAACGTATGCATTCATGGCTTGCTCCATCGTTCCATTCCAATCGCGAATGTCATCAATGTGCCAAGCTGCACCCCAGCGCAAACCAACATCAAAATAAACAGCAGCCACGCGCATAGCGTCTGCGATGTTGTCGTATAGCGCAATTTCCCACGATGCTCTTTCATCAAGGTAGGCCATCAGGTCCACCGCCCTGCCTTGCACATGAGTGCCGCCAACGGCGATTTGGCTCGCCCCCTTCTTGTAGTACTCCAATTGCTTTTCAGGCGTTCGTAGGCCTTCTATGACAGCGAAATCGACTGTCGTGATCTGAATGGCCCGGTGAACAATATCAACCAATCGCTGGTCAACGCCTTCAAGGTTTTTCAAACTGCGTGGCGATAATTCAAACATTATTTAACCCCTAGTTTTTTGACCCATTCGTAACAGGTCCGGGCATAGGCTGCGGCTTCGTCTGCCCGGCGGGATTCGGAAAGAAGTAATTCCGCAAGTTGATTTGAAAGCTTGGCTCCGGCGGTGGCAATAGCAGCGTTGCTGGGGGCGTTGGAAGCGGAGGGCATGGGGCAATTACTTGCGGCGGCGTTACGGTCGTACAGGCCACCAAGTTCAGCAGCAAGCCTACGGTTATCAGCAAGCGTGTCATCCAGCTTTTTACGATGTTGTGCATTGACAACCTCCAATTCATTCGCAAGCCTAGAATTCTCTTGCGCGATTTCCATGGCTTTAACAGTAGCAGCATTCAAAGCATTGGCTGCTTCGATTTTCATTTCACTAATTGCCGCAGTGTACTTGGCCTCTTTGTAATCAGCCGTAATCCACCACGACGAAAATGCGCCAATGGAAAAACTAGCTCCGACGCATATCGCGATCAGCTTCAAGTCGATCATATCTAGAATCCTGTTTTTGCCAGTGGTCATCCACGACAGCAGCGCCGATGTACGTTGCGACAACCATTCCAATAAAAACATAAAAAGGCCCCGCGATAGCACCAAGCTGCGTTGAGTCAGTAAACAAAATCAAGATTGGAAATAACAGACCAGCCAGCATGGACAGCCACGCCATCTTACGTCTGTTTTTCCAACGATCAACATCATTCACTTGTCTACCTTTGAATCAAGCTTTTCATAAAGTTTGTCTAGCAATAATTCTATCCGGTCAAAGCGCTTGTCCATATCTGCACGAAAATTTTCAACCTCCGACTTCTTGACATAGTTTTCACTTACATGAAGTCGAAGGCCAGCGATATCGTCGCGCAATTCTTTTACAGAATCCCAAAGCTGCCGAGCAAACCAGCCCATTACGCCCAACGCACAAGCACCACCCAAGTTGATAAGATTTTGCCAATCCATTATCAATCCCTTTCCCAGATTAAAACAACACAGGCATTGGTGTATAAGATGTCTCGCTATCGTCTTCAGGCAATTGCGCTCCACCAGCATAACCAACTGCAAACAATTGACCATCATCTAACAGCATAAGAATTCCCTGCTCTGAACCACCGCCATATGCGCAGATGTCAGTCACAACACGGTTGCCAGTAAGCATTGAGTTTGTTGCATTTGTGCGAGTGGTTGTATCGCCAAGGCCCAAAGCGCCGTTGCCGTTATAACCCCATACCCGCACTGTTCCGTTGGTTAGTAGCGCTGCGCCAAAGTTGTATGTGCCTGATCCACCATGAATTGCTTTTTGAATTCCGGTGCCGCCAAATGTAATTTGCGTAAAGGTACCTGTGTTAGTGCCAGCAGGCGTAACACCATTGGCCCAATACTCACCATAACCGCAAGCCCACAAGCTATTGTCAGTTTTCTTAATGTATGAAATTGGATAATCGTATTGACCAATATAAACATCAGATACGCCACCAGTTACTGATTGCACAGGTGTAAATTGATTAGATAATGTTCCATTTCCTAGTTGACCGTAGTTATTTGTTCCCCATGCATGCAAGTTTCCTGCGCTATCAATAGCCATTGCATAATTTGGGCCGCCAAAAACTTTTGTAATGGTTTTGCCAGCAAGCGAACCACCAGTGCGTTGCATTGGAATAGTAGAGTTTGTAGTTCCACCATCACCAAGTTGACCATCACCGTTATATCCCCAAGAGTACAAAGCTCCGGTAGACGTCACTGCATAATAAGACGTATAAGCTTCACGCCCAGCAGCAATTTGTGTAACGTTTGCGAGTACAGGCAATTGCGCAAATCTCGATGCCGACGTTGTGCTGCCAACACCAAGCTGACCATAAGCGTTATATCCAGCGGAATGAACGGTACCATCACTACAAAGAACAACAGTACTAGGGAATTGCTGAACACCACAAGGCAATGCAACTTGAATTACAGTTTTGCCATAAATAGAATTTGCTGCATCAGCACTTGCGTTATATGGGACTCTAACTACAGTAGTTGTTCCGTTGCCTGTTGAACCATATGGGTTATTACCCCAAACCCAAAGCTGACCGTTGTTGTCAATGCAAGCAGCTTGTTCATCGTACCCGTAATAAATTTTTGACGCGCCGGGGAAACCGGGAGGAAACGCTGTACGCACAGGGTAAGAGCGCGTGTATGTAGTTCCATCGCCTAACAAATAGTTTGTTTGCTGGCCCCATGCACGAATGCTACCGTCGCTCATAATGACGCCCATCTTTCGATAGGAGTTTGGTTGAATACCAGTTGCGTTTTCTGCAAGCTTTGCTACTTTTGTTCCAGAGCGAACTTGTGGTGTTGCCCATACTGGCAGGCCACCAGCACCAACAGTAAGCACTTGACCGGAAGTGCCGGGAGGTAATGCAACAAGGCCAGAGCCATTGTTATAAATAATTTCTCCGCTGCTAGTAGAAACGCCAGCAGTTCCTTGCGCAAAAATATCCCAGTTCGCTGATGCATCTGATGGAGCAATACCAACAGTATTATCAACGGCACAAACAAAACTATCTCCGTTGTATGCAACAACGTCTTGCTTCATGTATGTAGTGCCAGAGTTGTAAGTCGAGCGCCACTTAAAAGCAATTTTTCCAAGTGATACGGTTGCCATAATTTATCCTTTAAAAAATAATTGGAGATGGGGCAAAGCGAGCTTCTTGATCATCATCACCGCCCATGCTGTGTACGCCAATACCATTGTTCATTACTTGACCGTCTGATGTAAGGCAATATAAAACACCATATGCATCACCCATTTGACCGCCAACAGAAAAATCAACAATGGTTTTATCAATCAATAAAAATTTGTTTGGCTGGTTTGCAGTAGTGTTGTAACCATCACCAACTACACCGTTACCACCATGGCCCCATACAACCATCTTACCGTCGTTGCGCAAAGCAAATCCTGTCTGGTAAGTGTTTTTGCCATACAGTCTAAACTTTGTGACATTTGTTAAATAAGAACCGCCAAGTGTTTCCCAAGTTGTTCTACTTGCGCTTGCGCCGCCAATACCTTGACCGTTATATCCTGTCCATTTAATAGTGCCATCATTCATTAGCGCCATTGAAACAGAATAACCAGAAACGCATTGACCATAACTTACACCATCTAAAACTTTCAATGGATAAATTGTGTTTGTGTTCCAAACGTTTGCGTTGTATCCAATACCAAATCCGTCAGACACAGCGCCAAGTTCACCCCACATCCACATCTCGCCGTTATCTAAAACGGCACCGTATCTGCGAGGATAAACCCACGATTCGCCAGATACATAACCATGCTCACTAGCAAACAATTGTTTAACAGTTTTGTTAAAACCCCATGGCATAACTGGCTTATGAATAGAAGTTGTCGCTGTATACAAAGATGTATTTTGCTCACCAGCAACATACATAATTCCATTAACGCCAATCAAAAATGATGCAGCAATATATGAGTTTGCATAAATATCTTTGATTGGTGTTGTCGCTGTAAATGGAACAAGATACGGATAGTTAATTGCCGTTGTATTTCCTGTCCCTAATTGACCATATGCATTTTGACCCCAGCAATAAACTCGGCCTTGGTTATCCAGCAGCCACATACCATATTGACCATGGTAGCCGCCCGATTGAAATATTTTTACAACAACAGTATTTGAACCAAGGTCACCAAAACCATTAATCTTTGTTGGAATTACTGTTGCGCCAGTTGTATTACGTCCTGACATAACATCACCACGATTTCCACCGCAGTGGTATACAGCACCGTTGGCATCAAGAAAATATGTATCGTTCCAGTTTGATACGACTTGCGTAATACGCGGCGTGCCGGGTGGGAATGCAACTCGGGTTGGTAACGTATAGTTCCATGCTGGGTCACCACCATATGAACCTGTGCCCGTTTGACCGTTTGAGCGCAAACCCCAAACGCGAACAGAACCATCGCTCATAATAGATGACATATAGTATTGCGACTGTTGTGCGCCCTCGCAATTCATCCTGTCTACTTCCATAAGCTTTGTCGCAATCACACCATTGCGACCGCCCATAAAGCGAAACTCCATAGAGCCTGCGCCGTTGGAATGAAGAGCAGTGTATGGAACACCACTTACAGGATCACCACCAGTTAACACTTGACCAGCAAGCGTTGCGTCTTGTTGGCCTAAAGCAAATGGTACTGGAACGCCGTTTTGAATGACATAAGCGCCGCCATCTTTGTACACTACATCTTTTTCAATGTACGAAAGATAAGGAGAGTAAAGACCTTTCCAGCGATACCCAAGCTTTGTAAAGTCTATGTTCATCATAGCGTAAACACCAATTGGTTATTTGTGATGGCAACAGTGAAACCTTCACCAAGCATTGATGCGACATAATCACCATCGATGTAATCTTCGTCGCGACCTTCTGTCAACAAAAGTTCTGTTGAATCTGGAGAAAATTTAAACCCGTAAAATCGTGGCGATGCAGAAGAGTTTGTAAACTCATATCCGGTTTCATCTAATTTTACTTTTAAGAATTCACCAGCGTGACCAACAAGCGATGGTGGTAAACCAGCCGCAGCAAGATATCCCGGCACCGCAAGGATTGCAGCAAGGTTATCAAATATGGCATTGAGTTCAGCCATATTGTCAGCGATAGAATTCAAGTCTGACATATTGTCTGCTGTTGCGATAACGTCAGCAATGTTGTTGCCAACAATCACAATCTGCGCAATGTACGCAGATATCGCATCGATTTCATCTAGCGAACCAGCAACAGCTTCAATTGATGACTCTGGATCATTCAAGTTGTCTGCGACAGTTTCAATCTCTGTGATGTGCGCAACAAGCGTATCGAGGTCATCAATGCGATTGACCAAAATAATGATGTCTTCTACCAGTTGATCTGAAGAAACGTCGCTAGTAATTGGCACTTTCGCGGCCCGAGCCACGCCTTCAGCAAGCTGTTGCACAAGGATCGTCAGGCGGTCCAAAGCGGTGTTAATAACGCTTGGATAAAATCCACCTTGGTTTGTTAAATCGACAGGCTGTAGCGCTTCTAGGTCTGTCGTAATAACCATCGTGGTGCCAACAGGCAATGGCGATGTTAACGTGACGGTTCCACCAGCGTTTGAGTTTTGGTCGAGATTAAGCGTGGCGCTGTAATCAGTGCCATAAACTAGGGTTGTTTCAACGTCAGTAGCATCGACGGTCACAACCAATAAGTCTGTTGGTTCAAATACTTTGAAAGCAAACGGAAACAGCGTGGTTACGTTGTTCCCTTCAAATGGGCCTGCTTCCCTGTTTTCTGTGGATATAGTCATTCGCGGTTCTCCCGGCGCATATCAAAAGGTTATTGACAGATAGGGTTGATACGGGTACCTATCTACCTTGGAAACCAAGGATTGGCGCTGCCAAATTCTCGGTTTTCCCTTCAACTAAAGCTTCTATTCCATTCCACGTCCGGTTGATCTGGGCAGACGGCAAACCAGCGGCCCCACCGATAACGTTAATTGCTGCCTTTCTAAATGAAGTATCAAACTCGCCTTGACCAATTTGCTTGATCAAATTGTACGAATCGGACACTAATCGCAGACCGCCCGGGCCAGAGTAGCTTCTGTTTCCCCCCTCTGTCCCAAGGATCAATTTGCCAGCTTCTGAAAACTCTCGAGTAATGATCATGGTTCCCATCAAGTAGCTGATCTGTTCTGCGATCAATTCCTTGCCGATTTTCTCCATGTCAAATTCGTCATCATCATCACTTGGCACCAGACCTTTTTTGAGCGCATAGGTCAAAATTACAGGAACCGTAAACAGCATGAGATAGTCTGCCGCAAGCTTTCCTTTGCTTTCAGCCGTCATGGTCTGTGTTGTTGCCAAGTTCAATACCGTGTTCATGTACGAATAAAACACAGTAAAGATTTTTAATGCCGGGCCACCGCGCTCAATTGCTGAAAGGTCTTTTAGCATGCCGCCACCTTGTGAATCAATTACTGCCTGATCACCAAGGGCAATAGCTCTCGCCTCATCGTTGCCTGCTGCAATTGCTTTTTCATAGGCACCAAGAAAAGTTGGAACGTCAACCAGACGTTGCATTCTCATCATCATAAAGTAAGCGCCAAGCTTAACGGCTCGCATTGCAGAACTTTCATCTTGGACCATGTTGCGCAATTCATTAAGTTCTCTGAATTGTGTTCTGGCCCGGTTCGCCATAAATGGCGATGCTTCATCAACAAGTTTAAATGCGCGTGTCCCGTTGGTTAATGTCCTGATAATCCCACGCCCAATCCATTTCGGTCCGACGCGAACGATTGATTGGTTGAAACCAGTAATCTGTTGCATGGCACTCATAACGTTAAACCCGAGGCCAGCAGCACTTACACCTTGACGCAGTCGATTAAGAGCAATCTCACCAGCTTGCTGCGCAGCGCGTTCTCCTACCGCGACATCGTTTACCCATGATTTCAATTGCTGTTTAAATTCAGGACCGTATTGCGTGCGGATAGCTTTATCAATGCTTTGCGATTTCAAAAGCTTGTTTGCATCGATCAACCATTCATGCCAAGACAAATCATGAATAACGTCGTTGATGCCGTTGTACATGCCGCCAAGGGTATACAGCAATGGCCTGCCTACAACTTCCTCTACGCGACTCTTGGTAAAACTGCGACGTGTTGTTGCGCTGGTGTAGGCACCTTGCATCTGCTGCTTGATGTCTTGAGCATCAGCAAAAGCTTCAGCACGCTCGCTTGCCATTGGGTCGTATACGATGGGGTAATAACCACCGCGCATTTCGACAGTCTCGCCATCTAGCGATTTGATTGTCATTGGCGATGGGTCAACCCACTTCGGCTCTTTGCCATAAATGCGGCGTTCTTTTGCAGCAATCTCTGGTCTGTATGTTTCGAAGTAATCCCAAATTTGCTGTACGGCCTGCAGTTCTTGCGCGGTCAAAGACTGAAGAACTGGCATGATCATTTCCAGTGTCCAGCCTTCGCCACCAAGCAAGCGCTGCAAGTTGCCAGCGTTACCAGTGTTCAATGCAATTGCAATGCGAGCCTCTTTGTTTAAAGACATTCCGATCGACGGGAAATAAATTCCCTTGCCGCCCATTTTTCCTTGCTTAAAAATTGGCTGCATGATTTGCGTCAATGCGGTAGTTGCTTCCGCACGCATCGTTGTCTCTTTGTCACCGCGCTCGTTTGCGCTGCGAATAAAGTACTCCCACATTGCACCACCGTCTTTGCCGCCATCAAGAATGCGAGAAACAGTTGCAGCCTTAATATGCGATGCCCAGAAGCGCTTGAGGCTTTGCGCATAACGACCAAGAGCAGTGTTTGGTGTGCGTGTATCGGCAACGCGATTCTTTGCGTTTAAATCGATGCTTGCGACAATTTCATTGCGCGCTGTTTCGTATGCAACTTTCTTTGCTGATGTCAGCATGTCTTGTTGCGTGCGACCCATATGCTCAATTGTTTTAACAGCATCAACCAAGTCTCTGAATTGATCAACAGTAAGATTCTTGTAAGAAACCCGCTGCGCTTCAGCCAAAAGCTCTGGAGCTATTTCTGGGCTATACCCAGCTTCCTCTTGCGCTTTTATCCAATTTGCCAAAGTAGTGCGCGCATCGATTGCTTTTAAGCTCATTGGTTTAAGTTCAAAGCGCTCAAGCAACGCATCGATCTGGTCTGAATAATCAGCACCAACACGCTGACGCGAACGATCAGACTGCACCTTTTTGAAGTAACGCAAACCTTCAGCAATTTCATCTGTGACTCTAGATGCTTCTGCTGTAAGTTGGTTATTCAGCAAACGATTTTGCAATGCTTTTGTGACAGCTTCAGCATCGCCTTTCTTCATTGCATTCATTGCGTCTTTATTGGCGCGTTGTTCTGCAATTGAATATTCGCTTGCTTTGACGTTTCGAATTACTTTGTTGCCAATAATTTGCTTTGCTGCATTTTTTGCTGCCTGCAACATTAAGCGCACTGGCTGCGTTGCTTTGGCTGCATGGCGTAACTCAACAGCTACGAATCGAGCGCGAGCTTCGTTGTGCAAAGCCATCTCGACAGCAGAATTAATTTGTTTGGCATTATTTAAATCGCCATACTCTTCAAGCATGCGCTTGTCTGTTTGTGTCTCGATGGCCTCTTTCATTGGTGTAGCGCCTACCAATGCTTTGACCATTTCGTCACCGGACTGAAATCCAACTTGCTCTGCAATAAAGTCAGGATGCAAACCTTCTTCAGCAACCATGCCGTACTTGCCATAGCCAAGCTGACTCCAGTCAAACAAAGCGTACTTGTCACCTTCTCCTGCATACATTTCAATCAATGCATCAATTGAAATTTTTGTAGAGCCATCTACTTTTACAGTAGTGCCATCATCAAGCAACCGCTCGCCGCGCTTAATAAAATTCATCGCACGATACAAAGGCTCTGCCGCGACTTCAGCAGCAACTTGAGCGCGAACATCTTTTCTGATATCAGCGTTTTTCTTTTGAATTTCTTTAAGCAATCTACTGCGAGCATTGCCAAGCCATTTCATTTGACGCAATGACGATGTAGTCATTTCAGCAACAGCGGTGTCATGCGACTCGCGTTGCATTTCTTGATACGCGGCCCATTCTGCATCATTCATACCAGCCTCTGCTTGCGTTTGGTACAGAGGCATAATTCCGCGCACTTGCTCGGCCTGCGATATTTGCTCATCGCTGGCAAGCATGCGATCCATTACCTGACGAACCTCACCAGTAAGGATAGGAAGCTCTTCGCCATACTCTTGCATATAAATAGCATTGAGGTCTTCTTTGATCGATTTGTATACGCGACGCAGCCACGCAGAGAACCTGTCAAAAAGCGTTTGTAGTTTGATGCTTGGGGCTTTACCTTCGAACACATAGATTTCATGGTTGTACGCCCAGCGTTCGTGATACTTACGTTGCTCTTCAAGCGACATTGCATTCCACGTCGCGAGGTCCTTAATACCGAACCAGTCAAGAATCGTCTGCACGTCAGACTTCATTTGCTCTGTCGCGCTTGGCAACTCTGTTATCTTAAACAGCGCAGTCAAATAAAAGTGCGCAGTCTCATGCAAGAAAGTAGAGTAGTCAGATTTTTCTGTAAGTATGGTTGTCAGCTTTGTTGGATCAAACCCGCCGCGCATCTCTTGACGCAATTGTTGCGCTTTCGCCGCTGGTGGGAAAAACTCCGTAATCGCTGCAAGGTCTGCGTCATCAAAAACCAAGCTGCCATTAACCAGTTCGGCTGATGGCGCTGCGGCTTTAATCTCGGCCTCTTGAGCCTGAAATTTCTTGATCTCGCTAGATAGTAGGGAGTACTTGCGTTTGCCCGTAGCAGGGGCCTCATACGCGCCTGATGGCCCAATAGAATGTTTGCCGTTTTGATCTACTGGCACGCTTTGATGTTGCGGCCCAAGCAGCACTGCAACACCTTGATTTCCCTGCGCCCCCGGCACATAAACACCATCAAATCCGGCATCAAGAATTGCAGACTCAACAGTGTTAAACCATAAGCCTTTGTCATCGCGTCCAGCAATAACTTCAGACGCAGCACGCAATCCTAGCGGGTCTTCATTGACGTTGTATAGATTGTTTAAATTAACGCTGTGTACATTGCCACCAACGCCTGATTCTGGACGCACGCCTTGACCCTCATCCACATAAAAGTGAATGCGGTTGCGCAAACGATCATCCGTCGATTCGTCAAGTCGCGCTTTTTCAGCGCCAGCTAATCCTGTGCCGTAGTAGTACCCGGTAAGATTTGACCGAGGCTCTCTTGAATAGTGGATGCCAACGACGCTGCTTGCTCCAACTTGGTCTTGTCCATAGCTGGAGGTAGTTGTGAGATCATCTGCTCGTAAAGGCTCGAGGCCTCGAGTTCCTGTTCCGGTACCGGACTGGGCGAAGATTGTTGGTTTTCCATATAGTTCCTCGTTTTTCTTAAAACGTTTTACCGCTTTGTTTTGTTCAGCAACAGCAGAGTCATAGCTTGTCGCTTTCTTACCGTCTGTAATGCTGTGCCAACCTTGATAGGTGTTATCCAAGGCCATAAATACAACGTTTGGCTCACCGTTGTTAAACTTTGCAAATGCAGCTTTATCCCATCCTTCAGGCGCTTGCGTGTCATCCCAAGGCAATCGCGACGATGCAACAAAACCATGCGCTGCGTAAAACTCTGGAAGAATCGTTTCAAATGCATCGAGTTTGACGCCACCAGCACCGACAGCCAATTCCATAACAGAGCGGCCCGAACCATTGCTTGCAAACACTGAAACAATATCGCCATCAGGTTTAACTGCAACGCCTGACAACCCGTCTTCAGCCAAGAACATTCGCATGCCTTGGTATTCTTCAGCCGGATAAACATAAACAGCAGCACCAAAAGCTCCGCTATTAATTTTGCTGGCGTTAATTGCTTCAACAAACTTTTGAGCGTTTGCAGTATTTGTGCTGTCAAGCTCATAGAACGTCGGCGTAGGAATGCCATTGGCCCGATAAATTTGACCAAGGCCTTTGCCTGCTTTCCATTGCTCGAGATAAGTGACGCCAAGAGATTTTAAAACCCGAGCTTTGTCGCCATCTCCTCGGCCTCTGCCCGAGTAAGACCACGATTGTTTTTCATTGCCGCTTCGATTGGATCGAGCAATTCTGGTTGCGACTGCGCCTGCAAATCGAGCTTTTTGGCTTGGAGTAAATCCTCCAGCGCCTTGCGCGTCCCCGCCAGCTTGAGCTTGCGCTGACTCATCCTGTAGTCGTGATCGTCTTGATCGCTCATCTTTAGATTCCTTTTTAAGTGCATTGTTGATCTTTCGATCGGAAATGCCTTTGCTACGCGCAAGCGCTGCTGCTGCGTTGGCGTAGTCTGGGGCATCTTCATCACTATACCCTTCTGTTGATTCTTCGTCAACAGCGATGTCTTCCTTGGCTGATTCGTACAAGCGCTTCTCTGCGTACCAGAGTGCGGCCTGCAAGTCTGCCATGGTTAGATCAGCATATTGCGGGTCTTGCTTTACATCACCAAGAATCGACGCGAACACCGAGCGAATATAGGTGCGCTCATGTGGGCCTGCCGGGGCTTCTTTCTGACCATCCAAGTATTTGGCAAGGCCATTGCCAGATTTGCGAATCTCTTCACCCAGCGCGGTTTTGTTCATTTCCGCGCGAAGCTCTTTGTCCATCGATGCTTTCTGGACAGCATTGGCAATCGTTTCAGGCTCTGACGTTTTGATGTCAGTTTTAATGATCTTGGAGAGCGTTTCTGCTTGCTCTGGTGTCAGAGCCTCAATAGCCTTGTTTAATCGCGCTGTGGCGTTTTCTATGTGGTTTGGCTGCTGTTTAATCAGCGTGCCTGTCCAGCGGCCCCAAGTTCTCACCAGCCAACGATCCATCGTAAGCGCATCAAAGTTGCCGTACAGGTTGCTAAAGAACCCGTTTCCAATTTTTGGTCCAATAATCGCAGCGCCTTTGACTTTGGTATCTGCGTGTTCGCCACCGGGCTTAAGCTCTTTGCTGATTGCTGAAATCTCACCGACGGTGAAATCAGAAAGCATAAACTTGCGCAGATTGTCGATGCCCCAAGCGTCAACCAATTCGTTGAACAATCCAAGAGACTTGTTAATTGCGCCCTGTGCCTGACCAGCTTGAATATTGGTCGGCATGCGTTTGTGTGTTTTGTAGTAAGAATAAGCTTGCTCTGCAAACTCAAAGTTCTTGTCTACCTTGATACCGTTGGACGTAACCGCCATGGCCCAAACGAATGCAAACTTTGCGTTTTCGTTTGTTGCAATTTCAGGGTGCAGCAACGACATCACAGCCAGCGCTTGACGTGTTTTCTCGTCATACCAGCCGACAGCATTTGGGTTTTGGTTCAGCGCATACAATGCATCGCGAACACCAACGCGAATCAAATAGTCAGTAGTTTGCTCTGAAGGTGTCGATACATTAACGCCAGCTTCATCAGCCATTTGCTTGACAGCATTTTGCAATGCCATCTTCAGGTCACGGCCCTTATTCCAAACTTGGCTTTTCGCTACCTTGTCAGCGTTATCTAATGCGGCTGCGTCAACAACAGAATCAGGAATTTCATCTTGAACGATTGGAGCAATGTCATCGCCCTCTGCATCTTCGAGCGCGTCTTCTGGGTATGCTGCTTGGCTATCTGTTGGAACAACAGACTGTTTCAAAATGTTAGCAGTCTCTGGACTCCATGAGCCTTCGTTAAATACAGATTTAATTTGATTTGGTTCAAATGCAACAGCGCCAGAGTACGAACCATCAATAGGGCTTTTAATAACTACACCGTCATAACCTTCTTTAATTAATTGTTGTTTATTAAATGAACTGATTGGAGCTTGTAATATTTTTGGGTTTTGAAGCGACAAATACACTGGCATAATATTTGCGCCTTCGCCAGTTTCAAATCTATTCAAAGGCTGGCTGCTAAAAAATGAACCCTCCCCCATTAATGCTTTTCTGTTTGTATCAAACTCGCTAAAGTTATTAGCCGTTGCGTGGTACATAACAATAGGCGCACCAGTTTCATTAACTAATGGAGATGCTTTAAACCATTTTTGAAATTCAGGCGTTTGTTGCAGCGCTTGCGTTGTTTGGTCAATTTGTTCTTGGCTAAACATTTGAGCAGTAACGGCTGGCATGTTTGCCGCGACTGTATAAGGTATTATTTTGTATAGCTCTTCTGGCGTCATGCGCATTTCTGCTGCTTTCGTGACGTACATGTCTCGCACATATGTTGCGTAAGCACGTGATGCTGTGTCTGTATATGCGCCAGTTGCCTTAATGTTTTCAAGCATCAAGCCTTCTACATTTTTTGCAGAACGAACAAACTCTTCGCTTTGCATAAGCTTTTTAGTTTGCTCATCGTATGCCTTTTGCAATTCTTCTGCATTGCTATCAATAAATGCAGTAGCTTGACGTCGTGTCATTATCTCGCCTTCTAAACGAAGGTCATCAATAATTTTTGCACTAATATCTGTAGGAGAAATTGCGGTAAGGTACTCTTGTATTGGAATTTCAATCTCGTCATTATTTAAAATTGCAGCTTCAATTTGAGTAGCGACAGAAGGAGAAATTTCAACAAGCTGTGCTGCGACCCCAGACTGATTTAATACGTCTGCTTTTATGTAAACGTTTTCTACAGGATTGTCTTCTCTGACTTGCTCAATCCATTGATTAAATGTATCTGCATCGCGTGTGCGTATTTTGTTTGCAGCAGACAATTCGTTTAAACGTTCAAATGCTTTTGCTTTTTGCTCAACGGATATCGCATCATTCATTGTTGACTTGTAGTTGCCCGGTATCTCTGCGATACCTGTAGGCATTTCAAGCAAACCTTCGAGCAGTACAGCACCAAGCTTAAAGTCATCAGTAAGCACGCCAGCAGTGGCCTCACCAAGCATTCCACCACCAGCCTGAACACCAAGCTCACCAGCAACGCGAGTGCCAACGCTTAATCGTGTTGACTTGGCACCAGACAACAACTTACCAGCAAGACTTGCTGTAAGGCCATCAAAGAATCCAATCGAGACACCGCGCTTCAATGCTTTGTCTTTTGCTTTTGCAACTAACTCTGGGTTATTAAACGCATCAGCAAGAGCCAATGGGTCTGTCATATCAACACCAGCCTCTGCCATTGTGTCATCAATAGCAGAGCCGTACTCAAGCAATCCGCTTGATGCGCCAACAGTTAAACCTTTACGCAAAGCCTGTTGTGAAAAAAATGGAATTAATGTTGATGGCCCTGCTGGTCCGACAACAGATGATGCAGCCATTGCTGCCATTGCTGGCGCGTATGTACCAGCAGATTGAAAAAACAATGTAGCAAGCGCATCAGGATTATCAATAGCTTCTTTAAAAAAACCGGATACGGTATCTGCGTTTGCAATCCGTTCAATTCTTTCTTGCACTTCAATAGTGGGCGCAAACTTTTGCTGTTCTTTTTCTAGTTCAGCTATGCGTAAGTAATAATCATTCTTTGGGTTGTATTGAATTCCATGGCCTTCCATGACTTGCGCTTTTCTTTTATCCAAAGCGCTAGTGATGCCAGCGGAATCAAGAAATGAGGACCATTGTTTTTTAAATCCAGTAAAACCAAATTTAAAATCTCTTGCTGTAGTTTCAGCTAATGATTTACCGCTTGACGCGCCCATTGTGGCAATCGTCATGCCAATATCAAGCCAACGATTTTTATCTTCTCCGGTGTCAAAGTTATCTTTTTTGACCGCTTTAAAAGAGTTGAATTGATTCTCCATGTCCTTCAGAGTATCAATCTCATCGCTAGAAATCTTTGCGCGTGTTGGATCAGTCAAAAACCTAGAGGTCTTTGGATTGTCGCGCCACATAGTATCGACGCCAGCCTTCTGAAAAAGCTGCGCTTCTTGGGCAAGTTTCTTGTAATCAGGAACAGCATCGACAGATACCGATGCAGCCTTTGCTAATTGAACCTGACCAGCAAATTCGTCTGGGTTAACTCCAGCGGCCTGTTGTAAAGAACTTGTTAAAAACTCCTGTTTTTCATCTTCGACTTTCAGCTTCGATAGGTAGTTTTCGTATGCGCTCATTATTTAGTCTCTTTCATCAACAAGTAGGCGTCGAGAATACGTTTCTCTGTAGGCATAACACCAGTGCGCTCCATGTCACTCAATATCTTTGTTCGAATGGCTGGAGGTATGACAATCTTCTCACGATTTGTTACCTGATACGCGCGACGTGACTCTTCAGTCTCTGTCATGTTTAAACTTCTGCGCCACCATGAATCGTATGTCACAGCCTCTTTAACAGGCTTTAACATGCTGACCATGATGTCATTCTTTTCGTTCATGGTTAACTTACGCTTTTTGGCCTCCTGCTGCAAATTGATTTCTCGTTCGACCTCTGACCGCAAACGAATCAATTCTCGCTTGTCATTTGTATCTGCCTTGGGATCAATCAATTTCTTAAGGCCAGAATCAAGCAGAACACGTTTAAATTGATCAGCATCGATTGTTGCCTCGATAATTTTATCTTCAGCTTTTGGGCCGTTGCCAAGTGAAAAATACTTGCGATACGTTTCTTCAGTAAGCAAATTGCGGTATTGCATCAACGTATCTTTGCGCCACATCGCTGGGTTATTGTCCAGCATAATCACCGTATCAGGATCATTGCCTCTTGGCGCGCCTTGCACAAGCTTTGCTCGGTCCTCTGGTTTAATTGATGACCATATTTGCGCTGGGATATCTTGCCAGCCACCAATGCGAGAATAAGCCGCATCTTGTGCTGTTGTTAACATTGTGTTGTAGTCAGCTTGCTTAATGTTCTGATCTTCAACGTAATTGTTTTTAATACGCTGACGCGCGATTTCTCGCTCTTGCGGGTCTTTAATTGCATCTGTTTCAGCAAGCATAGTGCCAAGCGTACGCTCGCCTGTAATGCTTGATTCAAGCTTTTGTAGTCGGTTTTCCCAGCCTTTCTCGTATTGAGCAAACTTACCCGGATCGCGCGCAATAAGGTCGGCATAAAACTCACGACGCAAGTCAATCAGTTTTTGTGGATCACCTTGTGCTTGCTCCAGAAACTTTTTGGTCTGACCCGGGCCATGGTTAACCGCAGAATCAAACGCAATCATCCGAATGCGTGGGTCCAGCTTGTCGGCGCCAATGTCATTCCAAATTCCGCGATAAAGAGTCTTCGCGCGAGCAGGCGTCATGCCAGCGATGTCTTCATTTGGAAATGCTCTTGAGTTAATGCCATGGCTCGTAGGGCCAGCGCCAGCATCATCTGCAACGTAAGACGTACCCTCGACCTTTAGAATCCATTGAAACCCTGCTTCAAAGTCAGTGCCAGAAGGTCCTTTGTCACTATAAATCGCATCGCCTTTGACCTTGCCAGCCTCGCGCGTATAGCCTTCTTTCAACAAACGACCAAGCTCAATCTGCGCCTTTTCGTTAACTTCGCCAGTCTTAATTTGCTGGTCCAAGTAAGAGCGCGCACCAATGTAGTCATTGCGATTGACCATTTGCTGCACAACATCAGCGTGAATCTTTGTCGTGACATCTCGAACCAATTGCGTACGCTGCGAAGACTTTGCGCCAAACCCAGACATGTCAGCCAAGTTGTTGGCCTCTTCAATTGCCGTCTGCTTGTACGTTTGAAATGCACCAGTAGGTTTGCCGTCAGCGTCTTTTTGATAGATCGATGAGGTGTTTGCTAATGCGTCGTAAATAGAGGCCTCTAGGCGAGCTTTTGACTCTGCCATGTTGTAGACCTTGGTCTGCTGCAATGCATGCGCATCAAGCTGGTTAAACACGCTCTCAAACCGTCGATTAGCGACGTTGGTGAACATGCTTTGCTGCACCGGGTTATTGGCGCCCTTGAAAATTTCTGTACGAGCTTCTTCAAGCGCTTTAAGCGTGCTGCTGCGTGCATCGAGCGCGCTTTTGCCTTGCGTTGCCAAATACCCTTTTTCTGGGTCGTACATGATCTGGCGAATCTGGTCTGACAGTTGCGTGTCTAGCTCTTTTGTTCGCGCGTCATCAACAAACGATTGCAGCCTGTCAGCGACTTGAATCATCGCCTGACCAAAGCTCTGCATTGCCCTGCCGCCTTCGATGGCTTGTGGCCCTGCTAAATCCTTGCCTAGTTCAAACCTAGCTAATGGCTGGACCTGTGGCGGGGGGCGCACGCCTTCAATGGCTGGTGTGCCAGCTAATGGCTTAAAACCGACGGGATTAGGCGCTTGGAATTGACCAAGTTGCGTTGCTGCTAATTCTTGTGTTGGTACGTCGTAGACTGGTACGGTAGGCATTATTAAGCTCCAACCCTAAATTTAGATGCTAAAGCGTTCATCGTTTGATCTTGCACCCAAGTTCTGGATAGCGACGCAGCGCTTCCTAGCAAGCTTGTTGCGGTGTTAAATATTGGGCTTATGGTTCCAGAGAAATCAGTGACCATGTTGGCTGAACGCGATGCATTGTCGATCGACAGCCGGAACACGTTTGCCGCAAGCTCTTCGTTAAACTCAACGTTAGATAGCGTCGCGCGGTAGACCGCATCAGCCATTTGCTTTTGAATGCCAGTCATCTCTCTGGCCTGCACTTGCAGGCTTTCTGCCGCAACACCCTGCATGCGCGCCTGCGCCTCAAGGTTAGCAGCTTGGATACGCTGCGCAGCAGAGGCCCGTACGCTGTTTGCGTTGATGGTCAGCGCATCGCTTTCCTTCATGAAATCTGTTGTTGCGATAACCTCTGCAGTGCTGCCTTCACCAAGCGCAAGGCCGCGAGCAGCCATCGATGCAGTTTGAGCGCTTTTGATCTTGCCAGCGCGAAGCGTCAGTTTTGCAATTTCCTTCTGACCGGACTGCAAAATGTACTGCGCGTTGTTCTCTGCGTTGCGCGCATTCATCGCTGAAATGCCGCTCTGGAACATAGCAGTTGATGCCTCTGTTTCCAGATTGATAGCGTTTGACTCTAGCTGGTAAAACGTTTCTTTGAGCTTTGCTGAAAGCCCAGTCTTTTGCGATGATGCCTGATAGCGCGCAGTAGAAAGCTTTGACTCATTGTCGTACTGTTGAGCTTTTAGCTGGTACCGCTTTTCGCTTGCCTGCGACTGTATCTGGTATTGCTGCGTCTGTGCTGTGTAATACGACCCTACAGCGCTTTGAATTGCGCCAGCAATAGCAAGGACAGGGGCAGCGGATTTTAAGCCGCTGGCAAGGCTCGACATTGTGCTGTTGTCTGTCAACATTGTGCTGGAATCAGAACCAGCAAAAAAGCCTGTAGGCGAAGCTTTTAATCCAAGTGCCATATATTTCCCCTAATAAACGATCTATGCGATGACGTAACCTCAACACACAGCGTCAATTTATTAACGCAAGGTTAAAGCATGAGGTTACCTTACGGGTACCATTACCCTCCTATCGCGACCTCTAATGTCATTCCAACGATTGTCAATGGCAACGGATCAACCTGCCTTACATATGTCTGACCACTATCTGCCCAAGCTGGGTTGAGCATGATCTCAATTTCTTGAGACTTTAGCTCTGGCGGTGATCCATATGGCTCTGTGGTCCGTTGTTTGGCCTCTACAAGGCTGTTGACGTCTGGGCCGATGAATATGCCTGACGATCTGAATACGCGCAGCCAAGCCTTGTTTACGTTCTTGTAGCGCCCTTGTCCCATCCCGTTGTCAATCTGCATTGCAAGTGGAAGAGTTTGTAAATCGGCCTGATAGGGCAAACCAATCGTCACAATGACCGATGCTGTGTCCAGCGTCACAGCGCCACTTGTTACCGTCTTGCGTGGGTGTACCGCGCCATCAGTCAAAATACTGACCTCTTTGCCTTCTAGGTGCGACAGGCCACTGATTGAGTTTCTGGCAAACGCCCATACCGCAGTTGCGGTGTTTCGCAGCGACACAGGCAATACTTTATCGACCTGAACCGTCGCAACAGTGGTAGAGCTTGTTGATGCAATGCGGCAATGGTATTCCTCGCCAGACGCATCAGTAAACACAATTTCATCGCCAACGTCACTTGATCCGGGATAAACAAACTTGGCAGATGACGCTGTGATCGTCAATGCATCGGCTGGCCCCCAGCTTGTGCCTCCGCTGATAGTCATTGTCACAGCGCTTGTATTGTTGCCGTTGTATGTAAGGCCAGAGTCAACAAAGAATGCATTGATCAACGCTTCTGCAATCTCATCGTCAGCGTAGCTGTTTGGCGAGCGAGGCTGCATGCGCTCAACGTATCGCTTTTGCACGTTATTGATTGTTCTGCGAATGACGCAATACAGAATATCTTCATCGCCTTCAGCAACAACAGCGCATGACTCAAACACGCCATCAGTGTCATGCC
>JACCED010965997.1_pt1 | contig 38231 bp, 27 predicted proteins | sample 7455021 | NCBI WGS metagenome assembly JACCED01 (sample SAMN15323456, study PRJNA562643) | freshwater metagenome | isolation source: river surface water | place: USA:Blue River Watershed | collected 2017-08-19
AGCTTAGCCTCGGCGGCGGCCCCCTTGCTAACCCGTTGATTAGCAAGGGTTTTTTCTGTCACTCGGTTGCCATGTCCATCTCGCAGGTCAGCACGAAGTCATTGACATTAAACGTCTTTTCCAGCAGGCGCTGTTGCTCCTCGATTCGCACCGAGCAATCCTCGACGGTCATGTCGTAGTCCACAACGTAAACCGAATCGGTCGTGTCAGCGCCAAACAAGGTGAGAACGAGGATGAAGGTCGCGGTCATTTGTCAACTCCTAGTTGAGATTAGTCGAGGGTCACGTGGATCGTAGCGGGCGGCGGCGTCACAAGGTATCCCGATTCGTCGATGCCCCATGCAGCGCGGTCATTCACTGTTACCATAGAAGCACTACCAGAGTCAAGCAAGATCCAGCCCGAGGCGATGGCGATCACGGCGGCAGCTAGAAAGATTACTTGTTTCATTTTTCAACTCCAGATGGTAGGTTTCGAACTGTTCGGTTTTAGACTGGGCTGGCGGTCAATCGACCGCCGTCGCCCCATACTCCAGCGCGTCCGAGTGGCTCCACCCCATCGCCCGCGCGGCGTGATACGCGCCGACCATCGTTTCGTGCCGCGACTCCGACGCGCGGGACTCGCGCACCGCGTCCGCCGTCGCCCGCTTGCCCGCACGCATCGCGGCGTAGATCGTGCGGTCCGACTCAATCGCGCGCACGCCCGCGTCCACGCGCGTGACCTGCCCGCCCTTGGCCGCGAACGCTGCTTTCATCGCTTCCAGATCCATCGCCACTTTCGCCATCGCCCGTCTCCCGATTCGCGGGGCAGGCCCTGCGCCGCCCCCGTGAATTGACAATGCCCGAATCTGCTGGACTATGCAAGCATAACATTTTGTTGCAAGACCGCATTCTCTATTGACACGCCCGATTCTCCGTGGTAGAATCGGCGCCTGATTCGGCGAATCGCCCAGTCGGCGCCTACCCCATTATAGCATGGCGAATCGCCTGCTGTCAATCCACCTAAACGAAAAAAGCCCCATCCTTTCGGATGGGGCCGTGTCCGGCTTGTGGCCGTTAGGCCAGCACGCCGATCCGATCAAGGAAAGCCGAGTCGACTTCCACGGTCGCGGGGATTCCGACCCGCTCGCCGTCTTGCGCCGTGACGATCCGGCGGCCCATCGCATCCGCCTCGCGCACGCGGCCCAATTTTTTGACGGGGATCCAGATCGGGCGCACGCCCGTGACGCCCGCATCCGACTCGCGCACGAAAGCAACGGCGGCGTCGGTCTTGCGAACAATGTATCCGGTCAGGTTCAGCATGGCGGGTCTCCGATTCGCGGGGCGAGCACCTCGCCGCCCCTCACAAGAATCACATTACGGGAATCCGTCGGGCATTGCAAGCGGAATCTTTCGCTTGCATCCCCCCTCGCATCGCGCTATAAAGAATCAACGGCAACGAAAGGAACCCGAATCATGGCCACCAAGTCCCGCATCCCCGCCGCCATCCGCGCCCACGTTATGTCCACGTTCGCGGGCTGCGTCGCCTGCGGGTCGCGCGAGGCGAATCACTGCGGCCATATCGTGCCGGAAAGCAAGGGCGGGGCAATGGTCAAGGAAAATTTCGTGCGCCTCTGCGAATCGTGCAACACGACTCAAGGCGCTGTCCATGTCAAGTTCAAAGCGTTCGCTGAGCCGATTTCTCTGACGGCGACCTATGGCGAGGCGCTGGCGACCATCCAAACGAATCGGGCTTACTGGGCGCGCTATTGCTCGGCAGCCCGCGGCAATGTCAAGCTGAATCCGTATGACCCCCGCTAAAAGCGGGGGCAGATATAGGGCAGATATCGGGGCAGATATTAAGGCGGTTATTAATTTGATTGCCTTAAAATATATCTAGATTTTAAGTTAAAATAACCTAGGGCGGTTCTTAGGACTTGCTGATTCGGTGATTCGCGGGGCTATTCCTCAGGAAAATTATCAGGTATTTTTAGGACTTCACTTGGGTTTCGTTGTGTCAAAATCCGACGACGAAGTGACACAAGAAATTTTAGGAATAACCAAGCACCCAGCGCAACTTCGTTGCAACCTGTTGTTGTTAGTTTGCCTACGTCACTTCGTGACTGCGATCGATCATCGGTCTCACCTTTTCTCAATCGTCTCACACCCACTCACATTGTCTCACCGATCTCTCACTTCGCTCACGCTCTCTCACTGGGTGTCAAGAGGATTTTAAAAATATTTGTTTGACTTCATCACTGGTTCATCATATAATCAATGTATGAACAGACGCCAATCTCAACTAAAAATCATCGAAGCGCTAAAGCGAATTGACGGTCGCACGAGTCCGTGGAACCCCTCATACACATTCAACCTTGATGTACACGAAACAGTGCTCGACCATGACGAGTTCATTGAAAACGTCAACTCGTTTCCGTGTGTGATGGTAACTGTGACTGACACGATGATTCGTCACATCGGCGGCGGAGAGCGTTATGTGGTTAGCTCGTTTCGAATCCGAGGAATCACTTGGGATGAGCGAACAGAAGAGGCTGAAGAGCTCCTAGCTGATGACATAGAACACGTTATCTCACATCTGCGAGCCGCTGAACCTGAGTTTGACGAAATCAGAATTGACACTGTTCAAACAGATGAAGGACTTAACGCACCGTTGGGGGCTGTCGTTGTCCAAGGAACCATGGTGTATAGACATGACTAATATTACAACCTACTCAGACAACCTGAACTCTTCACTTGATGCTCCAGAGTTAGATCCTCAGCATCTTCTAGTAGCTAACGAGCTGCTGGCCGGTAAAACAATTCCACAAATCGCTACCGACTTTGGAATCTCAGCTGATCGCGTAACCGCGATTGTAGAGAGAAGTGATACCAAGCGATATGTGGATACTGTTATCATGAATCAAGGGTATCTACACCGTTCTCGTCGTCTCTCGATCATCAATAAAGTTATCGACGAAAAACTTCAAGAGGCTGCTGACACCGGCATGTACTCTAAAAAAGATTTATTTGACTGGATTAAGCTGCTAAACGATATGGACCGTGATGCTCGTCCTAAACAGCCTACAACTGCTGTTCAGGTTAACAACACAACCAACTATACCACCTTAATGCAAGATCTATTCAAGGGGAACTAATATGGCCGCAGGACGTTATGACATCACTCTAGAACAGGGAGCTACATTTGACCTTCCTCTTCGTTACCGCGCTCCTAGCGGAACCCCAGTTGACCTGACCGGGTACTCAGCCAAGATGCAAGTTCGCGAAGCTCCTGCCTCTGCGGTTTTTGTTGAGTTTAACTCTGCACTTACGGCCAATGGATTCATCTGGTTAACTGGATCTGCTGAGAACCGTGAAGACGGAGCTAACGGGAACCTTAGAATTTTCATGACTGCTGCTAACTCAGCGGCTCTGCCTCGTTTTGCTGGTCGCTATGACCTAGAACTTCGTGACAGTGCCGGTTATGTGACTCGCCTGCTTGAAGGTCAGTTTCGTGTGGAACCAGAGATAACTAGATGAATGATGTAGTCACAAATCCTATCCAGATGGTGGTCGAGGTTAATACCACCAACCCAACCACCGTAACTGTGGAACGTCCGCAAGCCACTGTAGTGGCTGTGGCTGAACAAGGCCCTCGCGGACCTGCTGGTGAGAGCGGCACTGCTAACTCGTTCATCGTGGCTGGTGATGGTCTGGACGGTGGCGGGCCTCTATCTTCAAACGTTACAGTCTCAGTAGACACAACAGTAGCTCGTGTTGGCGGAGTGCTATGGCTAGACTACGCAAATGCTCGTGTAGGCATAAACCAGCTGGACCCTAAGATTGACCTACACATCGGCGATGCTGGGCTGGGTTCGTACTCAGCTAACCTTACTAACGGAACTCCAAATCAAATTGTAGACCAATGGTCAGCTCTTGACTTTCGTTCTGCTAAGTATCAAATCCAGTTATACGCTCCTTCAGTTGACGAGTACGAGATAAGTGAACTGTTCATAGTTCACAACGGCGGTGAAGCATTTCTCACAGAGTATGCTATAGTTAATCAAGGTGTTCGACTAGCGCAGTATAGCGCATCAATATTCAACGATACAGTTAGACTTCTATGCAGTCCGACATACGGAACCAGCTCGGTTAAGGTGTTTAGAACTGTTATCGCGACATAAAGGAAAACAAAAATGGCAACATTAAAAGATTTTGTAGTTAATCGCGGGCTGGTAGTAAACACTCAAGCGTTCGTCAACGGAGTTGACGTGCTAGCTAATGACGGAGTTACCCTGCTTAGCGCATATGCCAATGACGTTAGCACCTTAAACACTCTGCGTGCTAACGACTTCAACACATACACTACCTTGAATGGTAGAATAAACCTAGTTCAAGATAACGTAGGCTCAATCGTAACTAACTATGAGGCTAACGACTATGTAACTTGGTTAGCAGCAATGGCTAATGACGGAGTAACACTCGCGTCTGCCCGTGCTAATGACTATAATACATATACAACTCTAGTATCTGCTTATCAGGCTAACGACTATGTAACTATCTTAGCCTCTTATGCTAACGATGGAGTTACTCTATCCTCAGCTCTTGCTAACGACTATTCAACTGTCTTAGCTGCTTATGCGAATGACGGTGTAACACTAGCGTCAGCTCGTGCAAACGATTACACCACTTGGCAAGCGGCTATGGCCAATGACTTGTCAACTTGGAATAGTGCTCGCGCAAACGACTACTCAACATATACCACACTGGTAAACGAGTATCAGGCAAACGACCATGCCACATATACTACTCTACTAAACGGCTATCGTGCAAACGACTATGCTACTTGGAGTGGACTAAACTCTTACACAAACATCAAAGCTAATGCTAGCATTACAATCTCCGCTGGAGACGGGCTAACTGGTGGTGGCGACCTTTCTACTAACCGTACTCTTGCAGTTGATTCTACTGTAGTTCGTACTAGCGGCAACCAAAACATCGCTGGGTTGAAAACATTCACAGACAGCGTTGTAATATCGGGCGACTTAACTGTTGAAGGTAATACTACCACAATCGGTACCACTAGTCTACTAGTTGAAGACAAGTTCATTGAGCTGGCTGCTAACACTGTAGGTGCTCCTAGTGGAGACGTTGGCATATACCTAAACCGCGGTAACGAAGGTAACTCTGCAATCTACTATGACCAGAGTGAAGGTTACTTTGCACTAGTAAACACTCTAGATCCTACCACCAACACAGTGGTCAGTCCAACTGGTTTTGCTGCTCTTCGCGTAGGCACTCTGATAGTTTCCAACACTCAGGTAGTTACAAACTTAAATGCTGATTTACTAGACGGACAGAGTGGCTCATACTATGTTGATTTTGCTAACGCTACTAACACAAACTTAATCACTCTTGCTCGTGTGACAGCTAACGGTGCTACAACTACAGATGCAATAACTGTTGGCGGTCTAACAGTCGACTCAAACACATTCCATGTGGACTCAACTAACAACACAGTAGGAGTAGGCACTCTCATACCAAAAGCTCAGTTCCAAGTTAACGATGCTGGTTTCGCTACAAGTGCATTATCCACTACAACTACAACTGCAAACCAGGTTCTAGACAGCTTTGCAGCTGCGACATTCAGAACAGCCAAGTACCTAGTTCAAGTACATGATACAGCGAACAACTACTATCACTCTTGCGAGATACTATTAATTCACGATGGAGCTACTGTGTACATGACTGAATATGCTATTGTGTATACAAGCATTTCGCTAGCCTCATTCAACGCAGACATAAGCGGCGGTAATGTAAGACTACTGGTAACTCCAACAAATAACACTAATACTATACGAGTTGTACGCTCAGCGTTACTAGTATAACAGTTAGTCATCTAGGGATAGGGAACAGATGGCAGATAAAGATTTTAGAGTCAAGCTAGGCTTGCACGTAGGCGCTAATGCTTACATCGAAGGAAATATAACAAGTGTAGACCTCGTTCAAATGAACGTAGCCTCGCCAGCAACTGTTGGCGGGGCTGGTCAGCTTGCATGGAACATTGATGAGAACACTATTGACCTTGGTATGAATGCTAACACCACTCTGCAACTAGGTCAAGAGCAGTACTACTATGTTAAAAACCATACTGCAACTACAATTCCTGACGGCACTGTAGTTATGGCTAATGGCACAAATGGCGCTAGCGGTAGGATACACGTAGAGCCTGCTATAGCCAATGGGACAGTGCTATCTAAGTACATAATCGGCATAACCACAGAAGATATCGCAGCCGGTGAGGATGGATTTGTAACTGCATTTGGTAAGGTTCGCGATTTAAACACTTCTATGTTTAATGAGGGCGACGTGTTGTACGCCGACCCGTCAACTCCAGGCGGTTTATCTAATACAGTTCCTATAGCTCCTAATAACATTGTTACAATGGCTATAGTTATTAACAAACATGCTAGTGCAGGTACTTTATTTGTCAGGCCTTCTTACGGAAGCATGTTGTACGAAAATGAGAACATATATTTAAACAGCGTCAGCGACGGCCAAGCACTAGTATATGTGAGCGCTAATGCTCGTTTTGAGAATAAAACAGTTAGCGGAACTTCTAGTGATTCGTTTAAAACTATTAGTGTAAGCGGCCAAAGCGATGTTGTTGCTGATTCTAGCACAGACACCTTAACCTTTGTTGCAGGCACTAACATAACTATTACTACTGATCCTACTACAGACAGTATAACTATTAATAGTAGTGGTGGTGGCGGTGATGTGTCTAATGCCTGGGTAAACGCAAACGATTATACAACTCTACAAACAGCGTATGCAAATGATTACGCAACTTTATTGGCTGCTCGTTCGAACGACTACTCGACTCTGTTAACAGCACAGGCTAATGATTACTCAACTCTGTTAACAGCGCAAGCTAATGATTATAATACGCTGCTAACTGCACGTTCTAACGACTACTCAACTTTGATTAGTGCACAGGCTAATGACTTCAACACTCTGCTAACTGCACGTTCTAATGACTTTAGTACTCTACAAGCAGCCTATGCAAATGACTTTGCATTGTACTCAAGCATAAAAACATTCAATACCTTCTCAGTAGCCGGTCAGTCTGATGTAGTAGCAGATTCTTTTGGTGATACTGTAACGCTAGTAGCAGGTAGTGGTATTACCATAACTACTAATCCAACAACTGACACTATTACTTTTGCTTCTACAGGCGGAGGCGGCGGCTCTTCTAATTCTTTCTCTGCTATTGCTGTTTCTGGACAAAACACTATATCAGCTCAAACTAATACAACTCTGAACATATCTGCTGGTTCTAATATTATACTTACCACCGACGCATCTTCCAACACCTTAACAATATCTGCAACAGGTGGTGGTGGCGGAGGTGGAGTAACCTGGCTTAGTTCTTCGTCTAATTATACAGTTTCCTCTGGTCAAGGTGTGTTTGCTAATACACAAGCTACTTCTTGGACATTAACACTGCCCGCATCTCCGACTACAGGCGATACTATTTATATAATAGATTCTGGAGAATATTTTGATACGAACCCTCTAACAGTTAACCGTAATGGAAAAACTATAATGTATAGATCTGAAGATTTAATACTTGATGTAAAAAACATCAGCTTGTTCCTAGTGTATACAGGCGCAGATTGGAGGATAGGATGAACCCTGTTGCTTCTCTGTTTATAGCTACTCCAGCTTATGAAGGTAAAGTACATGTTCAATATGCTATAAGTCTTTCTGAAACTTGCACGTCCCTATACCTAAACAATATAAATCCAATAGTAAAAGTTCCTACGTGTGGTTCTTTACTAATAGCAGATAGAAATAGACTACTTGAGCTTTTTTGGAAATCTGGCGCAGAGTATATGTTATGTGTAGACAGTGATATAGGCTGGCACTACCAAGACGTACTAAAGCTTTTATGCTATAATAAAGATTTTGTAGCAGGAGTATATCCTTCAAGAGATGGAGTTAGCTATACTTTTAGACCTATGCTGAACGAAGATGGTTCTATTGCTATGTGCCCAGATACTAAGCTGTTGAAAATGGAATATATACCAGCTGGCTTCATGCTATTAAAAAGATCGGTAGTCGCCAAACTCAGGGAAGACTACGCACATTTAAAATTCACTCCAAAGCATTCTAATAAAGAAGAAGACTCAGGGTATTGTATCTTTGATACGGAGGTATATGATGGCGAGTTTTGGGGTGAGGACTATGTGTTTTGCAGAAGAGTAAGAAACTCAGGGTTTGAAATATTTGTAGACCCTGAATTAGAGTTTGACCATGCTGGCATTAAAGGCTCTTTAGTGCAGGCGTTAGAGTTTAAGGTGGGCTAATCATATGACTAAATTATCAGATTACTTATATACTACAGATTTACTGATAGGTAGCCCGGTAGAGGGATTAGCTGGCACTGGTAATGATGCTACTAATAATACTTATGTAGTTCCTGGGTTAGTATATTCTGCAAATCAGTATACAGACCTAAAAGAATATTTAGGAAACGTATACTCTACAGTGTTCATACAAAATACTAATACCAGAATAAATCAATTCAAGACCGTAGACTATTTAAACAATACTTGGTTTGCTGCCGGTGACAACTCAACTATACTGTACTCCACAGATGCTTGCGTATGGTCGTTTTATAGTGTTGGATTTTCTACGGACTCCGCAACACCTATAAGAGCATTAGAGTATGCTAATAACACCTATATCGCTTTAAACGCTTCAGGGTTGGGCACCGTACAGATACATAGATTAGCACTGTCTCAAGATGGTATCTCCTGGTATTATGTAAGACAGCCAGCAACCTCTTCTAACGTAGTAGGCGGTGGTGGAGGTCTATATGTGGTAACTCCTGCTGCTAGTTCCAATGGGCAGTTTTTTACTACTACGGACTTTAGTACTTATACTAGTTTTGCTCCTGTTGGTGCAGAGAATACTACATACTACTCTTATGTGTACGCTAATAATAAACATATACTTGGCGGGCAAAATGCTACTACAGGCATATTAGTTGTTAGCTCTGATGGTACAAACTGGTCTATAAAAAATCCTAATGTTAGCTCTGCTAGATACATGGCGTACGGTAATAATGCAATAGCCGTAGCTAGTACAAATGAGGTTAGTGTATCTCTAGATGAGAATCTATGGATTAGAAATCCTTCTATTCTATTTCGCCCTAGTACTTCTAGGGGTCTAGCCTACGGCAACGGGTTATTTGTATGTGCTGGAGGAGCTGGAAATGTAACTGTGTATGACACTGGTGATGCATTCGGTGGTTGGAGTACCTATAGGATTGATAGCTCCGTTACTAGAACTGTTAACGGATTAGTGTTTGACGGTCAGAACTTTCTTGCATCTAGCCATATAGCTAATGTTATGTACATATCTAGTAATGGTCAATTCACCCTTACTCAGAATATAGCTAGTAATGCTAGTTCCAGCCTAATAACAAAATTTGCAGTTGGGCCGTCCAACACTGTTATATATCGCGGAGACTTTGAAAGCCAAGGAATAAAGTTTGCTAATAGCAACACTTTCTATTCTGTTCCTTACCCTATGAGAGAGCAGGCAATAGTAACTGACCTCGTATACAACAACAATAATTATTTTATTGTAGCTAACACACAGTGTTTTGTGTTTTCTGCATTTTCTGGGGTATACACGGCTAATAACTTGGGCGGTTCAAGCTTGCTAGCGCCTTTTAAAAGTAACGTGTTGATGATAGGTACTACCAATTATAGGACTACGGACGGCGTTATCGTATCTGGTACTATAGGATTGCCGTTCAGCACCCCTAGTATGGCGGTTTCTAGTGGTGATATTACTGTTATAGGTGGTCCGACAGGGTCTGACTTATGGTATACTACTAACGGCATAAACTGGAACTCAGCAGGGTCTGCCCCTTTGAGTAGATATAATACTGGAGTGTATGCTCAAGGTAAATTTACTGTTGGAGGGTTTGGTTCTACTGTAGCTTCTAGTACAGACGGCATAACTTGGATTTCCTCTTCAAGTATATCTCCAGTCAGCAATGTAGTTAGCATAGCATACAATGACGGATTATACTCGCTAGTATCGAATACTAATATAGTGTTATATTCGCTAGATGCAGTGAATTGGTCTAATGTTAATACTGGCATAATATCTCCTACTCTTAGACTGGAACCTGCTATAGCTGTAGGGCCAAATAATAGTATCTTAATGGTGGCAAATGCAAGTACTGGTGTTACGTCAAATCTTATATTCAGCTATGCACCTAATGTGTATCAAGGAATGACTTCTACTAGATATAATACAGCATATGAAGTATATGTGCCTAACGTGTCAAGCACCGCTTATACAGGATTATCCACACCAACCAATACTAATAATAATTTTAGTAGAATTACTTATGTGAGAGCAAAATAATGTCTAATATAAAAGATTTTATAATAAGAGACTATAATTACCCTATTGGTAGTTTAACGGTGGTGCCAGTCATCAGCGGTTCGGAGCCAGGAGAGATATATGGGAGCACGGGTTCCATATGGGTTAAAAGTGATTCTGTATATCTTAAAAGTGATTATCCAGAGTTGGCCTCGTTATTAGGCCCTTTAGGTACTGGCATATTTAATTTCTCAAGGCCCACTAGTAACAGAAATCAAATTTTGGAAGCCTTAGAAGATACACTATTCCTCACTCAAAGTAATGGTACTATACTCTATAGCAACACAGGAACTAGCTGGTCTACTATATACACTAGCAATGCGAGTGTGGAAATAACGGCCCTACAAAAGTCGCCAAATACTTATGTAGCAGTTGGAAATTCAACTATACAATATTCAAACGACTTAGTAACTTGGCAATCTGTTGTAGGGCCTTTCGATAACGTAACATACACTGATTTATCTTATGGTAATAACACTTTTGTAGCTTTTACTAATACCGGAGGAATAGCCTTGTCTCAGGACGGTATTACTTGGAAAGGGTATAGGCCTCCTGGTACTTCTTTAGGGAACGCAGGTGTATTTATATCTTCAACAAACACTTTTTTACGTGTTAACTCTTCTGGAGAAGCATACACCTCAGAAGATGGAGATATATGGATTACAAGAACTTTTGGCGCAACTACTAATATATTTACTCTTGCACAAGGTCCGGTTAGTGTTTTTGCTGGAGGAGCTGCCGGAGGATTAAGGTCTAGCACGAATGGATTAGTGTGGGCTGCTAACACTAGCGGAACAACTAGCACTATAAATTCAATAGTATATTCTCCCGACCTGTCAAGATTTGTAATGGTCGGTAACTTAGGGATGGCTAGGTATTCTAGCACTGGAGTTACTTGGACAGCTATAACATCTGGTACTACTTCTACGTTCTTTGGTTCCGCATATGGAAATGGTCAAGGAGTTTTTGTAGGTCACCTAGGTAATATAAGAACTAGCAATAACTTCACTACATTTACTGCAAGAGTTTCTAGTACTACTAACACTCTATATACGGTTACATTTGGCAATAATACTTTTGTGGCTGCAGGAGGCTTAAGCACTCCTTACGTTACTACGAGCTCTGATGGTGTTGCTTGGGCTAACCAGACGTTGTCTGTAGTTACTGGAGGAATTAGAAGTATAGTCTACGGCAACAACTTATTCATTGTAGGCACTACCACAGGACAGTTAGCAACTAGTACAGATGCGGTTACCTGGGCAAACACTTCTAGTAACGATACTAGTACAATAGGAAGTATTGTGTATGGTAATGGTCTGTACAATTTATTTACATACAGCGGTAATACTAGAACCAGTACAGACGGATTTTATTGGCCTAAAGCACCCTCTCTAAGAACACTTACTGAACTAAGTAGGGTAGTATTTGCTAATAATTCTTTCTATGCGATGGGAGTTAACAACACAGGAAGATGGTCTAATAATGGTTTAGATTGGAATACTCTAACTTTAGGTATTGGTAGTAATAACGTGTCAGACATTCATTACAGAAGTTTTGATAATAGACTGTTATTTGTTGCTAGTGGCGGTTATATAGGTCAAGCTACTGGATTAGTTAATGGCGGCAGCTCTCCTACATTTACTTCTTCGATAGCTGCTCCAGGCCAAAATTTAAACAGTATAGCTTCTAACGCTAGTACTTATATAATAACTGCAAATTCCGGTATTGTATATAGCTCTAACCTGTCAGCATTTAATACATTTACTAGGCTGGACAGTGGCGTTACTTATACTAGTATTAAAGACTCAGAGCATTTCAATAATACTTTTATAGTAGTAGACAGAGATGCTGGTTTTATAGGTGCTTCAAGCAATTTAGCGAATTATGTATACTCTGCTAGTTTTGATATTAATACTGAATTTTACGTACCTAACGTATCAACAAGTATAACCACTGCAGATACACTCTCTGCAAGCTTATTCTCCCCTACTCTAAGAGTATATGTAAAGGCAGCACATAAATGATAATATATAAGATACTAGAAAACGGTTACTTTGGCGGTCCAATAACTGTATCAGACTCCACTAAAGGAATACCTCTATGGCACACTAGAACCGCCCCTCCTACAGATACTGAAGGTAAATTTATACTCTGGGCAGGCAATCAATGGGTTCTTACCGACTCTCCTCCACCTGTAGCTATAGTGCCAGAAACAATAGTCCAAGAAGCACCGATTGCTGAGACTATAACTGATGTAACTTCGGAAAGCGCGACTATAATTGAAGAAAATATTGAACCAAACCCAGTTACAGAGTTATAAATAAAAATTGTTCTGGACATTGTCCTATAAAAAGTATAAAGTGGGATTGTAGTAAATTTAAGTTATCTATACAATATAGCTTAGCTGATATAAGGAAATAAAAATGACATCAAATGTGTTTGTAACACCAAGGGCCGTAGCTACTATAAGTCGCGGCAGAATAGACCACAACTCTTCTTTGCAAGCCTTATTACAAAACTTTTATAGTTCAGCAGCACCAGTTAATACTTCTGTAGACCTAGAAGGTGAACTAGGTCTACAGAATGGTATGCTTTGGAGACAGGGTGGAACTAACCCCCAAGACGGCAGGCTTTTTGTATACGATACTAACAGCCCTAGCCACCCTCTATACTCAGGCTATACTAGAGAAGGCATAGCATACATAAGTCAAAATACTTTTGTACAGGCTAATGCTGCATTATCTAATAACTATTTTCAAGCCGGTGAGATAGTAAGAGTTAAAGACGAAGATAAGTTATACTTAGTTAATAATCTAGGCACATCATTAATAGCAATAGGTAGCGGCACGTCTACTGCAGCGAATATCTGGCAGACTAATAATACTTATGTGTATTATACTGGCGGATTAAACGTAGGCGTAGGAACTGCCGCTCCTTCCTACACAATGCACGTGGTAGGTAACGTATATGCTAGTGTTGACTTTATAACTCCTTCAGACGAGCGATTAAAATCTAATATAGTTTCTATATCGAACGGTTTGTCTATAGTAAAAAGCTTAGAGGCTTATGAATTTAATAAGATAGGCGATACGGAGTTACACGCAGGAGTACTGGCCCAACAATTAGAAAAAATACTACCTCACCTAGTAAGAACAGACGATTCTGGTACTAAGCATGTAGTATATGACCAGCTAATAGCTTATCTAATAGCAAGTATAAAAGAATTAGCTGATGAAGTAGAGAGTTTAAAAAAATGAGTTTTGTACTTAATTCTGCTAGAGGTTCTAACACCTCAATAGAACATTTATCAGATAGTGCAATCTATATTTGGAACGGTGCTAACAATTCTATTGTGGCAAACTCAAACGTGTATACCGTATTCTCTGCTCAAAATCCCTCTGCTGAAGTTGGTTTCGGCACTGAAGTTGCTCTGGCTGCTAATAGACTTATTGTAAGAAGTAGGAGTGGAAATACTGCTGTATACTCGTTAGAAACTAACTCACTCATTCATAGACCAAATGTAAATAGAAGAGTAAGTGATGTTTACAACCGTAGTGTAGCTACAATAGGCGATAAAATGATTATATCTTCTGGAGAAGGTGTATCGAATGTTTATTTCCTAAATAATACATACTCCTCTACTCTAAGCTTCAATGCAGTTGTAGTATCTGAGACGTCCTTTAATACAGCAGGATTTGCTGTAGCAGCCGCAGACAACAGGATTGTTATAGGTATGCCTAGAGATTTGGCTGGCGGTCAAATAAGAGTTTTTAACTACAACGAGGAAAAACTATTTGATATAATGTCACCTGGCGGTGGAGGATTAATAAACTATTTTGGCGATGTTGTTAGTGTTGGTGGTGGAATTATAGCTGTAGGAACTCCGTATTCCGACGCCTCTGGTACCTTCAATGCTGGCGCAGTAGATTTATTTGACTACAACGGTTATTTTATAAAAAAGATATTACCACTCAGTATAACGTCTAATGGTAATTATGGCGGTGGCCTAAGCGTAGGTTGTGGTGTATTGGCTACTATATACTTAGGTATAGATAGATTTGATATACGTGATTTATCTGGTAATTTAATAGCAAACATATCTCTTCCTGGCCGTCCTAGGTCGGTTAAGGTAAAATATGGTAAAATTTTTATAGGAATACCAGAACTACCAGTAGGCGTAAGAAGCGGAAGAGTTTATGTTTATGACCTAAGAGGTAACCTTTTACAAACAATACAGCCTAATACTATAACTAATGCAAGATTTGGCACATCCGTAGACGTAGGTTATGGATATCTTGCAGTAGGAGCTAATACTAACACAGTGTCTGGAACTTCTAATGCCGGTAGTGTTTTACTATATAAGATTAGCCCCGAATATACGTTAGATGACGCAGCCTACGTAACATATAATGGAGAGTAACCTATGGCTTATAAAATAGGTAATAGCACTATAATCAGCAATACTGGTATCTCAAACTCTTCGCTTCCACAGTTGAGTATAGACTCTACTAGACTGGAAATATCTATACCTGTAGGTGGTAATTTTAGATATGTAGTAGGCGATAATAGAATAGTGTTTGCTAATAGTGATTCTGTCACTATACAACACCTAAACTCTAACGAGTATAGTATTACTTTTTCTGCAAACGTATCTTCATACACAGATGTTATTCCTCCTGTATCTAGAACTCCTTTAGGTGTTGGTGATGGCTTAATAATAGTAGGAAACCCTCTTGCTAACACATTCAATACTCAAGCTGGTAGTGCGTCTGTTTATGACTATTCTGGTAATTTTAAATTTTCATTGCAACCTAGTACTAACGTGGTAGCCAATGTATATTTTGGACATTCTGTATCTATAAAAAGCAATTTAATATCGGTATGCAGTTTTGAATCTAACGTAGGTAATTTTAATCCAGGCACAATATATGTATACTATGCTAACGGAGCTCTCAAGAGTAAAACTTACAGACCTATTACACCAGGCCTTTCAGACTTTACTCAAAGAAACTTTTCTGGCGTATTAATAGATGGGTATAGAATACTAGCCTCAGACCTTTATGCCACCAGTATTAACGGAGCGGTAACTGAGGCAGGCGCAGTATACTTATTTGCTACCGACAATACCCGTATATTTACAGCCAATCAACAGGTAGATATAGGCACTGGAGATAGATTTGGATTTCAAGTTTCGTATAGTGATGGACTAATACACACTAGTAGTCCTTTTTATGAGAGTCAGACTGCGCCTTTTCCTTTGAATGATGGGTTAATTACTGGAATAAATTTACAAGGATCTATTGTATATAGATACGACCCTGGCACTTCGTCTAAACTGGGATCATATCTTGCTTCTGGTGGTGGATATGTAGTTGCGGGAAGAGACTACAGCAGAACTATAACTATTTTAAATAGTAGAGGTCAATTTGTTCAGAATATTACTTTACCGTTAGATGCTACTGCGTCTAGTTACATGTACATACACAATAGTAGACTTTATGTGCAAGGTATAGGTAAGTTGTATAGTTATGAACTATTGCAATCGCATAGCAGCTACTATGATACTATTATTAAAAATAAAAAGAGGTATTACTAATGGCTTTTAGGAGTTTAAACTTTTACTTAGAGAACTTAGACGATAAAAGTATTATAGGATCTAATTCTAATAGTACTTCTAACAGTATAAGCTCTCCCGTGTACTCAGATCCGTTGAGAGAAAATAGTATTTCTCCTGAGTGGCCGTTAGCAGTAGATGAGGATGTAGTAGTAGTAGGTCACACAGCTAATGTTAGAATATATGATTTACCTGCTTTGTTTAATGGTATAAGCGTTACTTCTACTATTATACCTGTGTCAGCTAATTCTGTTACTTTGGATTCTGAATTTTTGTACTTAGGTATTAGCTCATCTAATACTGTAAGTAAGTACGATAAAAATTCTATTTTTTATAGTAATATCTCATCTTCTTGGGCTAATTCCAGTAGCTCTTTCGGTAAAGTAGTTAAAGCAAGAGATGGTTTGTTATTAGTATCAGCACCTAACAATTTTAATAACATAGGGTCTGTTCACGTATTTGACTCAAGAGGGTTAGAGACAGCAATACTAAAACCTAATACCACCAACCAATATACTGGGTTTGGTACTAGTGTAGATTTAAGAGATAACACGATAGTAATTGGGGCTCCTTACGATTTGGAAGGTAAAGCTTATGTGTACGACTACTCAGGCAAATTAAAGAATGTACTAGTAGGGCCGAATGTTAATAGCAGATTCGGATACTCGGTAGCAGTAGGTTTTTCTAGTGTATTAGTAGGGGCTCCAAATACTACTAGCAGAGGCGGGGCTTATATATACAATACTAACGGGTCAGAAATAAAATACTTAGACCCTACCTTGTACGGAGTAGGAGCAGATGAGTATATAGGAGACTACTCGGCAATAGAATCTGGAAAGGCCATAGTATTTGCATCTCCTAAAGTGTCTCCTAATTTTGCTAACCCAGTAGTATATTCTGTAGATTTACGTGCTAACTCCTATTCTGCACATGGACTAACTTATACTGTGAATCTCGGCACCCAAGGTAAAGTAGGACTCGCTACCAGCAACGGTAATGTGTTTGTATGCCTTGGTCAGGATTATTGGACAGGACAAAAGAATATTTACACCTATTCGATACAAAAAAGAACACACCTATTAGAGGAACCTATTTAATAATGCAAGACTACTTTAAAGTACCAATTAATAAACTAGCTTCGAAACTACCGGACAAATACGGTTTCAAAGATTTTAATCCAAGTCAGCAGGCTATGATTGATGGGCTATCTGACAAACGCTTTTGGGTGCATATAAGTGCTCGACGTACAGGTAAGTCTAGTGCCGCCGCTGTTTTAGCCTTAGCTAAACTACTAGAGCCTAACCAACAAGTGTTGGTAGTAGCACCAAACTTTAACCTCAGCTCGATTATCTGGGATTATACTGCTCAGCTGATAGAAAGCTTTGGTATTGAAACTAAAAAATACAACCAAAAAGATCACGTAGTTCAGTTGATTAATGATAGTACTTTCCGTCTGCTGTCGGCAGAAAATAGAAGCTCGCTAGTTGGTCGTGCTGCCAACTTTCTGATAGTAGACGAAGCTGCACTAATAAGTGATGACGAATATTTTACACGAGACCTTCGTCCTGCACTATCCACCTTTCCCGATTCTCGGGCACTCTTTATCAGCACTCCTCGCGGTAAAGAAAACTATTTATACGAGTACTATCAGCGCGGCCAGAGCAGTGAGTTTGTAGATTGGGGCAGTGGGCTGTACCCTTGGCACGCTAATCCGCGTTTACAAAAAGCTGATATTGAAGAAGCTAAGCGCTCCCTACCAGAAACTATTTTCAGACAAGAATATTACTGCGAGTGGGCAAGCTTCGAAGGTCAGATTTATAAAATAGATGACGATAAGCATCTCGTAGATCTAACTAGTGAAGAGGCTCCATATAGAATTGCTCCGGGAGACCAGCGTTTTACTTTTATAGCGGGTCTTGATATGGGTTTTCGTGACGATACTGCTTTTGTAGTTATAGCTACCGATGATATTAATTTTTACGTAGTAGACGAATATGTAGCTAGCGAAGCTACAACTAGTGTACATGCTGAACGCATAAAAGAGTTAATAGACCATTGGGGTGTTGAATTAATTTACATTGATAGCGCCGCGCAACAAACTAAGGCAGACCTTGCATATGACTATGATATATATTGTGATAACGCTGTAAAGAGCGTGACTGACGGTATTGCACATTTGCAAAGTTTAGTGGTGCAGGATAAAATTATATTTGACATAAATAACGCATATACCTGCCATAAAAGTATGACTGCGTATCGCTGGAACTCTCGCACTGAAAAAGTAAAACCTGTACACGACTGGTCTAGCCATGCTTGCGATGCTATACGATATGCAATATATACATACACTAAGTCTAGTGCAGTAGAGATCTATACCGGATAAACAACTTAGATTTTTTACATTTTAATTTTTGACTTTGTGATTTTTTAGACTTATAATGGAACAAGAAATGAAGGAATCCGACAAAAAACTTACTAGACTGCCTGTTAAGTGGGTAAGAGATGGTATAAAAAAGAACTATAAAGACAGAGAGCCTTGCTTTATTTGCGGTGCTGATGAAAATATAGAACTCCATCACATATACAGTGTAAGCGAGCTTTGGAACAACTGGCTTAGAGAAAATAAAATAACTATATCCTGCGATGAAGATGTGTTATCTAATAGAGCAATTTTTGAACGGGACAACTTAGATAAACTATCTAATGATAATTTATACTCTCTGTGCAAGACTCACCACCTAAGGCTTCATCAAATATACGGTAAATCTTATTCCAATTACATGGGTGATAAAGTAAGAGACTGGATTCACAAACAAAGAGACAAGTATGGAGATAAGCAATCATGGCAAGAGGACCAATCAATTGGTTAGTAGAAAAGCTTAATCCTGCACAACCACAGATTCACACTCGTCAACCATTTGCTAGCCCTCAACCAAACGTAGACTATAAAGCCGCGTATGACCAAATCGAAGTTATACATCGTGCAGTAGAGATGATTGTTAGTGCGTGTGTTGAGGTTCCTTTTGATATAACTAATGGCGGACCAGTAAAAAAGCTTAACAAGCTATTAAATGATCGCCCTAACCCGTTCGAAGATAGAATAAAACTATTTAGAAGAGCTTACTTTGACCTTATTTTAGACGGTAATGCATTCTTCTACTATGATGGTACTAATTTGTATGTGTTGCCAGCCAATGATATGCAAATAATAACAGACCCTAAGACTTTTATAAAAGGTTATCTGTTCTTAGTCACCTCTAACTATTCTAGCTATGCTACAGGGTCTAGAGACAGTAAGAATCAAAGCTCTATAGAGTTTAGTGCGGATGAAATAATCCATATAAAAATGGATAATGACGAAAGTATCTTTAGAGGTAAAAGTCCTATAAAGAGCTTAGACAATATAATAAATATATATAATGCGTTGCTTAAGTTCCAAAAGCAGTTCTTTAAAAATAACGCAGTACCTGGAGTCGTGCTAACAACTGATTCGGTGCTGAATACTAAAGTTAAAGACAGACTTTTACAATCTTGGCGTTCTAGTTATGCTACTATTTTTGATGGGGCTAGAAGCCCTGCAATTCTAGACGGCGGACTAAAAATAGATAAGTTCAGCGACATTAACTTTCAGAGTCTAGACTTTGAAGCAAGTATAGAACGTTTAGAACAAGACATGGCTAAGGCGCTGGGTGTTCCATACGTTCTTATGAAGAGCGGTAATAACGCCAACATAGCGGCAAACCAAGTATTATTCTATGAGCACACAATATTACCTATAGTGTCAATGTTTGCTAGTGCATTTACTCAGTACTTTAATTCTAGTTTAATAAGACCTGATAAAAGCGTAATAACTGCGTTACAACCTGATTTAAGAACACAGAGTCAATACTATGTTAGTTTAGTTAACTCTGGTATTATAACTGCTGATGAAGCTAGAGAACGTCTAGGATTTGAGGCGCTTAATACTTCGGACACTAACGCTATTAGGATGCCGCAGAATATAACTGGTAGTGCCACTAACCCATCAATAGGCGGTAGGCCGCCTAATGAAGCTGTAGAAGGCATACCAGAAGACGCAGCTACAGAAACTTGAGGAGCATACAATGCAAAAAACATTTTACATTGATACTGACGACTTTGCTGTCAAAGGTATCGCTGATAATAAAGCGTTAAAAATTGCTGGCTATGCTAACACCGCTGACAAAGATAGAACAGGTGATATTGTTCTACCAGATGCTTGGACTAAAGGCGTAGAGAATTTTAGAAGAAATCCAATTCTTCTTTATCAACACGACCACGGAAAGCCAATCGGTAGAGTTAACAATATAACTGTCGATAAAAAAGGTATCTTTGTTGAGGCAAGTGTTAGTGATGCCGCTGAAAAACAACACGCAGTAAAAACACTAATAAAAGACGGAGTATTAAAAAGCTTTAGCGTAGGTTTCAGAATCAAAGATGCCGACTACGACAAGAGAAGCGATACTTTCGTGATTAAAGACCTAGAACTACTAGAAATATCAGTAGTAAGTGTTCCTGCTAATCAAAATTCATTATTCTCTATACGCAAAAGCTTTGAGAATGACGATACATACAAAGAGTTTAAAGGACAATTTGCAGTATCAAAAGAAAAAGCTTCTAAAGTAGTTGACGATGAAGAAGAGGAAGAAGAAATTTCAACAGGACAAGATCCTATGAAGCAAATTCCTTTCATAAATCTGCTAAGTGAAGATACAAGCAAGATAACAGAAAAAACTTTTGTAGTTATTGATGGTCAAAGATTTAAAACTGCAAAGATAGCTACTGCTGATAATCCTAATTTCGTGTTTGAAAAGTGTGACGCGGTAGGCACTTCTCTAGGAGAAACACTAGAGGTAAACGCCTTAGATCTAACCATAGTAAACAAATGGGACTTAGATAGCGAGTACGATATAAAACTATTAGTGACTAATGAAAAGTCATTCTTAGATGAAGAAAAAACACATATAATAGCAAAATTCCAGTCTTTAGTAGGTAAGTCTGAAATAGAGCTACTCCAGCTAAAAGCAGCTGAAGAGGTTAAAAACGATAAAAACCTACAAAAAATACTAAACGACACATTAAATCTTATTACACTAAACTATACTAATTGGAATGACTCTCATTTCTATTTAGCTAATAAAAATTGTATGGTTGTAGAGACTCTAAAGACCCTTCCAGTGGAGAGCAATAGAGATCTTATGCTGAATGTATATGGCCATAATATACAAAAAACTCTAGAGGAGAAAAAACAAATGACTACTGAAAACGTAGGTGATCCAATCACAATCAGCACAAAAGCTGCGTCAGCCCAGGTAGATACCAAAGCTGCTGTTGCCACTGTTGCAGAACCACGCGTTGCACAGCTAGTAGAAAAGGCTGGTGAAGCCGTTCTAAGAGCTGAAGCTGCAGAATATGTAGCTAACGAAACAGGCCGTGCAGCCGATCCACGAGTAATGGAAGAACTAGCCGAACTAAAAGGTCAGCTAAAAGCTTATCGCGAGCAAGTAAACTCCATGCAGACAAGCAAGATGCACTATGCAGAAAACTCCCGTTCATACGAGCAGTTCTCTGACCGTGATAAATCAAATGCTATATTCCTATCAAAAGCCCTAAACAAGCACGTATTTAATACTCGCATGGGCGACCGCATGAAAGCTGTTCTAACAGATGCAAATCTAAATGAAGCTTTCAGCACAAACGTCTACCACGAAATGCAGCAACAACTAGTAGTTGCTCCAATGTTTAACCGCGTTGAAGTAAACTCTAAGTCGTTCCGTATTCCAGTAGCTGATGAAGATGCAAGCGACTTCGTAGCTCAGTTCCCATCAGGTTCATTCGCCGCTGGCGTAACTGATTGGACCACTGTACCAACTAGCCGTCAGGCACAAATTGGCGCAGTAGAACTACAACCAAAGAAGTTCATGGTTGCAACTCACATTGCCAAGGACGAAGAAGAAGATACAATTCTTCCACTAATCGACTTCCTACGTCAAGCTGCGACTCGTCGTCTAGCTCGTGGTATCGACAAAGCAATTCTACGTGGTGACGGCTCACTAAGTGCATTCAGTGCATCTAACGCCCTAACTGCTGCTGGTGCTTATACCTCTGTTATCAAAGGTGTTGTAGAACTAGCTGCTGGAGTTGGTGGTCTTGTAACTAAGACTGCTGGTACAACTACAAAAGCTGGCCCAGATCAAATCGCTGCTGCCCGTCTAACTCTCGGTAAGTACGGTCTAGCTCTAGGTTCAAACCTAGCCTATGTAACTAGCGTAGAAGGCTACAACAACCTAGTAACTAACACCAACTTCCAAACTGTAGACAAGTTCGGTGCACAAGCTACATACCTAACAGGTAGTGTTGGCGCTATCTACGGTATTCCAATATTCATCTCTGAATTTATGGATACTGCTGGTGCTGCTGACTCCAACCTAGGTGTTATGGTTTACAAGCCAGGCTTCATCATCGGTGAGCGTCGCGCAATGGAAATCGAAAGCGAATACCTACCACAGCAACAAGTTACAGCAATGTACCTAAGCACTCGCTTCGACTTCAAGGCTCTAACAACTGTTTCTCAGGCTGCTCTAAGTGCTCGTTACTCATACGCAGGTCTAGTAACAACTGCAAGCGCTTAATAGTTAGTTTTAAATTAACTCTTAGGGGGTGGGGCTCTGCCCCGCCCCCTTACTTATTTGGTGATCATGAAAAAACATATAATTTGTCATATTCATTGCTTGGACCATCCTAGCGTTTTTAAAATAGTAGACAATCTAGTAAAGTACAATCATGTATTTACTGGAGAAAAGATAGTTACTATTACAAAAGTAAGTACTGAGATATACATATATAACTCAGTGTCTAGTATTCTAAAAAAGTTAGGCTATACACTAATAGTCGTAGGAAATGACCAGTCTTTGAGAGAGACTTCTAAATTTTTTGATATAGCTCTCCCAGCACTTCTGGAAAAAACTAAAGAAGGACTCTTATATTATTGCCATTCTAAAGGCGTAATATATCATCCTAGCAGTAAGGATGGTAAAGTTACCAGTTTGTGGACTGATGTGCTATGGCACTATACTTTAGCTTTGAGTGATGATTTTCCTTTCCAAGACCCCAAATATAATACTTTTGGGTCGTGCAGAGTAACTAAAAAAGGATTTCTTCCAGACAAGATAGGCGAAAATTTTTGCTATGTGGGTACTTTCTTCTGGATAAGACTTGAAAAATTAGTTGGAAAGACATTTGAACCGCATAGCAAGTTCTATTTAGAAGGTTTACCTGGGCTGGTATGCGAAGTAAAAGAATCATATAACCAAGGGCCAGAGCTAACTCCGTTAGACGGTCCATACGAATTAGAAACATGGAACAAACGAGGAATATATTATGGATTTCCAAACAAAAATTGAACTAATTGAAGAAGCCAGACAAAAGTATATAACTTTTGAAGATGAGTTTAGAGAGTATCTAGGTGCGGGTCACTCTTTTAATGGTGCATACAACTACTTCTCCATAGAGGATATAGAGAAGCATAAAAAACTATCAGAAAAAACCTTAGAGCTAGAAGCCTGGAATACGCTGCACGGCGGTAGTAAAGACTCTTCGCCAGTTAAGCTAGCTTCTGATTCCGTAAAAGAAAAATTGGAGAAACTAGATGAGTCAGTTAATAAGCCTGCCGGAAATAAAGGACTTCCTAAGCATAAAACCAGCTAACGTAGACGAAGATGGTAGACTAAGTAATATAGCCGTTCAGGTTAGTAGCTTAGTCACATCTTACTGCGGAAGAGAGTTTCAAGCTAATACCTACACAGAGTATTTTGATGGAGGTAGAGCGAGTGTTTTTGTTGCCAATCCGCCTATAAACTATATTAGTGAAGTAGCACATTTTGACGGCAATGACTATTTGCTGTTAGGCGGGCCTGATTCTAGTGGGCAGCCTATAATCAAAGAAGGTCAAGCACACTCTATTGCTGTTACTGGTACCCCCTTAGTAAAAACTCGTGTTAAGAAATTTGGAAGGTCTAGTCTTAGACTGGATGGAGTTAGTTATCTTACTGCTAGTTCCAATGATGATTGGGATTTAGGCGTAGATGACTTTACCATAGAGCTATACGCTAGATTTGACGCTACATCTGGTACTCAGTCTCTTGTGAGAAGCGGTAACACTACTCACTACTGGGATTTTGGAGTAGATTTTAGTGTTAATGGTTTATATTTTAAAACCGTAAGTAATAGTGTAGAAACTTGTAATGTTAGACAAGCAAGCAATACAGGGTACGTGGCTAATCAGTTCTATCACCTAGCGGTATCTAGAGACGACACTTCTTTTTACTTAGCTAGAGAAGGTGTTATCGTTGCTACAGGCAGTAATACTGTCAGCATACCAAACTATGGCACTGGGGTGGACCTAGGCAAATTTATGACGGGATATATTGATAATGTACGTATAACTCACGACGCAAAATACACAACAGCGTATACTACATACTCATATCCGCCTGCTGCAGATTCAACTACAAAACTACTAATGAGGTTTGACGGCTCTAATAATACAACTAGTTTTGTAGATTTATCTAGAACTGTAAATGAATATGCTTTTTATAAGGTTACAGGTGAAGTAAACTTTGATACTGGTGATGGCGGTGGCACTCCTGAGTTAGGTTTCTTTAGGCCGCTTAAATTTAGAAACTACCCTAACGGTGTTAGAGTCATATACAACGGTGGATTCACCGAGATTCCAGATGATTTAAAATTAGCCGTTCTTGAGATGGTTAAAGTTATATATAAAGGAAGAAGCGGCTCAGACAGAGTAACTTTTCAGGGAGAGAGCTCTCAGAACTACAAACTTAGCGTAGACGATTTTCCTCCACAAGTTCGCAGAGTTTTAAATCTTTATAGGTTGGTAGGCTAATGGCTAATATACGAATCTCTGCATTAGAGATAGAAGTAGATAAGTCTATTATTCAAAAGTATGATAGCTACATTAAGCAAGTAGATTCTGAATCTAGAAATGCTAGTGAGTTAGAAGACATATTTAAAGATTTGTACGGCGCTCAAAGAGTTGGAGGCAGCAGGCCTTTAGTACCTGACTTCTACGTGCCTCCAGACTCAATAATACAAGGACTAGCTCCTATATTTAAACGAGAAAGATCTGGCGGTTTAAATATAGAAGCAAAGTTTACTCGACGAGATATAGAGTCTACTACAGAAACTACTATAGGTGGACGTGCAATATCTAGCGTTTCTAAAGAATTACGTAAGTCTCTAGGTGTCAAAGGTGATGCCGAAGACTTATACAACCTAATTAAAAACGAACTGGGAGTTAAGAGTGGTGCAGAGTTGTTTACTTTCCTAGAAAGAAATACTCCTAAGTTTCATAAAGAAGCATATAATAAAGCCAAAAACCTTACTATATTTGGTAAAAAAAGTTCTACTAGTGTTATAGCGTATCAAATATTCTTTCCTTACAGCAGTTTTAAATCAGATAAGTTTGGTGTTGCTTATGAAGCAGATAACGCTTCTAAAAGCTATACATTCTCATACTTTCTAAGAAACTCTTTTGAAAACTCTCTTAAGAAAGCAGTTATTGATAACATAACAAAAGCTAGTATAGACCGTTTTAAAGATTACGAATATGACAAATACAAGAAGTCTACTAAGACAATCAAGTTTGGTAAATCTGCTTCAGAATCTGTAGATGTGTATTGGGCTCATAGTAATAGCATACCAGTAGCTAATATAACAACTAAAATAACAAAAGGCTTAGGTGTACGAACCACGCCTAGCATAATTGATCTTACTATGTTAGTTAGAGGCAGGGCCAGACTAAAAATGAGACGAGGTACCGGTACTCCTAACCCTCCTAAAATATATGAACGTTCTGGTACTTTTAGAGGAAGTATACAAGCAATTGCTAATATGAGAAGTAATACTATAGACTACTTCTACTTACCTTACTATGACAGTTTACAAAAGTATGGCTATGAAATAGAGGGGTTAGTCACGGAGTCGATCAGAGCCATAGCACAAGAAAGACTTGGTAAACAGTTTATACTACGTAGAAATATGCAATCTATAAATTGAAAAAATAATATTTGCCATTTAAAAAAGTGCATGTTATACTTAAGGAAGAAATAAAGAGATGTCTAATCGTAGACTTATAACAGACGAGATAGTTCGATGCTTAAGACAAATAAACGGTAGCTCGTCTCCTTACTCTCCATATTATGAGTTTAAATCTGATTTACACCAGAACGTGTATAAAGGATTTAGATTCATAGATGAAATAAACGACTTTCCTAGTGTTTATATAACTTCTGGCCTTGAACAACGAATATATAATACTAAAGAACTAACGGAGAGTATCGTTACTACTACAGTTAGATGCTATGTTTACGGGCAAGACCCTCAACAACAGCTTAGCGACATAGTACAAGATATTGAGCACGTTGTTTATAACTTCAAGTTTGATACTAAAATACAAGTTCAAGATATTACAATTAAAGAAATCTTAACAGATTCAGGGCTATTAGAACCATACGGAATGGCCGAAATATTTCTAAATACTCGTTTTGAAATATTTGACAATTAAAGGAGACAGCTTAAAATGGCTACAGCATTAAACCTTCAAAGAAACTCTGAAGTTTATATGTCTACAGTTGACCTAGCTGCTGGTGGTTCCAGTGCTAGTATGACTCCACGCAACACCTGGAGAGTAGAGGTACTCGCCGGTTATGCCGCAAGTCAATCTTCTGCAACACAAGACATTACTTCACTAGAATCCGGTCTAAACCCAGACCGTTCAACTCAAAGATTCAATACCGCTATTAACCCAGTGGAATGGAGCTTTCAAACATATCTAAGACCAACAGGAGTTAGAAATACAAGCGGTGGTACAGGAGTAGATCCAACTGGTAACTCTCAACCTCTAGCTGACTGGTTCCTATGGCAAAGTCTATTATCTAATACTGCTTGGGCAACTGGTACCGGTGCCAGTTCTTCTCTACGTTCAGCGTGGCAAGCTGATGGCAAGTTCCCACTAATAGAAAGAACTGCCGCTTCAAACGTTGCAGGTCATACCTCAAACTATGCTAGTGCAAACGAATATCACCTATACATGAAAATGGATAACGTTGTTTATCAAGTTAAAAATGCTTCTGTAAACGAAGCCAGTATTGACGCTGCTATTGATGGTATTGCTACTACAAGCTGGAGCGGCTTCGGTACTAACTTCATAGAACTAACAAACTCTGCTAGAAACCACTTTATATCTGTAAGCGGTGGTGTTCTAAACAGTGGTTCTACTATCAGCGGTAACTCTTCAGTAGATGCTAACACTGCTGCTTCTACATACCACGCTTGGGGTCGTTACAACGTAGCCGGCACAACAACTACTGCCGCCTTCATTAAGAACCGTCTAAGCTCTATAACTGTTGACCACACACCATCAGGCTCGCCTGAAGATGTTTACAACCTAGCTGTAACTGGTCTTGGATTTACATATAGCAACGCGCTAACATTCCTAACACCAGAAGAACTAGCATCTCTAAACACTCCTATCGGTCAGTTTACAGGAGCCAAGACAATAACAGGTAACTTCACTGCCTACCTACGTACTGGCGACGACGATACTGCTCAATTCCTACGTAACATAGTTAACGATACTCGTACACAAATTGCTCAAGTATCTAGCGCAAACCTAAGAATTGGTGGAACAACTGCCCCATTCGTAGCAATTGATATGCCTGCTGTTCAGTTTAACTTCCCAACCCACTCAGTAGAAGATATCATCGGTATCAGTGTTGAATTCCTAGCACAAGAACCTACAGCTACAAAAGGTACTGGTTCTGAAATGACTATGGTAGTATCAAGCACTAGCTAATACAAACAATATACAGAGCGCTTGAGGGGGTGCTCTGTACAAACAATGCAGTTGGGTAGCTACCTCAACGAGTTATTAGAAATCCCCTCACTAATAACAAGTTGGATATGGTAGCTACCCTTTTTAACAGAAATGAGAGGAACTAATGAGTTTAATTAAAAAATTAATGGTAACTGAAAAGGTAACCGAAGTAGAATTTCCAGATATAGACGGTTTCAAAGTACAGCTTTGCTATGTAGGCCGTGACCGTATGATGAAAATCAGAAATCAAGCACTAGTATATAAGTTCAATAAGCGCACTCGTCAGCGCGAAGAAGAAGTAGATAACGATAAATTCCTAGAAGCTTATGCCGATGCGGTAATTAAGGGGTGGAGCGGGCTAACAGTTCGTGGGCTAGCTACATTACTACCTATTGATACTGCAGGTGCCGACCCTAAAGAAGAAGTACAGTATAGCGCAGAAGATGCACTGCTTCTACTTAAAAATTCCACAATATTTGACCAGTTTGTTACAGACTCGCTCAACAACTTTGAAGTTTTTGAAAGAGAATCAAAGGAACAAACCGAAAAAAACTAACAGAATACCTCCGCTCTGAACTAGGGGGCGGAGGAATTACTCTAGAACAGTATTTGTTAATGTGCGAGCAGATGGGCTGGGAACCTAATGAAGAGGAAATGCCCAAGGATCCCGGCTCTCTGCCGTTTGAGGCACAAACCGCCCTTATAATATTTAATATACTGCCAGATAAATTTGAAGGTATGAGCGGTACTTGGTTGGGTAAAGAGTTTTCAGCCTTAGAAACAATAATGAATATTTACGAAGTAGAAAATAGAAAAGAAGTACTAGAATATATACTACTCATCCAACGCGAGTATAGTGATTATTACTCAAAACAGCAAAAGATGAAAGAGACCGCTAGTAGATCAAAAGGTAGACGATAGTTGGCAACTATAAAGAACATAATACAGACCGTATTTACATCTCAGGGTGCAAACAACACTGTAAAAGACGTAGAGCAGTTAGGTCGTGCTCAAACCCGCCTAGGACAGTCATCTGCTAGTGCGGGTCGTTCTTTTGCTGCCCAGTCTCAAGGATTAGGAGGCTTAGTAGCCGCATATGCTGGTGCTGCTGCAACTACTTTTGCATTACAACAAGCCTACGATAAACTATCCAAAGCTGCTCAAGTAACTCAAACCTTAGAAGGTCTAAAGAGTTTAGCCGCTGCTAGCGGTGAAAGTTCTAGTGCTATTCTTAAAAGTATTCAAGAAATAACTAAAGGTCAGCTTACTCTTGCTGAAAGTGCTCAACAAGCAAACCTTGCTTTAAGTGCTGGATTCAGCGGTCAACAAATAGAAAGACTAAGTGGCGTAGCAATAAAAGCATCAAGAGCCTTAGGTAGGGACCTAGGTGATGCCTACACTCGCGTTGTTCGAGGTAGTGCTAAGATGGAAACCGAACTCTTAGACGAACTAGGTATATATACTAAGATTGAACCAGCAACTCGAGCCTATGCTGCTGCAATGGGAAAGACTGCTAGCCAGCTTACTGAGTTTGAACGCAGACAGGCATTTGCTAATGCTGTAATTGCAGAAGGTGAGCGTAAATTTAAGTCGATAAGCACAGTAGTTCCTACTAGTGCCGAAAAATTTGCTGCTTTTGGTACTAAAATAGTAGATATCGTTACTCAGCTTGGTATTATAATTGCTGATGTACTAGCTCCTTTAGTTGAGTATCTTACCAATAACGTAGCAGGTGCATTTGGGGCAGTGGGTATAGCTGCAGGATTAGTAGCGTCTAAAGGTATAGACGTGCTGAAAGGTTCAATCGGTTCTTTTGCAGATTCTTGGGAACAGAAAGGGGACATGGTAAGACAGAAGATAATTGACTTATCCCCTGCAGCCAAAAAAGCACAAAAGGATATTACTAATCTGGTATCCTCTATAGATACTTCAGGTAAAGTAAAGTTTCTACGTGATAGCGATACAGAGATAAAAAAATTCCAAGATGTAGTAGCTTCTAGAAATCTAACTGGTAAAGAGACTTTAGCTCTAACAGCAGTGCTAAAAGAGCGTCAACAGCTCTTAGTTGCTGAAGGAGATAGACTACTAGAGAACAAAAATAAACAAGAGCAGTTGCTTAGTACCTTAAAAAGTACCACAAAAGAGTATACCAAAATAAATGGAGAACTTAATAAGACCAATAATCTTATTAAGATAAATAATGATAGACTAGCGTATACCGATGGAGCATACGAAAGAATTGGAGAACAGGCCGCTCTAACAGCTACAAAAACTGGTACGGCTTTAGGCACACTAATAAGCGCGCCGGTAAAAGCAGGTGCTTCAGTATTAAAGCTAAGTGCTTCCTTAGTATCTCTAGGTGCTAATGCTCTTAGCGTTGTATCGACTCTAAGCATACTAGGTTCGTTATTTGCTAATCTTACTGGTACACAAGATGAGTATAATGCTGTTATATCCACTTTTGTAACTACTATAAAAGGATTCTTTACTAGCATAGAAACTAGTCAAGCTAAAAAAGCACTTACAAGTTTAGGTGCTGGCGCCCTTAGCTCATTAGAGCAAACAAACAGTACATTAAAAGATATTAATTCTTTTAAGTTTGAAACAAAAAATATAGGAATTGAAATAGAAGTAGAGAAAACAAAAGATCAGCTAGTAACTGAGGTTACAGGCGCGCTTACAAAAGCTACATCTGATGGAGAAAAGACCTGGGGAGAATCTATAGTAAGCTCTAGTACAGCTATAGGGGCTGCTGCTGGCGGCGCTATAGGTGCCGGTCTGGGTGGGGCTGTCGGTGCTGCACTTACTGCTGTGGGTGGCCCGCTAGCAGTTGCCGCTGGGGTATCGCTCGGGGTTAAACTAGGCGGATCGTTAGGCGCAGCTCTAGGTGCGGCTCTAGGTGCTGCGAGTGATAAATATTTTTCCGAGCTTCCTATGTTAGCAGATGATGTCGCTAAAGAGATAGAGTCTAAATTTGGTAAGGATATTTTTTCGGGTATAGAGGGTGAACAACTATCTAAAGCTCTTCAGATAATAGAAGAACAAGTAGGTGCTGCTAAGGATTTAAGCTTTCAAGGCAGGCTTTATTATGAAACTCAACAAAACTTAGCGATAAGCCTAAGAAAAAATCTAAATAACTTTAGAGAGATACAACAAGTTGCAGAGCAACTTGGGGTGGACGCTTCTATTGTCAATGATAGATTTGAGGTAATCAAAAAAGGTGCTGAAGGTATTGTTCTTAAACCTAAACTGCAATTAGAAGATACAGATGTAACTATTACTATAGTTAATCAGGAAGAAGTACTAAAAAATATAGATACTCTTAAGCAGAGATTGCAGGAATTAGCTAAGCCACCAGAAGTATTCATACCTACTGCTCAAGTAGACTACAGCCAAGTTTCAGATGTTATGGGAAGCGTTGGAGTTTCTATAGTAGATGATACTACTACTACGGTAGATTCTGTATTAAAGTCTTTACAGAGTACTGTAGACGTAAAAATGGCAGAACTATCCGATGCTCAAGCTAAATTAGCTACAGCTAATTCTGACTTACAACGACTAATACAAAAAGGTCCAAAAGAAAGAACCGAACAAGAAAATAAGGAAATAACTCGTCTACAATCAGAAATACCCGGCCTTTCGGCTGCGGTAAACGTTCTAACATCTGCTTATGACGATTTAAATTCAAAATACCAAACTTTTAAAGACACTTATGGGCCTGGGTTAGATTTAAATCCTCAGGCTATAAATGAGTTTGTAGAAGGGCTAAAAAATGTAAACGTATTTGCAAGTCAAGCCGCTACTGGCGGTGCTAAGCTTGAAAATTTATTATCTGATCTTAGCTCAGAAGCTAGAGCAGGTGCTCTAGACCTAGAGACGTTTTCTCAAAAGAGAGTAGCTATACAGAATCTTTACTCAGCTTTAATACTTGATAGCCAAAAAGCTACAGAGTCTCTAGAGTCCTTAAAAGCAGTAAGAACTTCTTTAGAATCTACATATAACAGAGATGGAACAATAGATACTAGAGAGGCAGAGTCATTAAGATTACTAGACGAGCAAATAGACTCTACTCAAACATTAGTAGATAACACCCAAATACTACTGGACACTGAATCTAAAAGAATATCAGTTCTTTATGATCAGCTATCTCCTATAGAAGAACAGCTTAAGATAGCTAAGCAGCTTAAGGATACTTTTGGAGACCTAGCTAAGCCAGTATCTACAATAGGTACATTTAGAGCAGACGGCACTATAATAACTGACGACTTAGAAAAGCAAGTAGCACAACAAGAATACTTAAACACTATCTTAAAAGATGGTGCGGCTGCTTATGCTCAAAGACAGGCACAGCAAGTAGTAATTAATACACTTACTGAAAAGGGAATAAACGGGTTAAGACTTACTAAAGACCAGCAAGTTGCAATACTAGGCGCCAATAGAGACACTATAGATAGTACTCTAAAAGGTTTAGGAATTACTGGTGACCTTGAAAAGATAATAAAAAATGTGGTGACTCTAACACAGGAGCAAGCAGAACAAGCTAGAAATGTTGAAACATCAATGGCTATTCAAGTAAACCTAGCTACTCAGATCTTAGATAAGGTAGCCACTATAACTAAGGGGTTTAAAGAGCAACTAAAGTCTGTAACACAAGATTTAAATAAGTTTCTTAGCGAAGATAAGATAAAGAAAATAACTCTAGAGGCAGAGCTAGCTCAGATATCCTCAGATACAGTTATACAAGCTATACAGGCTGAGATTAAGAAATTCCAAGATCAAATTGCCCTTGTTCAAGCAAAAGTTGACAACAAAAAAATAACTCCAGTTCAAGGAGCCGAGCAAGAAAATGCTCTGCAACAAAAGATACTTGATGCACAAAGAGCACTACTAGATGAGCAATTTAGAGCTACTCAAGTTCAAATAGAGGCTGACAAAGAAAACCTAGCTGAAAGGTTAAAATCTGATTTAGCTACAGTTAAGAGCCAATTAGAACTTAATAAGTCTAAGATCGAATCTGATGTTGCTTTTCTAGATGGATACGCAAAAAATCAAGCAGCAGCATTGGTAGGCCAGGCAAAAGTTCTTTCTGAGTTTAATGCTAAGTTTACTGCTGCACTAAATCAGTTTGGAAGTTCACTGAATGGGTTATTAGCAGGCATACCATTATTGGGTGATATGCTTACTTCATCGTTTGAAGCTATAAAAGTACCAGAAGCAATTGATGGTGCTGCTGTAGGCGCACAACTAGAAGATGCTGTGTCCACAGCAAGAACTGTAAGTGACAACCTAATAGCAGGCTATGAAAATTACGCCAATGCGCAGACCACTGCGTTGCTGGAAAATGCCAACTTAGAGAGTAGAATACTAGACGAAAAACAAGCTAAAGAATCTGCAAACTACGCCCAAAGCGTAGCAGCTTTAGATAGACAAGGTGCTTTAGAAGCCGAACTAGCAGAAAAGCGAATGACAGATGCTAAAAAAGCTGGTGCCGACGATGCCAAGAAACGCGAAGAGCAGTTAAAGAAGCTAAGAGAAGACTATGCAAAGGCAATAGAAGACGTTACTTCTAAATTAGTAGACCTACTACAGGAAGTACTAAAAGAAGTTGGGGAAATAGTAACTAAGTCATTACAGAGAAAAATAGAATCTGCAAGAACTAGTGAAGAGATTGCAACTTTTAACCTTACTGCTACTACAGAGAAGCTGTCTGAGGCTAAATCAAAGCAACAACAGCTACTACAGGAAGAGCTATCCCTACGTCAAGAGGTAGAAGAGTCATATAAGAGTCTTGCAGAAGTTCAAAAGACTTACATTGAATCTCTTACAGGCGATGACCGTAGTATAAGACAGAGCGGACAAGTATTAATTCAAAATATACTAGATCAAAAGCGTAAGCAAATTGATCTTAGTAAAACTATCAATCAGAGACTAAGACAAGATACTTTTGTTCAATCTCTAGAAGATAGAAAACTTACTCAAGAGCAGAGGCTTGAGGCTGCAACCAAGATAAGAGTTGCCGCAGAAGAAAGACTAGAAGAAGTACAAAATATACTAAGTACTATAACAGACCTATTAAGCGGTCAAATGTTTAAACTATCATCTAGTATGCAAGCGCTGTCTCAATCTGTAGCCGCTGTTCAGGGTGTAGTAGGTGAAGGCATAAAACTTGGGTTCTCTCAAGCGGACATGGCTTCGACTATAACTGGTTTTGGTAATAACGTAGTAAACAGCCTTCTATTTGGAAATTCAAACGGAGGCATACTAGGCAATGCCGTAAATGGTCTAGTAAACGCTGGAAAAACACTTCTAAGCGCAGGATCAAACATATCCAAGGCAGTAGCCTCTACAGGATCATTAAAGAGTTTAGCTCCTACTACTAGTATAAGACCTATGCCTAATCCAATGAGAGCTGCGGGCGGTGCTGCAGGTGCAGGCGCTGGCTTCTGGGGTACTGTCGGCGGCGCTATTGGCGGAGGTATGACTGGTTTTGGCGTAGGTAATATAGTGGGTATGCTTACTAAAGATCCTGGTATGGGTAGTTCTATTGGTGGAGCTATAGGTGGAGCTTTGGCTACTGGGTTATCTATAGCCCTACCTAGTATATTTGCAAGTGGAACATTCTTAGGTGGTATAACTGCCGCAGTAGGTTCTGGTCTAGGTGCTTTGGGAATAGCTGCTTCTTTTGCTATACCCGTAGTAGGTGCTATAGCAGGAGCTATAATAGGAAGATTCTTTAGTAAAACTCCTAAAGCAGGTGCTAGTGGTCAGCTAACTTCTGAAGGTTATACTATGACTAGCTCCTACCAACAAAAAGTAGCAGGTGGAACTGCTAAAAACCTATCAGACATAGCCGGTTCTACATTAGAGAGCGTAGTTGATAGTTTAAAAACTGTAGGCGTACAGTTTAAGGATGTAGTAAATACAAGTATAGGGCTACGTAAGAATTCCATAACAGGTGCTTCTCTTGAATTTGCTGGAGGTGCTCGTTTTGAAAAAGGCGGTAGTGGTACCAGTCAAGAAGATCTAAAAGGTGTTGCACAGTTCTACTTAGATAGCTTTGTTAAAGGTCTTAGAACTGGCAGCTTAGTAGTAGATAAAACAGTAAGAGGCGCAGCAGACCTACAGTCAGCTATAGACAAGTTTGTAAAAGAAGATCAGAGCACAAAAACTATAGAACGTCTAAAGGAAGTTCTTGATTATGCAGCAGGGTTTAGTGCTGTTTTAGACAAGCTAGGAGAAGCTGTTCCAGTAACTATGGGAGACGCCATAAATAAAATAGTAGAAGGCTCCCAAGCTGCTGCTAGTGCAGTTAGTTCTCAGTATACTGAGTTAAAAGCTCAGGCCGCAGATGTATTTGGTACTACTTCTGCTCAGTATGCTGCTCTAAATAAAAAGCTAAAAGAGAATGCTCTATCGCAGCTGGGTCTTGCAAAAGGTTCCGATGGTATAATAAGATCGGTAACTAAAGCTAATGAAGAATTAAATGCTGGCACTCTAGCTATAGCTAATATAATAGAAGGAATAACTGCTTTTGATTCTGCATTAGTTGCAGCTGGTTTTGCTGCGTCTGAAGCTGCTAACATAATTGACATAGCTTTAAATACTCAGCTAACCGATTTCATCGGTGCGATAGGAGAGGATTTAAAGAATAGCATAGACATCTTAAAAAATCCTGCAATACAATCTGCTATTGAGTTGCAAGCTATTATAGCTAATGCTCAAGATAGAAACAAGCAAGCTGAAGGAGTACTAGCTGGATTAAAAAGATCAGAAGATAGAATATCTCAGTCTACTATAGAAAAAGCTATAGACAATGTAGCTAAATCTGTAGAGCTTGGAGCACTTGAAGTTGAAAGATACTTAGAATCTCTTAACATCGAGCAGCTAAAAGCCGTAGTAGCTGACGAAGATAGAATAGATGCTGCAACTAGGCTAGCAGCCTCTAGTAGACTTGTAGCTTTAGAAGATGAAGATAGAGCTACTGCTGCTAAGCAATTCATAAAAGTTAGCAGAGAGTTTAACAAAGGACTGGCTGAGATAACTAAGTCTTCGGCAGTTCCACAGTTTGTAAAACAGGCTACTAGTGTTATAGAAGTAGCACAGCTTCTAGGCAAAAATTCTATAGACCAGTTCTCTATTGATTTTGCAAACCTTGTAAACTCAATTGCTAGAGGCGAAAACATATCTTCTAATTTCGAGGCTGCTATAGCAGGGCTTAACGGTCAGCTTTCTGCAGGCACTATAACATACACTGATCTAGTAGAGGCTTTAGATCTACTACAAAGCACTGCTTTAGACTCAATACAAGTACTAGCAGATCTAGTATCTTCTGTAGATGAAACCACAAGTCAGATATATGACCTATACTCAACAAGTTTAGATAATTTAGTGACCGCAACAGATGAAGTTGGAAGCAGTTTCAGCGATCTTCTGGATGGTTTCAAAGAAAAGACTCAAAGCGTTCTTGGACTGTTTGATGACACTCTAAAGAGCGTTGCTGAGAGTGGTAATAAACTATATGACCTTAGAGACAACGCTAAAGAGGCTTTTGATGCTGCTACAAAAGCAGTAGCAGAATTTGAAAAGACTAATAAACTAACTGGTAGAACAGTTAGCCAAGTAACTGCTGAACTAGCTAGTGTAAGCTCTCAAATAACATCTCTATCCTCAAAACCATTTGATTTTGCATCGTTCCTGAATCTTGGTGCACTGTCTTCAAAACAAAGACTTCTTCAGTCTGAGCTTTCAAAACTTACTACTGTTCAAGAGGAGTATGGTAAGCTAATAGCAGATAGAACTGCTGCAGAGCAAGACTACTTATTTGCTAATAAGACAGTATCTGATTTAGAAGCATCTACTACTGCTAAGCTACTAGATACTCGCATCAAGGAATCTGAAACTGTACAGGAAGTTAAAGATGCTGCTTTAGAGTTTGTAACAAGTCAAAAAGATTTACAGGATATAACTCAACTATTAACTGCAGCAAACTTCAATCTTAACCAAGCAAGATTTGAAGAACGTGATAGAGTTGTACAAGTTTCTGAGGCGCTACGTGACCTAACTGCTATAGCCAGTAACTTAGTTGCAGAGGCTAACAGCATAAACACTACAGACGTAAATAAGGTAAAAGAAGCAGCAAAGTTTGCTGCCGAAATAGAGTATGGTACGTCAGCAACTGCCCAAATTACAGCTGCTGTTAATCAAGCAGTTGCAGAATTTAACTCACTAAAGGCAGTAGCAACTTCAGTAACTTCCGTAGTTAATAGCACTGTAGGAGTAGGTACTGCATTTTCTAATGCGGTAAAAACAACTTCAGACACTCTTAAGATTTACGACTCGCTACTGACAGATAGTTTTGAAGGGTATACTAAAACTATATCTGGATATGTTACTAATATAAATGCTATACTTAAGTCTTCATTTGATGGTACAGATACTACAAACTTTACAGGTTTTATAACAAATCTAAATAAGACTCAAGATGCGCTACAACTATTAAGTCCAACTCTAAATCAACTACTAGCAGATTCTAAGCTAGGCGTAATAGCGGGTGTAACTCAGTCTATAGGTGAAAGCGTAGGTACGTTCCAGAGCAACATAATAACTGCGGTAAGCGGTCTACTAGATGCTTTCTCACCATCAAGAAAGAGTAAGGTAGATGACTTTAGAACTGCTCTAGAACAGTTTGACAGCGTAGGCGCAACTATAAATGCTACTGGAGGATTAAAAGACGCTTTAGCTACTGCTAGAACTAATGCAGGTAATCTATCTTCTAGCCTAACTACACTAGTAGCTAACTTCTTAAGCCTTAATACAGAAGTAGCAAAACTAAATGATGTTACTAACGCTACAACTAAAACAGTTACTCCAGGACAGCTAAGTCAGGCACGCGCAAAAATTACTGAAATAGCTACTGCTCTGCAGACTGCATGGAATAATGTGCAGTTCCAAGTTAATACTAATCTTGGAACTGGAATAACAGTAAGGGCTACTGTTGATGCAGGCTCTGCTCTTAGTGCAAACGATAAAGGAAACCTTAAAACTATTGCTACCAACAGTAGATTATTCCCAGCTATTGGGGCTTTAGGTGCTGGTGGTTATGTAACTGGCACTATACCTAATTCTGCTACAGCCTTTGCTGAGGGTGGTTATGTAAAAGGTCCAGGATCAGACACTAGCGATAGCGTTCCTGCAAAACTATCTAACGGAGAGTATGTAATAAAAGCTTCTTCAGTCAGAAGAGTTGGTAAGAACCTACTAG
>JACCED010840832.1_pt1 | contig 38183 bp, 36 predicted proteins | sample 7455021 | NCBI WGS metagenome assembly JACCED01 (sample SAMN15323456, study PRJNA562643) | freshwater metagenome | isolation source: river surface water | place: USA:Blue River Watershed | collected 2017-08-19
CAGGGGAGGGTGAGCGCTTGGCCTGTGCCGGTTGATTTGCGGGCGCAAAAAAACCGGGCGCAAGAATCTTGGGCCCGGTGTCTGATTCTACCCCCATTCGCTTTCTACAATGCAAGGCATGACCGAAGCCCAAAATCCAGGCCTTTTCAGCGCCCCGGCCTTGCTGGCCAACCTCAATGACGAGCAGTTGCGGGCCGTGACCCTGCCCAACGAGCACGCTCTGATCCTGGCCGGGGCCGGCTCGGGCAAGACCCGCGTCCTGACCACCCGGATCGCCTGGCTGATGCACACGGGGCAGGTCAGTCCCGGCGGGGTCATGGCCGTGACCTTCACCAACAAGGCTGCGCGCGAGATGATGACCCGTTTGTCAGCCATGTTGCCGGTCAATGTCCGCGGCATGTGGATCGGCACCTTTCATGGCCTGTGCAACCGGTTGTTGCGGGCGCACTGGAAACTGGCGAATTTGCCGCAAACCTTCCAGATCCTGGACATTCAGGATCAGCTCTCGGCCCTGAAACGCCTGTACAAGCAGTTCGGCATCGACGACGAGCGTTTTCCGCCCAAGCAAACGCAGTGGTTCATCAACAGTTGCAAGGAAGACGCCCTGCGACCCCACGACATCGATCCCACCGACTCGGACACCCGCAAAAAGATCGAGATTTATCAACTCTACGAAGAGCAGTGCCAGCGCGAAGGCGTGGTGGACTTTGGCGAGTTGCTGTTGCGTTCTTACGAGTTGTTGCGCGACAACGACCCGGTGCGGCAGCACTACCAGTTGCGCTTCAGGCACGTGTTGATCGATGAGTTTCAGGATACCAACCGTTTGCAATACGCCTGGCTGAAAATGCTGTGCGGGCCGCAAGGTTCGTTGTTCGCAGTGGGCGATGACGACCAAAGCATTTACGCTTTTCGCGGCGCACGGGTCGGCAACATGGCGGATTTTTTGCGCGAATACAGCGTGCAGCACCAGATCAAGCTGGAACAAAACTACCGCAGTTGCGGTGCCATTTTGGACACCGCCAACGAGCTGATCAGCCACAACAAATCCCGCCTGGGCAAAAACCTGCGCACCGACCAGGGCGCGGGCGAATTGGTGCGAGTGATCGAGTCGCCCGGCGATTTTGCCGAAGCCCAGTGGCTGGTCGAGGAAGTGCGGCAGTTGTTGCGCGATGGCCAAAACGGCGACGGCTCCTCAGGGGTGGCCTTGCGCAGCGATATCGCGGTGCTGTATCGCAGCAACGCCCAAAGCCGGGTGATCGAAACCGCCTTGTTCAACGCCGCCATGCCGTATCGGGTGTATGGCGGCCTGCGGTTTTTTGAACGGGCGGAAATCAAACACGCGCTGGCCTATTTGCGGCTGCTTGAAAACCCTGCGGACGACACCTCGTTTTTGCGGGTGGTCAATTTTCCGGCCCGGGGCATCGGTGCCCGCACGCTGGAGCAATTGCAAGATGTGGCCCGCTCAGCCGGCAGCGCCTTGCACGATGCCGTGCCGCAGGTCACGGGCAAAGCCGGTACTTTACTGACCGGGTTTGTGCAGTTGATCGACGCCATGCGCCAGCAGACGGCAGGGCTCAATCTGCGCGAGATCGTGAAGCTGGTGATCGAGCGCAGTGGCCTGATCGAGCATTACCGCACCGAGCGCGAGGGCGCAGACCGGATCGAAAACCTGGAAGAGTTGGTCAACGCCGCCGAGAGCTTTGTGGCGCAAGAGGGTTTTGGCCGTGACGCCCCGGGCGTTGAGGCGGTGGCGGGTGAGTTCGACGCCGACACCGGCGAGACGCTGTCGCCCCTGGTGGCCTTTTTGACCCATGCCGCGCTTGAAGCAGGCGATAACCAGGCCCAGGCGGGGCAAGATGCGATCCAGTTGATGACGGTGCACGCGGCCAAGGGCCTGGAGTTTGATGCGGTGTTCATCACGGGTCTGGAAGAAGGTTTGTTTCCGCACGAAAATTCGCTCAGCAGCACCGAGGGTCTGGAGGAGGAGCGCCGTCTGATGTATGTGGCCCTGACCCGGGCGCGCAAGCGTTTGTACCTGAGCCACGCCCAGACCCGCATGTTGCACGGCCAAACCCGTTACAACATCCCCAGTCGCTTTTATGACGAAATGCCCGAGCACACCCTGAAATGGGTGTCACAGCGGCAAGCGCCCACGCGTTGGGATGCCTCATCAGCCTGGGGCTCATCCGGTTCGGGCACGCATGCGTTGGGGTCTGCGAGTCCGGTGGCCGTCAAGCCCGTTGGTGCCGGTTCTGGCGCCGGCGCGCACGATTGGATGCGCACCGGCATGCAGGTGTTTCACAACAAATTTGGCGAGGGTACGGTGCTGGGGTTGGAGGGCAGCGGCGACGACGCCCGGGCGCAAATCAACTTTCCGCGCCACGGCACCAAGTGGCTGGCCCTGTCGGTGGCCAAGCTGACCCCGATCTAGCCCCGAACAGACCGCAGGGCGCCGGGGGTCACAGGTGCAAGACCGCTGCGCCGCCGATGCCGATGCCCAGCAGGCCCATCGCGTACATGGCTTTTTTCAGCCAATTTTTGCGCGTCAGCAGGGCAATGGCCGCCAAAGCGATCGAGACTTGCAAGGCGGTGGTGGCTTGCGCCCAGCGGTGGTGCTGGTGCATTTGCTGATCCGATTGTTCGTCCCAGGCTTTGGCCTGGGCTTCCAGTTTTTCGGCGTCTTTCTTGATGTCGCCTTTTTCTGATTTGTAGCGCTTCACCTCGGACTCGTAAAACTCTTTTTTCGATGCCGGCGCCAACTCCAAAGCCAGTTCACTGAGGTTTTGCTTGCTGCTTTTGGCCTGATAGTAATTCCACTGGTTGGAGGCCTCGGTCTTTTTGATCGCCGCGTTGTTTTTGTACAAGCCCGCATTGGCTTGGGTGGCGCCGCCCATGTAGCCAAAGATCGCGCCCACGGTCGCAATGATGGCGGTGAACATGGCAATCTGGTTGGTCATGCCGCTGTCGTCGTGGCCGTGACCACCCTGGGTGGCGTGCTCCAACTCGTGGTCGTGCGGGCCGTGCACATGAAATCCGTGTCCAGACATGAAGTCCTCCTAGTTTTTTTGCCATTGAACGAAATCAAAACCCAAACCCGTGGCCGAACGGTGCGACTCGCGCGACACCTCGGACCATTCGGGGCCGAACGCCGGGGCGAAGGTGTCGCCGTCTTCGACCACCAGATCTATCTCGGTCACCACGGCGTGGGTGGCCAGTGGCAAGGCCTGGGCATAGATTTCGCCACCGCCCATGACCCAGGCTTGCGCGTCAGCGGGCAGGCGGTGCAAGACCTCGGCCAGCGAGTGGGCCACGATGGCGCCCGGCGCATGCCAATCGCGTTGGCGGGTGATGACCCAGTTGTCTCTTTGCGGCAAAGGACGGAATTGGGCCGGGATCGAATCCCAGGTTTTGCGACCCATGATCACCGGCTGTCCCAGGGTGACGCGCTTGAAGTGCGCCAGGTCTTCGGGCAGATGCCAGGGCATTTGGCCACCCCGTCCGATCACCCCGTTGCGGGTGCGCGCGTAGATCAGACCCAGTGTGGCCATGATCAGACCGCCACCGGGGCCTTGATGGCCGGATGGCACTGGTAATCGAGCACTTCGAAGTCTTCGAATTCGTAGTCAAAGATCGAGGCAGGCTTGCGCTTGATGTTCAGCGTCGGGTAGGGGTAGGGTGTGCGCGAGAGTTGCAACTGAACCTGTTCAGCGTGGTTGCTGTAGATGTGGCAGTCGCCGCCGGTCCAAATGAAATCACCCACATCCAGGTCGCATTGCTGGGCCAACATGTGGGTCAACAACGCGTAACTGGCGATGTTGAACGGCACCCCCAAAAAGATATCGGCGCTGCGCTGGTACAACTGGCAACTCAGTTTGCCCCGTTGTCCGGCCACTTGCGGCGGAGCGACGTAAAACTGGAAAAAAGCATGGCAAGGCATGAGCGCCATTTGATCCAATTCGGCCACATTCCAGGCGCTGACGATGATGCGGCGCGAGTCGGGGTTGGTCTTGAGCGTTTGCACCACTTGCTCGATCTGGTCGATGTGACCGCCGTCGGGCTTGGGCCAGCTGCGCCATTGCACCCCATACACCGGACCGAGGTCGCCGTCCGGTCGCGCCCATTCGTCCCAGATGGTGCAACCGCGCTCTTGCAGCCACTGGACGTTGCGGCCGCCGCGCAAAAACCAGAGCAATTCAACGATGATGGCGCGCAAAAACACCTTTTTGGTGGTCACCAGCGGAAAGCCTTCGTTCAGGTCAAAGCGCATTTGGTGCCCGAACACGCTGCGGGTGCCGGTGCCGGTGCGGTCGCCTTTTTCTACGCCGTGCAAATGCACATGGCGCATGAATTCTTCGTACTGGCTGCGGACGGGACGGTGGGGTGCTGCGGGGGCGTTCATGGGTGTAGTTTAGAGCACTCGGGGGCCTGGTCCGGGCCGCATCAGGACAGCCACCAGGCGATGGTTTTGAGGCCAAGCCAGGTCAGCAGCAGCGAGCCCATCAGGTGCAAGGCGGCGGTGCCTGCGGCCAGCGCCAGACGCGACTGCACCAGCATGGCGACAACTTCGGCACTGAAGGAGGAAAACGTGGTCAGCGCCCCCAAAAATCCGGTGACCAGCAGCAACCGCCATTGGGGATCGAGGTCGGGCATGGCTTCAAACAGGCCGACGCACAGGCCCACCAAATAACCGCCCAGCAGGTTGGCTGTCAGGGTGCCCAGGGGCAAGGCACTCAGGCCGTTGCCCCAGACCGACAGTTGCCAGCGCAACACAGCGCCTGCGCAGGCGCCGATGCAAATGCTCAAAACTGGATGCATCCGGGCTCTCTACTTGGGGGTGCCCATCAACAGATCGGGCAAGAGGGTGACGATGGACGGAAAGACGGTGATCAGGACGATTCCGGCAATCATGCAAACAAAAAACGGCAAAGTGACCCGTGCGATCCGGTTGCTGTCGATCCCGGTCATGTTTTGCAAGACAAACAGGTTGAACCCGACCGGAGGCGTGACCTCGGCGATTTCGACCAGCATGATGATGAAGATGCCAAACCAGATCAGGTCAAATCCGGCTTTTTGAACCATGGGCAACACCACGGCGCTGGTCAGCACGATCATCGAAATGCCATCCAGGGCGGTGCCCAAAATCAGGTACACCACCACCAGCACGGCGATCAGGCTGAGGGGCGCCAACTGGGCCGCCACCACGGTTTCGGCCAAGGCTTTGGGGATGCCTGTGAAGGCCATGGTTTTGGTCAGGAAGGCGGCGCCCGCCAGGATGAACATGATCATGCAGCTGACGCGGGTGGCCCCCATCAGCCCCTGCCAGAAGTTGCTCCAGGTCAGGCTTCGACCTGCCGCGGCGATGGCCAGGGAGCCCAACACCCCGTAGGCCGCGCATTCGGTCGCTGTGGCGATCCCTGCAACCAGCACCCAGACGATGAACACAATCAGCAGGCCGCATGGAATCAGGCTGCCTGAGCGGCGGATTTTGGCCACTAAGCTGATCGCGGGCTCGGGCGGCGGCACCCGTTCCGGGTGGCGCAGACTCCACCATGCGATGTAAGCCGAGAACAGCCCCATCAGCAACAGGCCAGGCAAGAAACCGGCCAGGAAGAGCCGGATCACGCTGGCATCAGCGGCCACGGCATAGACCACCATGGTGATGGACGGCGGGATCAAGATGCCCAAGCCACCTGCTGCCGCCAAAGAGCCCAGTGCGATGTCGCGGTCATAGCCGCGCCGCTCCAACTCGGGCAGGGCCACCTTGGCGATGGTGGCGCAAGTGGCGGCCGACGAACCGGACACCGAGCCAAAGATCCCACAACCCAGGATGGTGGTGTGCATCAATCGGCCAGGTACCCGCGACAGCCAGGGCGAAAGGCCGTCGAACATTTGCTCAGACAAACGCGTGCGGTAGAGGATTTCGCCCATCCAGATGAACAAGGGCAGGGCGGCCAATTCCCAGCTGGCGGCGGTTTCCCAAAAAGCCGAAAACAGGTTTTTACCGGGCAAGGTGGTGGTGAAAAAAGCCTGTCCCACCCAGCCGACGATCGCCAAGGTCATGGCAATCCAGACCCCTGAGCTGAGCAAGAGGATCATGATGAACAGCAGCAGACCGCCGATTTCCAGCAGCCCCATCACAGTTCCTCCGAGAAGTCGCCTCGTGCGTGGCGCTCTTCGACTTGGGCCACGTAGCTCGGTTTACGGCCACGCAGCACCTGTACGCATTCGTCCAGAACCGCGATGACCAAAATCGCAGCGCCGACCACAAAGCTCATCTGCGGGATCCAGACCGGGACCGCGATCAGGGTACCGGCCATGTCATTGAAGGCGTGACTCTCTTGCGTGAAGCGCACCGCCCAATAGCCCAAGTACAAGATGGCGACAGTGGCCACTGCCAGCGAAAAAAATTCGAGCCAGCGCCGCACACGCGGCGGTACGACATCGAGCACCAGGGTGACGCGCACAAAATCACCATGCCGAAAACTGTAGGCCATGCCCAAAAAGGCCGCCGCCGCGCACAACCAGGCAACCACATCGTTGACCCAGCCCACCCGCCAATCGAGGCTGCGCCCCAACGAGGCGCCGATCATCAGCACCAAGATGGTCAGCACGCAAAGGGCGGCCAGCAGGCCGCCCAGTGCATACAGGCCATCGAGGAAGCGGCGCACCTTACTTGCGGTTGTAGGCGTCGATCAGCGCCTTGCCTTCGGGACCGGCTTTTTCCAGCCACTCCTTCAGGATGGTGTCGCCCACCTTTTTCATGTCGGCCGACAGCTGGGCCGAGGGCGGCAAAATCTGCATGCCCCCTGCTTTGAGCTGATCCAGCGAACTGGTGTTGACCTTTTTGCTCTCGGCCAAGCCGCGCACTTCAGCGTCAGCAGCGGCTTTGAGCACGGCATCCTGGGTCGGCTTGTCCAGCGCATCAAAGGCTTTTTTGTTGACCAGCACGGCGTTTTTCGGCAGCCAGGCCTGGGTGTCATAAAAATACTTCACGTGCTCGAACAGTTTGCCGTCGGCACCGGTGGCGCCGCTGGTCATCATGCTTTCGGCGACGCCGGTGGCAAAAGCCTGGCTCACTTCGGCCGCCTGTACGGTCACGGGTTGCGCGCCCACCAATTCGGCGATGCGGGCAGTTTGCGGGCTGTAGGCGCGCCATTTGATGCCTTTCAGGTCAGCCGCGCTGGCCAGCGGTTTTTTGCTGTAAATGCCTTGCGGCGGCCACGGCACCGAGTAAAGCACCATCAGCCCTTGCTCGGCCAGCTTTTTCTCCAGCAGCGGCTTTTGTGCTTTCCAGAGTCGCATCGACTCGTCGTAGCTGTCGGCCAAAAAGGGCAAACCATCGGCGCCCCAAATGGGCCATTCATTTTGGAAGTTGGCCATCAGCACCTCGCCGATTGGAGCTTGTCCGCTTTGGACGGCGCGCTTGATCTCGGGGGCTTTGAACAAAGAGGCGTTGGCATGAACCGTGATTTTCAGTTTGCCGCCAGAGGCCTTGTCGACATCGGCGGCAAATTGGTTCAGGTTGACAGAATGGAAGTTGGTGGCGGGGTAAGCCGCCGGCAAATCCCATTTGGTTTGCGCATGGGCAGTCAAAGGCAGCCAGGCGACCAACGATGTGGCGGCAGCCATCAGGGCAAGGTTTCGGCGTCTCATGTTCAACCTCCGGTGGGTAAAGACCCAAGCATAGCCGAAGGTCGGGCTGTCGGGGCTTAGGGGTTGCGCAGGGCTCTGACCAGGCGCAAAGACCAATACAACATGCCCAACACAATCACGCTGCCGCCCAAATCGCCCAGAGCCATCACAGCCGCGCTGTGCCAGAACTGCTGGGTATCACCATGCACGGCGTACCAAATTTGGTGCATCAAAGGGCTGACCACCGAAAAAATCAGGCAAATTTGCATCAGTTGCGTCTGGGTCAGTTGCTTCAGGTCTTGTTGCAGGCGCAGCAGGCGCTGGGCCAATTTGAGGCCCAGGTAGGCCGATCCACCTGCGATCAGGGCGGTGATCCAGTTGTACACGTGGTCGGTGGAGCCTTGATGCAGATAATCAATGAACAAAGTCCCCAACACGATGCCGAACGCGCCAGGCCCCACCAGGACCAGCACCAGCAACAGCCGGACGCCACTGGGCAGGTAAACCCAGGAGGTGGCATGCGAAAACTCGTAGCTGACACTCAGTTGATAGGATGATAAGTAAGCAAGAAAATAAATGAGCCCTGAAAAAAAAGACAAAATCAAAAATTCGTGCCAAGTCTGAAGCCGGGCGGACATGTTCTTTACTCATCACCAACAAGACGCGAATCTTATCCCTAAAATCAAACCCGGACGCTCGCCAACGACTGCGGATGGGTCATGGATAATGAGCCCAATCCCCAACCAGCTCAGCACCCAATCGCAGGAAGGAATGTTCAGATGGCCACCCAGACAAGCGGCGCTTGGCAGTTCTGGATCGACCGGGGCGGTACGTTCACGGACATCGTGGCCAAGCGTCCGGATGGCGCTTTGGTCACCCACAAGTTGCTCAGTGAAAACCCCGAACAGTATCGGGACGCCGCCGTGGCCGGCATCCGCCACCTGTTGGGGCTCAAGCCCACCGAGGTGATCAGCCCGGATCAGGTGGCCAGCGTCAAGATGGGCACCACCGTAGCCACCAACGCTTTGCTCGAACGCAAAGGCGAGCCCACTTTGCTGGTCACCACCCGAGGCTTTGCCGATGGTTTGCGCATCGCCTACCAAAACCGCCCCCGTTTGTTTGACCGGCACATTGTGTTGCCCGAGTTGTTGTACAGCCAGGTCATCGAAGCCCATGAGCGCATGGGCGCACAGGGTGAGGTGGTGGAGGCACTGGACCAGGCGCACCTCAGACGGTGTTTGCACGAGGCGCATGCCCAGGGCATGCGCAGTGTCGCGATCGCTTTTTTGCATGGCTATCGATATACCCGACACGAAGCCCAGGCCGCTGCCATTGCGCGCGAGGTGGGCTATGCCCAGGTCAGTGTGTCGCACCAGGTCAGCCCGCTGATGAAATGGGTCAGCCGTGGGGACACCACGGTGGTGGATGCCTATTTGTCGCCGATTTTGCGCCGTTATGTGGATCAGGTGGCGCAGGAAATGCCTGGCGTCCCTTTGTTTTTCATGCAGTCTTCCGGCGGTTTGACCGATGCACATGCTTTTCAGGGCAAAGACGCCATTCTGTCCGGGCCAGCCGGTGGCATTGTGGGCATGGCCCGGACGGCTGAGTTGGCGTTTGCGGCTGGTGACACCCTGCAAGGTGCGGCGCGGGTGATCGGTTTTGACATGGGGGGCACGTCGACCGATGTCAGCCATTACGCGGGTGAATTTGAGCGCGAATTTGAAACCCAGGTGGCCGGCGTGCGCATGCGCGCCCCCATGATGAGCATCCACACCGTGGCCGCTGGCGGCGGGTCCTTGCTGCAATTTGATGGTGCCCGGCTGCGCGTGGGGCCGCAGAGCGCGGGCGCGAACCCCGGGCCGGCAAGCTATCGCCGGGGTGGCCCGCTGGCCGTGACCGACGCCAATGTGTTCTTGGGCAAGATTCAGCCCGATCACTTTCCTGCGGTGTTCGGGCCGCAGGCTGACCAGCCTCTGGATGCCGAGGTGGTTCGGGCGCGCTTCATGGCGTTGCTGGATCAGGTGCGTCAGGTCACCCCGGAGGGCACGCCAGGGTCTGACATGACGGCTGAGTCTTTGGCCGAGGGCTTCATTCGCATCGCCGTGCAGCAAATGGCCAATGCGATCAAAAAGATTTCGGTCGCCCGGGGTTATGACGTGACCCGCTACACCCTGCAATGCTTTGGGGGCGCAGGCGGGCAGCACGCTTGCCTGGTGGCCGACGCTTTGGGCATGACGCAGGTGTTGGTGCATCCGCTGGCCGGGGTCTTGTCGGCGTATGGCATGGGGCTGGCCGATCAGAGTCTGATCCGCGAACGCGCGGTTGAATTGCGCCTGAACAGCGACCACCAGTCGGCCTGGACCCGGGCTCTGGATGAACTCGAACGCCAGGCCCGTGCCGAATTGGCTCCATCCGCCTTGGCGCACACCGGGGTGCAGGTGCGTCGTCGCATGCACATCCGCTTTGAAGGCACCGACCTGGCCCTGGTGGTGCCCGAGGGCAATCTGGCCCAGGCGCAATCGGCTTTCGAGCAAGCCTATCGCCAGCGCTTCGCCTTTTTGATGACCGGCAAACCGCTGATCGTCGAGGCGGTTTCGGTCGAGGCCATCATCGCCGGCGAAGCGGCCCATGAACCCCGCTTGCCCGTGCATCCGCCGCGCGAAGCCCCCCGGCGCGCCACGGTCCGCATGTACACCGAAGGGCAGTGGCGCGACGCTGCGCTGGTGGTCCGCGATGACTTGCGTGCCGGCGACACCCTGACCGGACCGGCCATCATTGCCGAGCGCAACGCGACCACGGTGGTCGAGCCGGGCTGGCGAGCGCAGCTGACCCCCCTCAATCACCTGGTTTTGCAACGCGTGCAAGCGCGCCAGCAGACCCATGCAGTGGGCACACAGGTGGACCCGATCTTGCTCGAGGTCTTCAATAACCTGTTCATGAACATTGCCGAACAAATGGGTTTGCAGCTGCAAAACACCGCTTATTCGGTCAACATCAAGGAGCGACTCGATTTCTCGTGCGCCATTTTTGACCGCGACGGCCAACTGATCGCCAACGCGCCCCACATGCCGGTCCATTTGGGCTCGATGGGTGAAAGCATCCGCACCGTCATCCGGGAGAACGCCGGACGCATGCAATCTGGCGATGTGTATGTGCTCAACGACCCCTACCATGGCGGCACTCATTTGCCCGATGTCACGGTCATCACGCCGGTGTTTCTGGACGACCCCTCCAGCCCGGCGTTTTATGTCGGCTCGCGCGGGCATCACGCCGACATTGGCGGGATTTCACCGGGCTCCATGCCGCCTTTTTCGAGGCACATCGACGAAGAGGGGGTGCAGATTCAGAATTTCAAGCTGGTCGATGCCGGCCAACTGCGTGAGGAGGCCATGGTCGAGTTATTGCGCAGTGGCCCCCATCCCAGCCGCAACCCGGCCCAGAACATGGCTGACTTGCGGGCGCAGATCGCCGCCAACGAGAAGGGGGTGCAAGAGCTGCGACGCATGGTGCAGCAGCATGGCCTTGAGGTGGTGCAGGCCTACATGGGCCATGTGCAAAACAACGCAGAAGAAGCGGTGCGACGCGCCATCGCTCGGTTGGCGGTCCGTTTTGGCGACCAGCAGACGCGGCGATTCGATTTCCCGCTGGATAACGGTGCAGTGATCCGGGTGGCGGTCTCGATCGATGCCCGGGCGCGTTCGGCCCGGGTCGACTTCAGTGGCACCTCGGCACAGCAAGACAATAATTTCAATGCCCCGCGCGCGGTGTGCATGGCGGCGGTGCTGTATGTGTTCAGAACCTTGGTCGAGGATGACATTCCCCTGAATGCGGGGTGCCTCAAGCCGATTGAGGTCGTCATTCCCCCTGGCTGCATGCTCAACCCCCTGCCGCCGGCTTCGGTGGTGGCGGGCAATGTCGAGACTTCGAGTTGCATCACCAACGCGTTGTATGGAGCGTTGCAGGTCATGGCCGGCAGTCAGCCCACCATGAACAATTTCACTTTTGGCAACGATCGGGTGCAGTACTACGAAACCATTTCGGGCGGCACCGGGGCGGGTCCGCTCTTCAATCCAGAAGGTCGCGCCGAGGGCGGCTTTGCGGGCACTTCGGTGGTGCAGGCGCACATGACCAATTCAAGGCTGACCGACCCGGAGGTGCTCGAGTTCCGGTTCCCGGTCCGCTTGCTGGGCTACCACATCCGCCATGGCTCCGGCGGGACCGGGCGTTGGCGGGGGGGCGACGGCGGGGTGCGCCGGGTCGAGTTTCTGGAGCCGATGACGGCCGGCATTTTGTCCAACGGCCGCATCCATCCGGCGTTTGGCCTGGAGGGCGGGGGCAACGGGGCCCCTGGCCTGAATCGGGTGTTGCGGCGTGACGGAACCACCGAGGTCCTGACGCACATCGGCCAGGTACAGGTGCAAGCCGGTGACGTCTTCGAGATCCACACCCCTGGCGGGGGTGGCTATGGCCGGGTCAGTGACTGAATGTAGCGCCCGACCCCCGTGGCCACATCGGCAAAGGCGTGGGGGTAACCGGCTCGTCGCAGCGCACTGAGATCGGCTTGGGTGTAGCACTGGTATTTGCCGACCAGCGCCGGCGGAAAATCGATGTATTCGATGCACCCGGCCTGGACCGCGGTGGCCAGGTTCAAAGCAGTTTCGCCACGCACTTGGCGGTGGCTGTTGACCACGGCCAGCGCGACATCATTGAATGGCTGTGCCCGCCCTGAGCCCAGGTTATACAGGCCGTTGCGATCGGGGTGATCGTGAAACCAGAGGTTGACCGCCACCACATCGTCGATAAAGACGAAGTCGCGCAATTGTTCGCCCGCGTTGTAGCCGCCGTACGCGCCAAACAACTTCACTTTGCCCTCTTTCAGCCACTGATGGTGCTGGTGAAAGGCAACGCTGGCCATGCGACCTTTGTGCTGCTCGCGCGGGCCATAGACATTGAAGTAGCGAAACCCCGCCACTTGTGCCCGCCCCCCCGCGAAGTCGTTGCCGATTTGTCGGCGAACCCACTGATCGAACAACAACTTGGAGTAGCCGTACACATTCAGCGGGCGCTCGAATTCGGGTTGCTCGCGAAAGGTCTCTGAGCCCCCGTAGGTGGCAGCCGAGGATGCATACAAAAGCCGCGTGCCCTGAACCTGGCAGGCCATGAAGAGCGATTTCGAGACTTCAAAATTGTTGGCCATCATGTAGCGCCCGTCGGTCTCCATGGTGTCGCTGCAGGCGCCCTCGTGAAACACGCAATCGATGGTGCCGTAGTCGCCATCGGCGAAACGCAAATAAAACTCGGCATGATCGACATAGTCGGCGATTTGCAGATCGGCCAGATTGCGGAACTTGTCCCCATCGCTGAGGTCATCGACGGCGATGATGTCGGTGATGCCGCGCTGGTTCAGGCCCGAGACGATGTTGCTGCCGATGAATCCGGCGGCTCCTGTCACCACGATGGTCATGTTCAACTCCTGTTGTTCTTCAAGGTCAAGCCGCCAGTTCCTGCCAGCTGACGGACGCCGTGCCGAATTTGCCCACCACGATGCCGCCGGCCTTGTTGGCCCAGGGCAAGGCGTCGCGCAAAGTCATCCCGCTGCCCAACAGGGCCGCGAGGGTGGCGATGACCGTGTCACCGGCACCCGTGACATCAAACACTTCGCGCGCCTGGGCGCCAACGTTCAAGGCCCCGGCATCGTCATACAGGCTCATGCCCTCTTCGCTGCGGGTCACCAGCAAACCTTGCAGATTGAGTTGCCGGCGCAAGCCCTGAGCCAGTTTTTCGAGTTCGGTTTCGCCCTTCCAGGCCCCGACGACCTCGCGCAATTCGGCCCGGTTGGGGGTGATCACCGTGGCCCCGACATAGCGCGAATAGTCGCTGCCCTTGGGGTCGATGAGCACCGGGATACCCCGCGCTTTGGCCTGGGCGATCATGTCGGCCACATGGGTCAGACCGCCTTTTCCGTAGTCGGAAAACAGCACCGCCTGATGGCTGTCCAACAACTCCTGATAGCGCTGTGACAGAGTGGCCAGCACTTCATGGTCGGGCTGGTTTTCGAAGTCGGCCCGCAACAGTTGTTGCTGACGACCGATGATGCGCAATTTCATGGTGGTCGAAAGCTTGGGGTCCTGGGTCAATTCGGCGGAGATGCCGCTGGCCGACACCAGTTGGCGCAACCGGTCGCCGGTGGGATCGGTCCCCACCACGCTGAGCAGGGTGGCTTGGGCACCCAGACCGACCACGTTGTAGGCCACGTTGGCACAGCCTCCCAACCGGTCTTCTTCTCGGCGCACATGCACGACCGGCACCGGCGCTTCGGGGCTGATGCGATCCACCGAACCGTGCCAATAGCGGTCGAGCATGACATCGCCCACCACCAGCACCCGGGTTTGTTGCAGCGTTTGCGACGCGGGCAGGTTCATAGTTCTTCCACTCTTCGGGGGGGATAGCTGTCCCAGGCCTGGCAGCCCGGACATTGCCAAAAATGGCGCTGAGCCTCAAAACCGCAGGCCGCGCAACGATAGCGTTTCAGGGGTTGGGCGGCCCGATCCAGCGCCCGCTCCAAGACCGCGCGATGCGATTCGTGCGCCAGGGGTTCGTGTGCCACCCAGGCACGGGCAGCCACGACCGAGGGCTCTTTGTCCAGGTGCTGGGCGTAGCGGGTTTGGACATCACTGACACCGGCCGCCAGATCGAGTTGCACCAACGCCTCCATGACATCCAGCGAAGGGGCCTCTTGAGCCTGCTGTTCCAGCACCGAGCGCACTTCGGCGGTGTCGTGTTGGGCGATGGCCAAACGGGCCATTTCGGCAGCCAACAAAGGGACGAAACGCGGCATCTCGCGTGCCAATTTCAGACGGCGCTGCAGAGCCGCGCCGATCTGGCCCTGTTCGGCCAGCGATTCGGCCAACGCCAATTGCGGGCGTGCCGACTGCGGGGCCACCTGACAGGCTTTCTCGAGCAAGGCCGTTTTGGCCTGCGAAGATTCGGCCGGCAAGGCGGCCGCTTGTTCGCACAGGTAGTGCGCCTGACGGGCCTCGAAGCGGGCTTCGCCGTGTTGTCCCAGTTGTTCGGCGATCTGGCTGGCGGCGGCCCAGTCTCTGGAGCGTTCGTGGATGTTGAGCAAAGCCAGCAGGGCCTGATTTTCCAGGGGAGTGCCAAGCAGTTGGCGCAAGTTGCTTTCGGCGCGATCGAGCAAGCCCGCCTTCAGGAAGTCGAGGGCCAAGGCATGTCGGGCCCGATGCCGGTCGTCTTGGCTCAAGTCGGCGCGGGCCAGCAAATGTTCGTGCACCCGCACCGCGCGCTCAAATTCGCCGCGCCGGCGAAACAAATTGCCCAAGGCGAAATGAAGCTCAGAAGTGTCGGGGTCTTGTTGCACCGCCTCGATGAAAGCGTCGATGGCTTGATCCTGTTGCTCATTGAGCAAATGATTCAGGCCTTTGAAATAAGCTTTGGGTTGAGTGCGATTTTCGATGCGGAGTTGGCGCAGGTCCAGCCTCGAGGCCAGCCATCCCAAAACAAAAGCCAGCGGCAGGCCGACCAGGGCCCAGGACAGATCAAGATCCATGCGAGGGGCCTGTCTGACCGGCGGGTGCGGGAGCGGACTGGGCCTTTTGCGCCGCACGACGCTCGCGCCACCAGCGCGGCACCATCGAAAGCACGCCCAAAGCCAAACCCGATGCGAAAGCGGCCAGCACCACCAACACCAGCGGGCTGTGCCATTCGGTGCCGAAAAAGAACCGCACGGTGACATCGTCCTGATTGTTCAGGGCGAAGGCAAACAAAGTGAAAAAGATGGCCATTTTCACCAGGATCTGGAGGAGGCCAAGAATGCGCTTCATGACTGCATTGTAGGGGCTGGGCCCAGGCCAAAAAAAGCCCGACACACGGGTCGGGCGGGTCGGGGTTCAGTCGTTGAGGTCGACCGCTTCGCGCAAAGCTTTGCCAGGCTTGAAGTGCGGCACCCGTTTTTCCGGGATCGCCACACTCTCGCCCGAGCGAGGATTGCGGCCCATGCGGGGAGGCCGACGGTTGACCGAGAAGGTGCCAAAGCCGCGCAACTCGATGCGGTGTCCACGCGCCAAGGCATCGCTCATGGCATCGAGCAAGGTCTTGACGGCGTACTCCGCATCCCGGTGCGTCAACTGGCCAAACCGGCCGGCCAGTGCCTCGACCAGGTCCGAGCGCGTCATGAGTTGTTGTTGTCCAACTTGGCGCGCAACAGAGCGCCCAGGCTGGTGGTGCCGGCGTTTTCACGCGAGGATTGCTGACTGAGCGAAGCCATGGCTTCTTGCTGGTCGGCGGCATCCTTGGCACGGATCGACAACTGGATGTTGCGGGTCTTGCGATCGACGTTGGTCACCACGGCAGACACTTCATCGCCTTCTTTGAGCACGCTGCGGGCGTCTTCGACCCGGTCGGCCGAGATTTCAGAGGCGCGCAGGTAACCCACGATGTCTTCGCCCAGATCGATTTCGGCGCCCTATGCGTCCACGGCCTTGACCTTGCCGGAGACCACGGCACCCTTGTCGTTGATCGACACGAAGGTGGTGAAGGGGTCCGCGTCGAGTTGCTTGATGCCCAAAGAGATGCGCTCGCGCTCGACGTCAACGGCCAAAACGATGGCTTCGACTTCCTGGCCCTTTTTGTAGTTGCGCACGGCGGCCTCGCCGGTTTCGTTCCAGGACAGGTCAGACAGGTGCACCAGTCCGTCGATACCGGCGGCCAGACCCACAAACACGCCAAAGTCGGTGATCGACTTGATCGGGCCTTTGACCCGGTCGCCGCGCTTGGTGTTTTGGGCAAACTCTTGCCAGGGGTTGGCACGGCACTGCTTCATCCCCAAAGAGATGCGGCGCTTGTCTTCGTCGATTTCAAGAACCATGACTTCGACCTCGTCGCCCAGCGAAACGATCTTGTTGGGGGCGACGTTTTTATTGGTCCAATCCATTTCGGACACGTGCACCAGGCCTTCGATGCCGGGCTCGAGCTCGACAAACGCGCCGTAGTCGGCGATGTTGGTGATCTTGCCGAACATGCGGGTGCCTTGGGGATAGCGGCGAGCCACGCCCATCCAGGGATCGTCGCCCATTTGCTTCAGGCCCAGCGACACGCGGTTCTTTTCGGTGTCGAACTTGAGGATTTTGGCGGTGATTTCCTGGCCGGCCTGTACCACTTCGCTGGGGTGACGCACACGGCGCCAGGCCATGTCGGTGATGTGCAGCAAGCCATCGATGCCGCCGAGGTCCACAAACGCACCGTATTCGGTGATGTTCTTGACCACGCCGGTGACCACAGCGCCTTCTTTCAGGGTTTCCATCAGCTTGGCGCGCTCTTCGCCCATCGAGGCTTCGACCACGGCGCGGCGGCTCAGCACCACGTTGTTGCGCTTGCGGTCCAGCTTGATGACCTTGAATTCCATGGTCTTGTTCTCGTAGGGAGACAAGTCTTTGATGGGACGGGTGTCAATCAGAGAACCGGGCAGGAAGGCGCGGATGCCGTTGACCAGCACGGTCAGGCCGCCTTTGACTTTGCCGCTGGTGGTGCCGGTCACGAACTCGCCCGACTCGAGGGCTTTTTCGAGGGACAGCCAGGAGGCCAGGCGCTTGGCGGTGTCGCGACTCAGGATGGTATCGCCGTAGCCGTTTTCAACGCTGCTGATGGCCACCGACACGAAGTCGCCGGCTTGGACTTCGACTTCGCCCTGATCGTTTTTGAATTCCTCGATCGGCACATACGCTTCGGACTTCAGGCCGGCGTTCACGACCACGTGGTTGTGCTCAACACGCACGACCTCGGCGGTGATGACCTCGCCAGCGCGCATTTCGGAGCGCTTGAGGGATTCTTCAAAAAGGGCGGCAAAAGATTCGGACATGGTTTTCCTAATCCGGTGCAGGGAAGAGGCCAGCCCCATTGCTGAGCCACATGATCTGTACCGGAGGTGTGGGCGGTGAGTCACCGCAGGTTTGGGTTGCTAAACCCCAAGGCCAGTGCGCAAGCAGCGCGGGTGGGAGCCATTGGGGGCCAGAGCTGTGCAGTTCAGGAAACCGCGAAGCATATTGTATCCAAAAATCACCGCCTCCGCCAAGGGGCACGCCATGACGCGGTCAGGCCAGAAAAGCCCCATTGGCTGGCAGACCAAAATTGTATACACTTGGCCATCCGTCGCAGCGGAGCAGGGCTCAGCCCCAGTTCGCGACCCCAGGCACTCACAGCGCCCGCAGTGGTGAGCCGCCAATCTCCCGGCCATTCCGGGCGTACCTTGGGACACTGAAGATGGAAACTTATTTGCTCGATTGGGCCAACCTGTTGTTGCGCTGGTTGCATGTCATCACCGCCATCGCCTGGATCGGGTCCTCGTTTTATTTTGTGTTTCTCGACAACAACCTGCTCAAGCCGCAATCGCCCGATTTGCTCGAAAAAGGGGTCGATGGTGCCATGTGGGCCGTCCACGGCGGGGGGTTTTACAACCCGCAAAAGTACATGGTGGCGCCGAAAAAAATCCATTCCAAGCTTCACTGGTTCTATTGGGAGGCCTATTCCACCTGGCTGAGCGGTTTTGCCCTGTTTACCGTGCTCTACCTTTGGAACGCGGGCACGTTTTTGATCGATAAATCGTTGTTTGACTGGACGCCCACCGCAGCGGTGGTGACCGCACTGGCTTTTTTGGTTGCGTTTTGGTTCATTTACGACGCGGTGTGCCGGATTTGGGGGTTCAAGAAAAATGGCGAGACCATCATCGGGCTGGTCATGCTGGCGGTGGTCGGTTTGGCATGCTGGCTGGCCTGCCAGTTGTTTGCGGGTCGTGCCGCCTTTTTGCTGGTGGGGGCCATGATCGCCACCGCCATGAGCGCCAACGTCTTTTTCTGGATCATTCCGGGACAGCGCAAGGTGGTGGCCGCCATGACCAGTGGCCAGCCCTACGATGCCAGCGCCCTGGCGATCCATGGCAAACGGGGCAAGCAGCGCAGTGTGCACAACACCTACTTCACCCTGCCGGTGATCTTCGCGATGCTGAGCAACCATTACAGCTTTTTGTACACACACCCCCATCACTGGTTGATTTTGTTCATCATGATGATCGCTGGGGCCCTGATCCGGCAGTTTTTTGTCCAGCGTCATGCCTACCATTTGGGGCGCGCCGCCAACCCGTGGCCCTTTGCTGCAGCGGGGGGGGTGGTCATTTTGGGCGTGATCGCATTCATGCGGCCCGATCCCGTGACGCCCTCGGCCGCCGCAGCCGGGCCCGTGACGCTGGCCGAGATTCAGCCGGTGATCGAGCAGCGCTGTGTCAGTTGCCACGGCGCCCAGGTGCAGATGAAAAACATCCGCCTGGACAGCCCGGAACTGATCCGGCAACAAGCGCAAGGCATCTACCAGCAAGTGGTCGTGACGCGCCAAATGCCCATGAACAACGCCACCGGCATCACCGAGGCCGAGCGCCAGCAGATCAAGCGCTGGTTCGAGTCGCTGTAAAACTCAACCCTTGGCGCAGGGCAGGCCGGGGGTGTTGCTCCATTCGCTCCAACTGCCCGCATACAGGCCACCGACGCCCAAGCCGGCAATGTCCATGGCCAGCAGATTGGGCACGGCACTCACCCCGCTGCCACAGTGATGCACCACACTGGCCGGATCGCGGCCAGCCAGCAAGGCCATGAACTCCTGGCGCAGCACCCCGGCGGGCTTGAAGCGCCCGTCGGGCCCGATGTTTTGGGCAAAGGGGCGATTCAGGGCGCCCGGGATGTGGCCCGCAATCGGATCCAGCGGTTCCACCTCGCCCTTGAAGCGCGGTTCGGCGCGAGCGTCGATCAGGGTTTGACCCGGACGCCCCAGGTGGTGCGCCACTTGTTCGGTGGTCACCAGTTGGACCCCGGGGTCGCTCAATGTATAAGTGGTGGCGGTCGGAGCGGGCTCGTCGCCTTGGCCCAGGGCGCCACCCGCAGCGACCCAGGCTTGCAAGCCACCATCGAGCACCCGGACATCGGCGTGACCGCACCAGCGCAACATCCACCACAAGCGGCCGCAATAGTTGACCCCGTTGCGGTCATAAACCACCACCGGTGTACCAGCCGCCACGCCCTCACTGCCCAGCCAGCGGGCAAACGCCTCGCGGGTGGGTAAAGGATGGCGGCCGCCATTGACCTTGGGAAGATCACCATGGGCGCTCAGGTGCAGATTCAAATCGGCATAGCGCGCGCCGGCAATGTGCTGTTCGCGGTATTGAACCGGGCCATTCTCAGGCTTCATGAGGTCGCCGGTGCAGTCAAACACCCGCACCTGACACCCTTGGGCCATCAGGCTTTGCAGCTCGGCCACCGAAATCAGTGGCCCGGTCATGGGGACACCTTTTGGCGGTACCACTCGTGGAAATGTTGCATGCCATCCTCCATCGGGCTTTGATAAGGGCCCATTTCGTTGTCACCCCGCTGATACAGGGCCCAGCGCCCTTCGTCCATGCGCTCGGCGATCTCATCGTCCTCGATGCAGGTTTCCATGTAAGCGGCTTGTTGGGCCTCGACAAACTCGCGCTCGAAGGCAACGATTTCTTCCGGGTAATAGAACTCAACCATGTTCAGGGTCTTGCGCGGCCCCATGGGGTGCAGGGTGGACACCGTCAGCACGTGGGGGTACCACTCGACCATGATGTGCGGATAGTAGGTCAGCCAGATCGCCCCGCGTTCCGGCACCTGGCCCTGCCGATACTTCATGAGCACGTCTTGCCAACGCTGATAAACCGGGCTGCCCGATTTGCGCAACTGATCCAGGATGCCCACAGTTTGCACCGAGTATTCGCGTTTGAACTCCCAGCGCAAATCCTCGCAGGTGACGAACTGGCCCAGCCCCGGGTGGAACGGACCCACATGGTAGTCTTCCAGGTAAACCTCGATGAAGGTTTTCCAGTTGTAGTTGCATTCGTGCATTTCCACCCGGTCCAGCGCGTATCCCTCAAAATTCAGGGCGTGTGCCGGGCCCATGCCAGCGAGGTCGGCTCCGATGTCGCGGCCATTGTCTTCAAACAGCAGGCCATTCCATTCCTGAAGCTTGTAGTTCTTCAGGTTCAGGCAGGGGTCGTTTTGGAAATGGGGCGCGCCCAACAGCTCGCCACTGGGCGAGTAGGTCCAACGGTGCAAGGGGCAAACGATGTTTCCCCCTGCAGCCGCGCGGTCGGACATGAGGTGTCCTCGCCCCTTGAGCATGATCGCCTGGCGATGCCGGCACACATTGGAAACCAGTTCGATGCCTTGCGGGGTGTGCACCAGCGCCCGCCCCTGGTTTTCCTGGGGCAGGGCGTAGAACTGTCCTGGCTCGGGCACGCTCAGGCGGTGCCCGACATAGCGGGGCCCCTGTTGAAACAGGACCTCCATCTCGCGCCCGTACAGCGCTTCGTCAAAATAAGCAGAAACAGGAAGTTGGCTATGAGCCTGCTGCAGTTGAAGACTTAAATCAGACATGGATGACCTGACCTAAAGACTCCCCACAGGGAGGTTGCACAAAAAAAACAGCATGGGGTGCCGTCGAGGGAAGGGGATTGTACCCGCGCCCGGCCAGGCCAGGCCCAACATGCAGGATAATTCCCTTAATTTTTCGCTCCCGACCATCATGGCTCCTACCCGTTCAAACCCCGAAGATGTTTTGCCCGCCACCTACGAAGAGGCCGTGGCCGAGTTGGAGCAATGTGTGGCCCGCATGGAATCGGGCGAGTTACCGCTGGACCAGCTGCTGGTTGCCTACCAGCGTTCGGCCAAATTGCTGGATTTTTGCCGCGGCAAGCTCGATGCCATTGAACAGCAGATCCAGGTCATGGACGAAGGGGTCATGAAGCCCTGGCTGGAGGAAAAGTGAATACCTTAGGATCGATCTCTGGCTGGATGCCGGCTCAGTTGCAGCGGGTCGAGCAAGCCCTGAGCGACTGGGTGCCCGCCAATGCCCCGGCGGAGTTGGGGCAAGCCATGCGGTATGCGGTGCTCGATGGCGGTAAGCGCCTGCGCCCCATGTTGGTGCTGGCGGCGCGACACGCTGTGGCGCAAGAGGGACGCGCCGAGACGGCCCTCGAGGAAGCCGCCTTGCGTGCGGCTTGTGCCATTGAAATGATCCATGCCTATTCGTTGGTGCACGATGACATGCCCTGCATGGACAACGACGTCTTGCGGCGCGGCAAACCCACGGTACATATTCAGTTTGGACAAGCCCAGGCCTTGTTGGCTGGCGACGCTTTGCAAGCCCTTGCATTCGAAGTCCTGACCCCTGAGGGATCCCTGATCCCTGACGAATTACAAGGGCGGTTGTGTCGCATTTTGTCCCGGGCGGCCGGGCACGCCGGCATGGCCGGTGGCCAGGCCATCGACTTGGCCAGCGTGGGGCAACAACTCGACGAGGCCACCCTCAAGCGCATGCACCGACTCAAGACCGGCGCTTTGCTCGAAGCCAGCGTTGATCTGGGGGCTGCCTGCGGTCATGCAGCCCCCACGGCGTTGGCACAATTGCGCGAATTTGGTCGCGCCATCGGGGTGGCATTCCAGGTCATCGACGATGTGCTGGACGTGACCGCCGATGCAGCCACCTTGGGTAAAACCGCCGGCAAAGATGCCGCCAATGACAAACCCACTTATGTGTCGCTCATGGGGCTGGAGGCTTCGCGCCGCTACGCCCAAGACCTGATCCAGTCAGCCCTGCACGCCCTGGAGTTGAGCGGCTTGTCCAACACCCGCTTGCTGGCTGAATTGGCCATGCAGGTCGTTGCCCGCAACCACTGATTGGGGAACCGCCCGCCATGAGTTTGCTGTCTCACATACAGAACCCTGCCGATTTGCGCCAATTGCCGCGCGAACAACTGCGCCCGCTGGCCGATGAACTGCGCGCGTATTTGCTCGACAGCGTCTCCAAAACCGGCGGACACCTCAGTTCCAACCTGGGCACCGTCGAATTGACCGTGGCCTTGCACTATGTGTTCAACACCCCGCACGACCGCCTGGTTTGGGACGTGGGGCACCAAACCTACCCGCACAAGATCCTGACCGGCCGCCGTGACCGCATGGGCAGTTTGCGCCAGCGCCACGGTTTGTCGGGTTTCCCCCGGCGGGAAGAGAGTGAGTACGACGCCTTTGGCACCGCGCACTCGTCCACCAGCATCTCGGCGGCCTTGGGCATGGCGCTGGCGGCCAAGCGCAAGGGTGAGCACCGCCATGCCGTGGCCATCATCGGCGATGGCGCCATGACGGCCGGAATGGCTTTCGAGGCTTTGAACAACGCCGGGGTAGCCGACTGCAATTTGCTGGTGGTGCTCAACGACAACGACATGTCGATCAGCCCGCCGGTGGGTGCCCTCAACCGTTATTTGGCGCAACTCATGAGTGGGCGTTTTTATGCCACCGCACGCGAGATGGGCAAGCAGGTTCTCAAGGGAGCGCCTGCCCCCTTGCTCAACCTGGCGCGTCGCTTCGAAGAGCAAGCCAAGCACCTGATTTCCCCCATCACCCTGTTTGAAAAATTCGGCTTCAATTATGTCGGGCCCATCGATGGCCACGACCTGGAAGCCTTGATCCCGACACTCGAAAACCTCAAGCAACTCAGCGGCCCCCAGTTTTTGCATGTGGTCACCAAAAAAGGACAGGGCTATCAATTTGCCGAGGCCGATCCGGTGGCCTATCACGGGCCCGGCAAGTTCGATCCGGCGGTGGGTCTCAAACCACCTGCCACGGCGCCCAAAACCACCTTCACACAAGTCTTTGGCCAGTGGCTGTGCGACATGGCTCAGGCCGATCCCCGCCTGGTGGGGATCACACCGGCCATGCGCGAGGGCTCGGGCATGGTCGAGTTCCATCGCCAGTTTCCCGATCGCTATCACGATGTCGGGATCGCCGAGCAGCACGCCGTGACCTTCGCGGCCGGTTTGGCCTGCGAGGGCCTCAAGCCTGTCGTCGCGATTTATTCCACCTTCTTGCAGCGCGCCTATGACCAACTGATCCACGATGTCGCTCTGCAAAAACTGCCCATGGTGCTGGCTCTGGACCGGGCGGGCATCGTCGGGGCTGACGGCGCGACCCACGCGGGTGTTTTTGACATCCCGTTTTTGCGTTGTGTGCCGCATGTCAGCGTGGCCTGCCCGGCTGACGAGAACGAATGCCGGAAGTTGCTGACGACCGCCTACCAGCAAGACCATGCGGTGGCAGTGCGCTACCCGCGCGGGGCTGGCGTGGGTGTTCCGGTCGAGGCCGGGTTGCAGACCTTGCCCTTCGGGCGCGGAGAAATCCGGCGGCAAGGCCATGGCGTGGCCCTGCTGGCCTTTGGAACTTTGCTGTATCCCGCTTTGCAGGCGGCCGAAGCCCTCGATGCGACCGTGGCCAACATGCGCTGGGCCAAGCCTCTGGACGAAGCTCTGGTGCTTCAGATGGCGCGAGAGCACCGCGCGCTGGTCACCCTCGAAGAGGGCGCCGTGGCGGGGGGCGCCGGCAGTGCGGTGCTCGAGTGTCTGGCGGCTCATGGCATCGCTGTGCCGGTGTTGCAATTGGGCCTGGCCGATGCCTGGACCGAACACGGCGACCCGGCCAAATTGCTGGCCGAATTGGGGCTCGATGCCGCCGGCATCGAACAATCCATCCGGCGCCGTTTCCCGCAGGACAACACGATCCCCTTGCGCGCCTGAGGCTTGACCATGCACCCCATGGGGGAATGGCTTCAGGGGGGAAAACCCCCAAGCGGCGGTGCTTTGCAACTTCTCTACAATGCAGTCTCACAGGTGACCCGCATCTGGTGCGCCTTCAACATATTCAATGGAGTCAAAACTCATGGATCGTCGTTCTGCCCTCAAGCACGCTGGCATCGCCGGTGTGTTGGCCGCTGGTGTCGCCCCGGCCGTTCAAGCGCAACCCGTGTTGCGTTTCCGCCTGGCTTCGAGTTTCCCCAAATCCCTCGATACCCTGTTCGGTGGCACTGAAGTGTTCGCCGCCAAGGTCAAAGAGATGTCGGGTGGCAAGATCGAGATCAGCACCCACCCCGCTGGTGAAATCGTGCCGGCTTTCGGCGTGCTCGATGCCGTCAAGGATGGCGCCGTGGACATGGCCAATACCGCCTCGTATTACTTTTTCGGCAAGGACGAAACCTTCGCCCTGAGTTGCGCCATCCCCTTCGGCCTCAATGCCCGCCAGATGAACGCCTGGATGTTTGAAGGCAACGGGATGAAGTTGCTGCGTGATTTCTATCGCGGTTACAACGTCGTCAACTTCCCCATGGGCAACACCGGTGCCCAGATGGGCGGCTGGTTCCGCAAGCCCTTCAAGTCGCTCGCCGAGTTCAAGGGCACCAAATTCCGCGTCGGTGGTTTTGCCGGCCGCGTCATCGAGCGCCTGGGCGGCATCCCCCAAAACATCCCGGCCGGTGAAATCTACCAAGCCCTGGAAAAAGGCACCGTCGATGCTGCCGAGTGGATCGGACCCTACGACGATCTCAAACTGGGCTTCTACAAAGTGGCCAAGCACTACGCCTACCCGGCCTGGTGGGAGGGTGGCCCGCAGCTTGACCTGTATGTCAACGGCAAAGTCTGGGACAGCCTGTCGGCCGAACACAAGGCCATCATCGATGCCGCATCGGCCTACACCCACATCGACATTCAGGCCAAGTACGACTACCGCAATGCCACGGCCCTCAAGCAATTGGTGGCAGGCGGTGCCCAGTTGTTCCCCTTGCCCAAGGACATGACCGACGCCGCATTCAAGGTCTCCGAAGAGATCTACGCTGACCTGTCGGCCAAGAACCCCAACTGGAAAAAGGTCTACGCCGACTACGCGGCCTGGCGTCGCGAGGCCAATGTGTGGTTCCGTGTCACCGAGGCCCGGTTCGACAACTTCATGCAGACGACCAAACTCTGACCCACAGCAGCTTGCCCTCTCACCGGGGCAAGCCCCACCCCCTCGGTCGAAAGCCCGGTTTCTGCCGGGCTTTTTCATGGGCCCCGTAATTTGCGTGCGACAATAGCAGGCTGTCTCATGCGAGACCCCATTTTTTATTACAAATTCCAACGACCATGAAATTTCTACTCAAATGTGCCGATGGGTTTGATGGCATCAGCAAACGATTTGGTGACTTGGCTGCCTGGGCTGTGTTGGCGTCATGTTTCATCAGTTGCGCCAATGCCTTCATCCGATTCGGCTTCAGCAGTTCCTCCAATGCCTGGCTCGAGATCCAGTGGTACTTGTTCGCAGTCTGCGTGATGTTGGGTGCTGCTTGGGTCCTGCGGGTCAACGAGCATGTGCGTGTGGACATCATCTACGGCAAGCTGTCGGCGCGGGGCAAAGTCTATGTCGATTTGTTTGGCATGACGGTGTTTTTATTGCCCCTGATGGCGCTCATGTTCGAGCTGTCTTTGCCCCTCTTTTGGCAAATGTTCGAAACCAAGGAAATGTCGAGCAACGCCGGGGGGCTCATCCGGTGGCCTGCCATGCTCATGTTGCCACTGGGCTTTGCCATGGTGTTCATCCAGGGTTTGTTTGAAATTGTCAAGCGCATCGGCTGGTTGCGTGGCGAGTACGAAATGAACCTCGTTTACGAGAGGCCCCTGCAATGACCATGGAACAATTTGCACCCCTGATGTTTCTGGGGTTGATCGTCGTGATGCTCATTGGGTTTCCGGTGGCGTTTTCGCTCGGGGCTTTGGGCTTGTACTGCGGCTTTTACGCCATCGAGATGGGCTGGTTTCCCATCAACTTCCTGAACAATTTGCCGCTCAACATCTTTGGCATCTTGTCCAACGAGTTGCTGCTGGCCATTCCCTTTTTCACCCTCATGGGCACATTGCTCGAAAAATGCGGTTTGGCCGAAGACATGCTCGACTCCATGGGGCAGTTGTTTGGCCCCGTCCGGGGCGGCTTGGGCTACTCGGTCATCATCGTCGGCTTCATCCTGGGGGCCATCACCGGCACCGTGGCCGGTCAGGTGATCGCCATGGCCATGATCTCTTTGCCGGTCATGATCCGGTATGGATACGACATGCGGTATGCCACGGGTGTGCTGGCGGCCTCGGGCACCATCACCCAGCTGGTGCCACCCTCTTTGGTGTTGGTCGTCATGGCCGACCAGTTGGGCCAGTCGGTGGGGGACATGTACAAAGGGGCTTGGGGACCGTCGATCTTGCAAATCGTGCTGTTTGCCATCTACACCTTCATCCTGACCCGCTTGCGTCCGAATGCCCTGCCTGGCGTGCCCCCTGAGGCGCGCACTTTGCAAGGATGGACGTTGTGGGCCAAGTGCTTGCGCGGCATCATCCCCTCTGCGGTGCTGATTTTTGCCGTTCTCGGCAGCATGGGTGGCTTGCCCGGGATCAACACGGCCATTGCCACACCCACCGAAGCGGGGGCCATGGGCGCGTTTGGCGCTTTCGTGTTGGCCGCCATCCATCGTCGCCTCAGCTGGTCCCTGGTCAAAGAGGCCATGGCGGGCACCATGCGCATCACCGCCATGGTGGTGTTCATCCTGATCGGCTCGCGTGTGTTCTCGCTGGTGTTTCAGGGTGTCGACGGCGGTCGCTGGATCGAGCACATGCTCAGCGATCTGCCCGGCGGGCAGATCGGTTTCTTGCTGGTGGTCAACATCTTCATCTTTTTCCTGGCTTTCTTTCTCGACTTTTTCGAGATCGCTTTCATCATCCTGCCCTTGCTGGGGCCGGTGGCCGAAAAGATGGGCATCGACCTGGTCTGGTTCGGTGTGCTTTTGTGTGTCAACATGCAGACCAGCTTCATGCACCCGCCGTTCGGCTTTGCCCTGTTTTACTTGCGAGGGATCGCCGACAGCTTGTTCAAATCGGGTGCCATCACCCAAAAAATCGAGTCGCGTGACATTTACCTGGGCTCCATCCCTTGGGTCATCTTGCAACTGGTTTTGGTGGTCATCGTCATTTTTGTCCCGCAGTCGGTCATGATGTTCCTGGACAAAGCACCCAAGGTCGATCTCGATCAGGTTCAGATTGAACTCCCCGACGAAGGCGCCAACGGGGATGCCAACGAGGACAACGACAACCTCAACAACCTGCTCAAGGCGCCTGCGGAGCCCGCGCCGAACAAGCCGTGACCGATGCCGATCTGGTCGAAGGCCCGGCCTTCACCTGGCCGGCGCGTGGCATCGCCACCTTGGCCGTGTGTGCCGTGGCCTATCAGGCGCATGTCGCCTGGCAAGGTTTCGATGTGGCCCCTGACCAGGTCAGCCTGACGCTTTGGGGCCTGGGGGCCTTGGGCCTGTTGTACGGCTTGGCTCACATTTGGGTCACCCGCACCCAAATCGACGCCACCCACATCCGGCAAAAAGGCCTGACCGACACCGAGGTTGAAATGGCCCGCCTGACTCAGGTCAAGCTCATCTACATCCCTTTTCTCACCTGGCTGGTGGCTCCCCGTTTGGTGGTCCGCGCGGGCGGTTTGCGCACTTGGGTGTTTCATGCCGCCGACCGTGCGGTGTTGCAACGCTTTTGGCAGTTGGCGCACAACGCCCAATTGCCCCCCGCACCCCCGGTGCCGCCGTCAGGCTCGTGAAGGCTCTGGCTCCGGCCCCTTTGCTACAATCAGCCTCATGCAAAACGTCGCTTCCAAGCAATTCATGCACCTTGCCCCAGTGTGGGCGGGGCGGGTGACGTCGCGCAGCACAAAAACCACGACCACCAAGGGCTGAACGGCTCTGGTTCGTCGTGCGCCCTGCCGGCCAGACGAGCCGGATGCAGACAGCTGGTGTGGCACAGTAACTGAAAGGGCGAAGAAATGAGCAAGTTGGTTGGAATGGTCGGCTGGCGCGGCATGGTCGGCTCGGTGCTGATGGACCGCATGGTTCAGGAAGGCGACTTCGATTTGATCGAGCCCCTGTTTTTTTCCACTTCCAATGCCGGCGGCCAGGCACCCGCCCAAGCCAAGAACGAAACCCGGTTGCAAAATGCCAGCGACATCGCGGCTTTGTCGCGTTGCGACATCATCATCACCTGCCAAGGCGGCGACTACACCAAAGAGGTCTACCCCAAGTTGCGCGCGGCCGGCTGGAAGGGGCACTGGATCGATGCGGCTTCGGCTTTGCGCATGGCCGACGATGCGGTGATCATCCTTGACCCTGTCAACCGCACCGTCATCGATCAGGCCCTGGCGCGCGGCGGCCGCAACTGGATTGGCGGCAATTGCACCGTCAGTCTGATGCTCATGGCCATGGGCGGCTTGTTCCAGCATCAATTGGTGGAATGGGTCAGCGCCATGACTTACCAGGCCGCCTCTGGTGCCGGCGCACAAAACATGCGCGAGCTCTTGCAACAGATGGGTGCCTTGCATGACGCCGTCAAGACCGAACTGGCCGATCCAGCCAGCGCCATTCTCGACATCGATCGCAAGGTGTCGGCCACCATGCGCTCGGCAGCCTTTCCGACCCAAAACTTCCGCAACACGGCGTTGGCCGGCAGTCTGATCCCCTGGATCGATGTGCCGGTTGAACATGGGCAGAGCAAAGAGGAATGGAAAGGCGGCGCCGAGTGCAACAAGATCCTGGGCAATCCCCCCTTCCGTGCCGCAGGCTCAATCCCCATCGATGGTTTGTGCGTGCGCATCGGTGCCATGCGCTGCCACTCGCAAGGCCTGACGGTCAAACTGAAGAAAAACGTCCCCCTCGATGAGGTCCACGACATCCTGGCGCAAGCCAATGACTGGGTCAAAGTGGTGCCCAACCAGCGTGAAATCACCGAGCGCGAACTGACCCCCGCTGCCGTCACCGGCACCCTGACGGTGCCCGTGGGGCGCTTGCACAAACTGGCCATGGGCGACGACTATCTGGGCGCCTTCACCGTGGGCGATCAACTGCTGTGGGGAGCCGCCGAGCCGCTGCGCCGCATGTTGCGCATCCTGCTCTGAGGTCAAAGACTGGCCATGCGCTCCCCGAACCGGGTTCAACCGCGCCGCAGCTGCGGCCACTGGCTGGTGTTGGCCGCTTGGGCCGTGGCACCGGTCGCCCACGCCCTGTCGCTCGGCGAGCCCCGGTTGTTGTCCGAACCTGGCCAGGCCTTGGTCGCCGAAGTCCCGTTGCGCGATTGGGGCCCCCCTGCGTTGGCCAACATCCAGGTCCGGTGGGCAGCCGATCCCGCATGGTTGGCTGCAGGTTTGACGCCGATCGCCCGTGATCAATTTCAGATCCGCCTCGAAGATCGCCCGGATGGACCGGTGCTGCGCATCCAGTCGTTGTCGCCGCTCACCACCGAAACCCTCGATCTGCTGATCGAATTGCAGTGGCCCAAAGGCCGTTTGTTGCGCGAGCTGGGACTGCTGTTGGGCTCGCCTTCCGATCCCAAAGTTGGGCCCCGACTTCAGGTGCCGTCGGTTTTATGGGTTCAACCCGGAGATACGGCCAGCGCGCTGGCGCTGTCGCACCTGGACCCGGACGCCAGCCTGGCCCAGGCCTTGATGGCCCTCGCCCAAGCCAACCCGGACGCCTTTGTTCAAGGCAACGTCAACCGGTTGCGTGCGGGGGTTGCGCTCAAAGTGCCTGCCGCCGAGCAAATCCATGCCATTGATCCACAAGAAGCCCAGCAACAGGTGGCCCGGCAGGTCGAGGCCTTCGCCCAGTATCGTGCCCAGTTGGCAGCACGGTCCGGATCGGCCCCGGATGACTCCAACCAGGTGGCCACCGGTAAGGTGCAAACCCCGCAGCGCGACCCTGTGCCCGCCCAGGGCGATCGGCTGACGTTGTCCACCCCAGGCAGCGACGACGCCGACCGCATCGCCGCGCAAAAACAAGCCCAACAAACCGCCGATCGTGCCGCCGAAATCAACCGCAACATCCAGGACCTCAATCGCCTGGTGCAGTCGGGCGATGCGGCCGGCTTACCGATCCCGGCCCCGGAAACCTTGTCGAGCCGTGCTTCCGAACGGATTGAGCAGTTGGCGCAAAGCCCTTACACCCCTTGGGCAGCATGGGGCCTGGTGCTGACCCTGCTGGCTTGGATCGCTGCCCGTGTTTTGCGTCGCGACCGACCGGCACAGTCCCCGCAAGGCTCGGCGCCCGCTCCATCCGTCGGCTTGCAGGTCGATTTCGACCTGAATCTGCCGCCTGCCGATACCCTGCCGCCATTGTCCGAGCAGGTTCATGTGCCGCCCACCCCGGTGCAACGCGATTCCAGCCGGGCCAGCGCCAGCCCGCAGCAGAACTCGACGCTCGATCCCATGGCGGGTTTGTCGCTGGACCTGTCCCCGACCGACCCGCACGAAGAGCGCCTCGCCCTGGCGCAGTCCCTGTGGCTGCGTGGCCTGTCGCACACCGCCCTGGTGCTGGCGCGTGAGGTGGCGACCCAAGCCCCGGCCCCCTGGTCCGAGCGGGCCCGCCAGTGGCTCAACGAGCGCACCTGAGCATGCGCATCGCTCTGGGCGTCAGCTACAACGGAGCCGCCTACAACGGTTGGCAAAGCCAGCCCGACGGACGCACCGTCCAGGACCACCTGGAGCAAGCCCTCAGCACCTTTGCCGACCAACCGGTGCACACCTTGTGCGCGGGCCGCACCGATGCTGGCGTGCACGGCCTGATGCAGGTGGTGCACCTGGACACCGGGCTGCAGCGCGACGAGTTTTCGTGGGTGCGCGGCACCAACAGCTTTTTACCGCGCGACATCGCGGTCCAATGGGCACGGGGTGTGCCCGACACCTTCCATGCCCGCGCCAGCGCGGTGGCGCGCCGCTACACCTATGTCTTGCTCGAGTCGCCAGTCCGACCCAGCATCGACGCCGGTCGTGTCGGCTGGGTGTTTCGCCCGCTTTCGCACCAGGCCATGCGCCAGGCTGCAGCCCATCTCCTGGGCGAGCACGACTTCACGTCATTCAGGGCTTCGGCGTGTCAGGCCCTGAGTCCGGTCAAAACCTTGAACCGCATCGACATCACCCGCCGGGGAGCCTATTGGCGTTTCGATTTCGAGGGCAACGCCTTTTTGCATCACATGATTCGCAACATCATGGGTTGCCTGTTGCTGGTGGGGCAGGGGCTGCAGCCGCCCGGTTGGATGGCGCAGGTGCTGGCGGCGCGCGATCGCGATGCTGCGGCGCCCACCTTTGCGCCCGACGGCCTGTATTTCATGGGGCCGCTTTATGGGCCAGAATGGGGCTTGCCTAGCCATGTGCCTGGGTATGATGCCTTGCCATGAATCCAGCGTTTGTTCCTGTCAAAATTTGTGGCCTCACGCGTGAGGCCGATGTCGAAGCAGCGGTGCACGCTGGCGCGCAGGCGCTGGGCTTTGTGCTCTATCCCGCCAGCCCGCGTGCCGTCACGGCCCGGCGTGCCGCCGAACTCGCGCGCCGATTGCCCGCTTTTGTAACCCCGGTGCTGTTGTTCGTCAACGCCAGCGCCGACGAAGTCCAAAGTGCCGCCGATCAGGTGCCCGGTGCCTGGTTGCAATTTCATGGCGATGAATCCCCCGATTTTTGTACCCAGGCGGCGCATCGGGCCGGCCGGCGCTGGATCCGGGCCGCCCGCATACCCCTCGATCCCCAATCCGGCTTTGACCTCGTAAAATACGCCCAGGATCACTCGCAAGCCGATGCCCTTTTGCTCGACACCCTGGTGTCGGGGTACGGGGGCAGCGGTCAAACCTTCAATTGGTCACAGCTGCCTCCAAGCGTCAACGCTCACCTCGTCTTGTCTGGTGGACTCACACCTGCAAACGTGGCCGATGGCCTGCGCGCCTTGCGCGGGCGGGGCTTGTCGCTCTCGGTTGACGTCAGTTCTGGCGTCGAAGCGGCCAAGGGCATCAAAGACCCGCACAAAATTCAAGCGTTCATCCAGGCCGTGCGGCAGGCCTGACCCCCTTCAACCCTTCCGGCTCGATGCCGGACCCTCACCGGAGCCACCGGCATGTCCACCTATCAGCAACCCGACGCCCAGGGGCACTTTGGCCCTTACGGCGGCAGTTTTGTCAGCGAGACCCTGACCTACGCCATCCAAGAATTGAACGCCGCCTACGAAAAATACCGGGCCGACCCCGAATTCGTGCGCGAGTTCAAGCACGAATTGGCGCACTTTGTCGGACGCCCCTCGCCCATCTACCATGCCGACCGCATGAGCCGCGAGATGGGCGGTGCCCAGATTTACCTCAAGCGCGAAGACCTCAACCACACCGGTGCCCACAAAATCAACAACACCATCGGCCAGGCCATGCTGGCGCGGCGCATGGGCAAGCCGCGCGTCATCGCCGAAACCGGTGCCGGCCAGCACGGCGTCGCCACCGCCACCATTTGTGCCCGCTATGGCCTGGAGTGCGTGGTGTACATGGGCAGTGAAGACGTCAAACGCCAAAGCCCCAACGTTTACCGCATGAAGCTCCTGGGGGCTACCGTGGTGCCCGTCGAAAGCGGCAGCCGCACCCTGAAAGACGCCCTGAATGAAGCCCTGCGCGACTGGGTCACCCACGTCGAAAACACCTTCTACATCATCGGCACCGTGGCCGGTCCGCACCCTTACCCCATGATGGTGCGCGACTTCCAAAGTGTGATTGGTGAAGAGTGCATCGCCCAGATGCCCACCATGCACCAGGGCCGCCAACCCGACGCCGTGATTGCCTGCGTCGGCGGCGGCAGCAACGCCATGGGCATTTTCTACCCCTACATCGGCTATTCGGGCACCCGCCTGATCGGCGTCGAGGCCGCCGGCGAAGGGCTCGAAAGCGGCAAACATTCGGCCTCGCTGCAACGCGGCGCACCCGGCGTGCTGCACGGCAACCGCACTTACATCTTGCAAGACGCCAACGGCCAGATCACCGAAACCCACAGCGTCAGCGCCGGTCTGGACTACCCCGGCGTCGGCCCCGAGCACGCTTACCTCAAAGACATCGGCCGCGCCGAGTATGTGGGCATCACAGACGCTGAAGCCTTGCAGGCCTTCCATTACCTGTGCCGCACCGAAGGCATCATCCCGGCGCTCGAATCCAGCCATGCCATCGCCTACGCCATGAAACTGGCCGCCACCATGACACCCGACCAATCGATTTTGGTCAACCTGTCGGGACGCGGCGACAAAGACATCGGCACCGTCGCCGACTTGAGCAACGCCGACTTTTACTGCCGCCCCAGTTGCCGAGGCCAATCGGTCAAGGGCGGCGCCGAGCAACCCATCTTCATCCAGCCATGAGCCGCATCGACACCACCCTGAAACACTTGCAGGCCCAAGGTCGCAAGGCCCTGATTCCCTACATCATGGCGGGCTTCCCGCGCGTGGACATCACCACCGGTTTGATGCACGCCATGGTCAAGGCGGGCGCCGACATCATCGAATTGGGGGTTCCGTTCAGCGATCCCATGGCCGATGGCCCGGTCATCCAGAAAGCCGGCGAAGCCGCATTGCGCCTGGGCGTGGGCATGACCCAGGTGCTCGAGATGGTGCGCCAGTTTCGCCAGACCGACACCCGAACCCCGGTGGTGCTGATGGGCTACGCCAATCCGGTCGAATGCTATGACCTCAAGCACGGGGCCGGGGCTTTTGTGCGCGATGCCGCACAGGCGGGTGTGGATGGTGTGCTGATCGTCGATTACCCGCCTGAAGAATGTGTCGAATTTGCCCGCGCGCTGCGTGCGCACGACATGGACCTGATCTTCTTGCTCGCCCCTACCAGCACCGACGAACGCATGGCGCAAGTCGCCCAGGTTGCCTCGGGCTATGTTTACTATGTTTCGCTCAAGGGGGTCACGGGCGCTGGCCACCTCGACACCGACGCGGTCGAGGCCATGCTGCCCCGCATCCGCCAGCACGTCAAAATCCCCGTCGGGGTCGGCTTTGGCATCCGCGACGCCGCCACCGCCAAAGCCGTGGGGCGAGTCGCCGACGCCGTGGTCATCGGCAGCCGCATCATCCAGCTGCTCGAAGCCGCCCCCCCAGGCCAGGAGGCCCAGACCGTCGCCGACTTCCTCACCGGCATCCGCCAAGCCCTCTGACAGAAATTGGGGTCAGACCCCAATTCCTGCACTGTTGCGAAAAAGCGACCATTAATTGGGGTCAGACCCCAATTAATGCACAGGTCGGTCAGGCTTCAAAGGGCATTTTCATTTGGCCGAGGTCTTTGCGGGTCTCGACCAAAATCAGCGGGCCTTCATCGAGCACGACCAGCGGCGGGCGCTCGCGGGGCACATGGATGGGCTTGGGTTCGGCGGCGATGGCGGCTTGGACTTGAGCAATTCGCGCCGGATCCGACTGCACCCACTCCAATTGAGCACCTTGGGCGACGGCAACCAGGGTTTCGACCGGCAAGGTGTATGGCTGGATGGCCGGCATGGCCGCCCGAGCAGCGGGTGCTGTCTGCGCTGAACTGGGCTGAGCTGCAACCACCGGGGCAGCGACTGCATCGATTTCAGGTTGGGCAGAAACGCCGCCTTCACGACCCGGACGGTCACCCCGGCGGTCACGGCCATAACGGTCACGGCTGCGGCGTTCGCGGCGTTCGCCATCGGGCGTGGACTGCTCGGTGCCTTCCATTGCGACGGAAGTTGTGGCCTCGTTCAGGCCTTCGGTGGCGGCCTCTGTGGGGGCGGCATCGCGAGCCGGTTGTTCGCCTCGCGGTGTGCGTTCGCGTCGACCTTCACCGCGATCTCGCCGACCTTCGCCACGATCGGTGCGTTCGCGCCGGCCTTCTTCTCGATTCGGGCTGGATTCCGTCGTGGCGACTTGGGCGTCGCTTTGAGGGGCTTGATCCTGGGATGCATCGGCGGGGCGACGGTCGTGTTGTCCCTCACGGGCTGGGCGTTGACCGCGCTCACCCCGCGCCGGACGATCACCGCGACCTTCGCTGGCGGGCCGCTCGGCCCGGCCTTCAGTCGAGCGCTCGGAGTTGCGCTCCCCACCACGCTCGTTGCGGCGACCGCCACGGCCGCCACGGCCGTGGCGACCTTCGCGTTTGTCTTCCTTGACTTCCGGTTTGGCCGGGGGTTCAGGTTGAGCCACTGGGGCAGGTTGCCCCCCCCCGAAGAGGCTCTTGAACCAGCCGAAAAAGCCCGAGCTGGCCGGTTGCGGTGCCGCCGGGGCGGGCGCCGGGTCAGGCGTGGCCGCAGGTTTGGCAGCGACCGGCTTGGGTTCGACGATGGGCGCAGGTGCATCGGGCAACACCCCTTTGATCACCGGCGTTTGTTTGTTGGTGGGCTCTTGGGAGCGACGGGTCACCGCAGTGGGGTCCTCGAATTCTTCGGCCATTTTGTAGCTGGCTTCGATGCGGTCCAGGCGCGGGTCGTCGTGCTTGAGGCGCTCCAGTTTGTAGTTGGGCGTCTCGAGGGTTTTATTGGGAACCAGCAAGACGCTGATGCGTTGCTTGATTTCGATTTTGGCGATTTCGGTGCGCTTTTCATTGAGCAAAAACGAGGCGACTTCGACCGGCACTTGGGCATGCACGGCGGCCGTGTTGTCTTTGTTGGCCTCCTCCTGGATGATGCGCAAAATTTGCAGGGCCGAGCTTTCGGTATCACGCACATGGCCCGAGCCTCCGCAACGGGGGCAGGGGATGGACGCGCCCTCGGACAAAGCCGGGCGCAGACGCTGGCGACTCATCTCCATCAGGCCAAACTTGCTGATCGAGCCAAACTGCACACGGGCGCGGTCCTGACGCAAGGCGTCGCGCAGGCGGTTTTCGACTTCGCGGCGGTTGCGGCTTTCTTCCATGTCAATGAAGTCAATCACGATCAGGCCACCCAGATCGCGCAGTCTCATCTGGCGCGCCACTTCGTCAGCGGCTTCGAGGTTGGTGCGGGTCGCGGTTTCTTCGATGTCGCCGCCCTTGATGGCGCGAGCCGAGTTGACGTCGACCGACACCAGGGCTTCGGTGTGATCGATCACGATGGCGCCACCCGAGGGCAAGTTGACCGTGCGGGCATAAGCCGATTCGATTTGGTGTTCGATCTGAAAGCGGGAGAACAGCGGTGTGTCGTCGCGATAGCGCTTCACCCGAGCGGCAAACTCGGGCATGACGTGCGACATGAACTGTTGCGCCTGCTCGTAGATGTCGTCGGTGTCGATCAAAATGTCGCCGATGTCGCCGTTGAAGTAATCGCGAATGGCACGGATGACCAGGCTGGATTCCTGATAGATCAGGAAAGCCCCTTTGCCCGACTGGGCGGCGCCATCGATGGCGCTCCACAACTTGAGCAGGTAGTTGAGATCCCATTGCAACTCGGGGGCACTGCGACCGATGCCGGCGGTGCGGGCAATGATGGACATCCCGTTGGGGTATTGCAACTGGTCCATCGCCTCTTTGAGCTCGTTGCGGTCTTCGCCCTCGATGCGGCGGCTGACGCCACCGCCACGCGGGTTGTTGGGCATCAGCACCACATAGCGTCCAGCCAGGCTGATGAAGGTGGTCAGGGCGGCGCCCTTGTTGCCGCGCTCTTCTTTTTCGACCTGGATCAGCAACTCCTGGCCTTCTTTGATCACATCCTGGATGCGGGCCTGGCTGGGGGCCACACCGGGGGCAAAGTATTGTTTGGAAATTTCTTTAAAGGGCAAAAAGCCGTGGCGCTCTTCGCCGTAGTCGACAAAACAGGCCTCCAGCGACGGTTCGACGCGGGTGACCACGGCCTTATAGATGTTGCCTTTGCGCTGCTCGCGCCCTTCGATTTCAATTTCGTAGTCGAGGAGCTTTTGTCCGTCGACGATGGCCAGGCGGCGTTCTTCAGCCTGCGTGGCGTTAATCAGCATCCGTTTCATGATGCGTTCCTTTGTTCAAAACATCACAGCCCCACCAGGGGACTACAGATGCCCAAGGAGCGATGACTGAACGATCAGGGAATGCCGCGCAGGGAGGCCGGGCGTCAGGGACGACGGCGGTGCGTGGGAGGGTGGATGGGGGCGAGTCGAAGCACGGGCAGGCACAGGCGCAAAGGCCAAGCCGCCCAAAAGACCGGGGTGGGGGTGCGGTGGGACACAGACAAAGCACGCCGCTCTGGCAAGAGCCAGTTCAGCAGGGCCACGATCCACACTCCAAGCACCGTCATGCGTTTCTTCTCGCTTGAGATCCGTCGCCAGAAAAGTAAAGGTCTGGCGAATCAAGTATTCCGTTTTGTGTTCAGACATCGATCCCGACCGCCTCAGCGATGGTTGCCCTTGGAGCAACCCAACATGCATGATTTGGGGGCATCGGCCTCACAGCGGGGTTTGTTCGTGCTCTAATCTGTTTTTATTTCAAGCACTTGGAAACCATCGCTGGTGAAAGACATTATAGAGCCTGAACCGTCCGGGCGCGCCCCACAAGTTCAAAATATCAGGGTAGACCCTGAGTCTGAGGGCCAGCGCCTGGACAATTTCCTGTTGCGCCACCTCAAAGGCGCCCCCAAAACCCTGATTTACCGGATCATTCGTTCTGGCGAGGTGCGGGTCAACAAAGGTCGCGCCAGTGCCGAAACCCGCGTTCACGAGGGCGACCTCGTTCGGGTGCCGCCCCTGCGTTTGAGCACGCCCAAAACCGAGCTGCCCCACGCCCCGGCGCGTGAATTCCCCGTGTTGTTTGAGGATGACAGTCTGCTGGCGATCGACAAGCCGGCGGGTGTGGCGGTGCATGGCGGCAGCGGGGTGAGTTTTGGTGTCATCGAGCA
>JACCED010180159.1_pt1 | contig 38168 bp, 35 predicted proteins | sample 7455021 | NCBI WGS metagenome assembly JACCED01 (sample SAMN15323456, study PRJNA562643) | freshwater metagenome | isolation source: river surface water | place: USA:Blue River Watershed | collected 2017-08-19
CGCATCCGTGACTGGGACGGGTGGGCTTTGCCCACTTCCCTCGCAACCCGCTAGCTGGCGCGTCAGCTCCGAACTCGCCCCTTCGGGCCTCAGACAGGCGGAGCTGACACTGCGCCATCTTTAGCGGGTGGCTCGGCTCGCCCCAAATGTCACGGATGCGAGCCCACCGCACACCGCCCGAAAAAGCAGCCGTCTACTCCCCAAAACCATCCCCCAACACGAATCAGGACACCCCCCAACACGCACCTCGCGTTCCCCTACAATAGCGCCCACAAGGCAGGCTGGCACGAACCCCCGCCGCCCGCTTACCATTCAGCATTCAAAAAACTCAACGCGAACTAAACCGCGAGGCAAGAATATGTGGGACGTAATCGTAGTCGGTGGTGGTAATGCCGCCTTATGCAGTGCGCTGATGGCGCGTGAAGCAGGCGCAAGCGTATTGATTCTCGAGGCCTCGCCAAAAGAATGGCGTGGCGGAAACTCCCAGCACACACGCAACTTGCGTTGTATGCATGATGGTCCACAAGACGTCCTCGTCGATTCCTACCCTGAAGAAGAGTACTGGCAGGATCTACTCAAAGTCACAGGCGGCATCACCAACGAGAAACTAGCACGCATGGTGATCCGCGAATCGTCCAGCTGCCGCGACTGGATGCGCAAGCATGGCGTTCGCTTCCAACCGCCTCTCTCGGGTACGTTGCACGTCGCCCGCACCAATGCGTTCTTTATGGGCGGTGGCAAAGCACTGATTAATGCCTATTACCAAAGTGCGGAAAATCTCGGAATCGACATTTTGTATGACTCGCCTGTCGACGATCTCGAAATCAAAGATGGCAAGTTCATCGCGGCCAAAGTGGGCGACAAGCGCTACCCTGGCAACGCCTGTGTTCTAGGGTGCGGCGGCTTTGAGTCTGATCGCGCGTGGTTACGCGAAGCCTGGGGCCAAAACGAGCGTGGCGAGTGGCCTGCAGATAACTTCCTCATTCGTGGCACACGCTACAACATGGGCGTGGTCTTAAAAGTCATGATGCGCGCTGGTGCCGACACCATGGGTGATCCAACGCAAGCGCACTGCGTCGCGATTGATGCGCGTTCGCCGCTGTATGACGGCGGAATCTGTACGCGCATTGACTGCGTGTCACTCGGCATTGTGGTCAACCGCGAAGCTAAGCGTTTCTACGACGAGGGTGAAGACTTCTGGCCCAAGCGTTACGCACTCTGGGGTCGACTTGTTGCGCTCCAACCCGGGCAGATCGCTTACTCAATCATCGATGCCAAGTCCGTCGGACGCTTCATGCCGCCTGTTTTTACAGGCGTTCAGGCAGATACCTTGCCTGAGCTCGCGGCCAAGCTTGAGCTCGATGTCGATACATTCATGCAAACGGTGAACGAATTCAACGCGTCTTGTCGTCAAGGGACGTTTGACCACACCATTCAGGATGACTGCTACACCGAAGGGATCACGCCCGCCAAAACGCACTGGGCGCGCCCTCTCGATACTGGGCCGTTTTTTGGCTATGCCGTGCGCCCGGGTGTGACCTTCACTTACTTTGGTCTCACAACCGACGAAAAGGCCAGTATCTTTTTTGACGGCAAAGCGAGCCCCAACATGTACGCGGCCGGCGAAATCAGCGCAGGCAACGTCTTGGGCAAAGGCTACACCGCCGGAGTCGGCATGTCGATTGGCACGGCCTTTGGTCGTATCGCCGGCACACAGGCTGCCGCAGCAGCAAAGAAAATAAAAGAAGGAGCGCAGCATGCAACCGCTTGAATCCCTGACCCGCGAAGCACAAAGCCTGGCCGGGAACACTGAACACTCGATAACCTGGCACAAAAAAGGCATCTCGGAAAACGAGGCCGAAGTTGCCCGTCAAATGCAAATTTGTAACGCCTGCCGCTACTGCGAAGGCTTTTGTGCCGTGTTTCCTGCAATGGCACGTCGTCTGCAGTTCGACAACAAGGCTGACCTGAATTACTTGGCCAACCTATGTCACAACTGCGGCGCCTGTCTGCACGCATGTCAGTACGCACCGCCCCATGAGTTCATGGTGAACGTGCCGCAAGCGATGGCCAAAGTGCGTATGGAGACCTACACCGATTTTGCGTGGCCGGCCTCTTTGGGCAAGCTCTATAAAAACAACGGCCTGACGCTGTCTCTTGCGACCGCCTTCGGTCTGGCACTCTTCTTAGTGTTGACAATCATGTCAACAGGCAAGCTCCTGCACGAACCGTTGGCTGGTAATTTCTACGCCATTTTCCCTCACAACACACTCGCGTTGATGTTCGGTGTCGTATTCGGTTTTGCAGTGCTCGCCCTCGGGATCGGTGTCAAACGCTTCTGGAGCGAGATCACACCGGGGCAAGCCAGCGGCGAGGCCATCGGCGAAGCCGCACATAACGCGTTGAAACTGAAGTACTTGGACGGCGGTCACGGTGACGGCTGTAACGACGAAGACGACCGCTTTACGCTTCGACGCAGGCGCTTTCACCACCTCACGTTTTATGGCTTCATGTTGTGTTTTGCTTCGACCTCAGTGGCAACGCTCTATCACTACGTACTCGGCTTGCAAGCGCCTTACGCGTATACCAGCTTGCCCGTCATTCTCGGTACGGTGGGCGGTATTGGCCTGCTCATTGGGCCAGCAGGGTTGTTGTGGCTCAACCTTAATCGCTCTGCCTTGCACGGTGATGCGGCACAAAAACCGATGGATCGTGGGTTTATTGCCTTGCTGTTTTTAACCAGCCTCACTGGCCTGGCACTATTGATTTGGCGTGATACCAGCGCCATGGCATTGCTGCTCGCCATTCACCTTGGTATTGTCATGGCACTCTTCCTGACTTTGCCTTACGGTAAATTTGCACATGGCATTTATCGCAGTGCAGCCCTGCTAAAGTGGTCGATTGAAAAACGCATGCCTAACAAGCTGTCTCTCGGATCCGACTAATGAAACAACATGGCCCACTCACACATGTCAAAGTCCTTGACCTAAGCCGTGTGTTGGCGGGCCCCTGGGCTGGCCAAGTTCTGGCAGATCTTGGCGCCACCGTCGTCAAAGTAGAACGGCCTGGGGTGGGTGACGACACGCGCGTTTGGGGTCCGCCTTTTCTGAAAGCTGAGAATGGCGAGCAAACTCGCGAAGCCTGTTATTTTTTAGCAGCGAACCGCGGTAAACAATCCGTCACGATTGATATCAGCACGGCCGAAGGACAAGCGCTCGTGCGCACGTTGGCAGCACAAGCTGACATCGTTCTTGAAAACTACAAGGTCGGTACGCTCAACCGCTACGGGCTCGCTTACGAAGACTTAAAGGCAGTCAATCCTGCCATCATTTACTGTTCTGTGACTGGCTTCGGGCAAGACGGTCCGCTGGCAGATCTGCCCGCTTATGACTTCATGATTCAGGCCATGGGTGGCTTGATGAGCGTAACAGGCGAGCGCGATGGGCAGCCTGGTGGCGGCCCACAAAAAGTCGGCATGCCCATCATGGATCTCATGACAGGTATGTGGGCAGCGGTTGGCGTGCTGGCAGCGCTGGCTCGTCGCAATGAAAGCGGCGAGGGCGAATTCATCGATCTAGCTATGCTGGATGTCATGGTCGCCACCATTGCCAACCAGGGTATGAACTATCTCGTGTCTGGCAAAACGCCACAGCGCATGGGAAACAAACATCCCAATATTCAACCTCAAGATGTTTTTCAATGCACTGACGGTCAGATGGTACTAGCCGTTGGCAACGATGGTCAGTTTGCCAGCTTCTGTCAGGCCATGAATCGCCCTGATCTTGCCAGCGACCCACGCTTCACCACGAACAGCTCACGCGTCGTAAACCTGGTCGCGCTGATGGAGATTCTGGTTCAAGAAATTGGTAAGCGCTCTCGTGCGGAGTGTATTGATGCGTTGCGTGCGCACGGCGTACCCTGCGGTCCCATCAACACGATTCCTGAAATTTTGGCGGAACCCCAGATTATTCATCGCGAAATGTTACGGTATCTTCCGCACCCAACAGCCGGCAAGGTTCCACAAATTGTGAGCCCGCTCAAGCTCAAACAAAACCCGCTTGCCTTTAATGATGCGCCGCCATTACTCGGTGCTGATACCGAAGCCGTGCTCAAAGAGATTGGCGTGACGCCCGAGCAATACGCGGCGCTACTGGCACGCGGCGTGCTGTAGCAATAAACCCTCTTCGCCTAACCGCCCAGTTTATTTGGGAAATCCCGCGCTCTGGGATCCCAATAGGCGACGCAGGCCGAGCCATTGCTGCGCCCAGAAACCCCGACCGTAGTCCCGTCCGCCACCTTCAGGCATTTGGTCGTGAATTCCAGTCTTGGCGTACGGCGTATCAAAGCGTGCCGTCTTAAAAAGCATATCCCACAAGGGAAATAGCACCGCAAAGTTATGTCCCTTTGCCGGACCCGCCGTGGACTCGCTGTATTCAATGGAGTGGTGATAACGATGGAACTTTGGGCTAACGATGAACCGATCGCCTAGTTTCCCGAAAGACAAGCGGATATTGCCGTGTGAGTAGCTTTCAACCAACTGTGTCAACACAACAATCAGCACAAATTGTCCTGGCGGAACACCGACTAGTTTCGCAATGACTACAAACACGATGCTGCGCAACAGGCTATCAAGCAAGTGGTTACGGTTATCACTCCACATTGTCATCTGTCGCTGACTGTGGTGCACCGCGTGCAGACTCCAAAACCAAGCGTAGCGATGTTGTGCACGATGATAAAAATAATCGACGGCATCAAAGATAAGTAGGTAGATTAAAAAACTCACCCAAGGAATATCCGTCACACCGGGCCAAACTTGGTCCAGGTGAAAAGTCGTAAAGCCAGCAACGCGCGCCTCGCCAAAGAGCACATCGGCCAAGGGATCAATCGAAAAAAACAGCGCCAGTCGAAACAAGCCTAACCGATGAATAACGGTATACAGAATGTCGTTCCGTATTTCTTGTCGATTCGTCACAGGCTCGACAGGCCGCCAGCGCTGCATGGCTCCGAAAACCGTTGCAATCATCGTGATTTGCAACAATCCGATGAGTAGCCACATCGTCCCAGTGTAGGCATCCTCAAGATAGCCACTCATGCCAAGACTAAAGAACAGCGGCTGCACAATGGTCTCAAAGAGCCATTGATGTGCGTCGTCAAAAAGGGCAATCGCTGATTGAATCATCACTACTTTGTTTTATAGGTTGTGCCGCTGGAGGCAAATGTTGTGCGTACGCGGGATGGGCATCTATCGTTGCAAAACACAATCCGCGTTTCTTGAGCCCTACAATCAGTGGCTCAAGTACGGCAGGCGCCCACGGATCTTTACGCGACCAGATTCCCAGGTGCGCCATCAGAATGTCGCCAGACCGAATATTCTGCAATGCTCTTTCCAACAGCACCGCGTTAGGATACTGCTCACTCGGTAGCTCATCACCCAAAAACCCTGCCGGCGACCAGCCTACATGCGCATATCCACATGCACGCGCCGCCTGTAACAGTGCAGGCGAGGACCGCCCGCCGGCAGAGCGAAACAAAGGCAACATTTTGCGACCCGTCATTTCTTCAAACCGCTCACTCGGTCGCGCGAGCTCTCGGCAATAATCTTGGGCACTCCACATCTGTGTTTTACCCTGTAGTGGTCCTGCACTTGCCTGCACTCTGAACCCGCCATCCGGCAAATCCGCCTGCCAATACACGTGATCATACGTATGAGAGGCAAAGACATGGCCTTGCTCAGCCATCGACTGCCACCATGGCGCCCACTCATCATCGAGACTCGTTCCGCCCGTGCGCGTGAGTTCATTTGCGAGAAAGAAACTTGCGCGGACACCTTGTCGCTTCAGAATGTCTTCAATCAGCGGCGCCACTTCCATATGACCAGTGTCAAAGGTCAAATAAACCGGTCGATCACACGACTCCGTCAGCGACTGCGATACTTGAGCATGCGCCGGCGAAATCGTCAGTGCAAGAGCAACTGCCCAAACTTTAATCGCGGCTCGCATGATTCAGCGTCCAGACTCCGTGCGGTGATTTACCCACGGGAATCTGCTTCACCACCGCTTTTTTCTCAAGATCAATCACCGAGAGTTTGCCCGCCCAGCGTGTCGTAACAAGAAGCGTTTTACCGTCGGCCAACATTTCCATACAGTCGGGCCCGGCCGCTGTCTTGTACGTATCCACGACTTTCAATGTGGTCCAGTCAATACGACTAATTGTGTTCGCGCTACGGTTGCTCACGAATACATGCCGCTTATCACCCTGCGATCGAAATGCATGCGCACCTTTGCCTGTCGGGATGCGTTTTTTTAATACGGCCTTGCCATTTGATACATCGTAGGCCTCAACGCCATCTTCGCCAGTCAGCCCAATTAACAGGGTCTTATCATCAGGTGTCAGATATAAATCTGCAGGCGTCTTGCCAACGCTAATCGTCCACAGCCGCTTTTGGGTCGCCAGTTCGATTGCTGTCAATTGATGGCTATCCTGTAAAGAAATATAGGCAATAGTGCTTTTGCTGTCGATCGCGATGTGGCTCGGTGTCTTGCCAGCAGGTACACGTTTGACCAGATGCAATTTGAATTCTTCACCGACACGTTCCCAGCGATAGATGTCGACATGGTTCAGACGATTAGCTGCCGTCACAAACCACTTCATATCAGGTGAAAAGCGCAGATGGTAAGGATCTAGAATCCCGGTCATTGTGCGCTGGACGGCGGCAGTGTTTGGGTCTAGAAATGTGATCGAGTCACCCTCGGCATTGGCCACCATGACCGACTTGTTATCCGGCGTCAGGTACAAGTGATGAGGTTCCTTACCAACGGGAACACGTTTAATTTCTTTGTACGTTTGAGGATCAATCACGCTCACATCTGCGTTCAATGAGTTGAGGACCAGAATCGGCGGGGCCGCCCACACAGTCGCGGCAAACAATCCGCAAAGAGAAAAAACGAATCGGGTAGCTCCGGTATAGATCGATCGATTAAGTGTCATGTCAAACCATTCATACGTTGAACTGCAAGACTGCATTTTCGCATAGGCTAAGGCTTGCGCGAAAGCGGACGATGCACCGGTGCGCCTGCATGCGGAGCGCGCATGATCAGGATGCTGCCGGACTCGGATTCGGTGCAGTACAAATCTCGATTTTCTGCTCCCCCGAATGCGACGTTAGTGATCGCGTGCTGTTTTGGACTTGTCCATACAAAAATTGGTTCCCCACGGGGGTTAATTAACCACACGTAACCCAAGCCAGGGTTTGCGATGGCGAGGTTGCCCGCCACGTCGACTGCCAAACCATCAGGGCCACTCGGCCCATAGGATGTAAAAAACTGCCCCACTTTTGCAACACTACCATCGCCCATGATCGGTGCCCGCCAAACGCAATTGCCGCGAGTGACCGCCACATACAACACCTTCTCGTCAGGAGAGAGCACAAGACCATTTGGACTTGGCACGTTACTGAGCAACAAGTCAAGCTTGCCCGACGGTTGCAGACGATAAACTCGCCCCGTCGGATCATGCATCCCTGATTGCCCCTGATCGGTGAAGTAGATATTGCCTTGTGTATCGCACGTCAGGTCGTTAACACCCTTAAAACTTTCTGTATTGCGTCGCGCCAGATAGGGCTCAATCTTTCCAGACTGAATGGTCAAGCGCATGAGCCCGTTTTTGTAATCTGTAATCAACAGCTCCTCATCAGACAAAAATTTCATTCCATTCGGTTCGCCGTCATATTCGACGATCTGCGTCCAGTCACCTTTTGGATCGATACGAAACACACGCCCAAAAATAATATCGGTGACATACAAATTGCCTTGGGCATCAAACACCGGCCCCTCTAAAAACGAATCCATGGCCACACCACCACGATTCGCGTCGGCCCAGGCTGAGCGCACCCCTGTCCGTCGAAATTTGCCCGGCATCTCGGTGAATACGTCCGCGACTAGACATTCTGGAGCGTGTCTGAAAAACATATTGCCTCGCTTAACTTGTTGGTTACGTCATTTTGACAGGTTCGGACAGAAATTCACTAAAATGCTCCCACAGGAGATCCCATGCGCCCACTTGATCGAATCGATCTAAAAATTTTAGACGTACTGCAACGCGACGGTCGTATCTCCATGACCGATCTCGCCGAACGCGTCAGCCTATCCGCTACGCCGTGCTCTGAGCGCGTGCGACGCCTCGAGCGCGAAGGCGTCATTACAGGCTATTACGCACGCGTCAACCCAGCGGCGCTTGGGAAAAATTTACTTGTCTTCCTTGAGATCAAGTTATCGGCTAAGTCGGGCGATGTTTTTGATAAGGTCAAAAAAGAGCTTGAGTATGTTCCTGAGGTCATGGAGTGCCACCTGGTATCGGGCGATTTTGACTATCTGATCAAAGCGCGCCTTCCAGAGATGAACAAATACAGGCAGCTTTTAGGCGAAATCCTCAAGCGCCTGCCCGCTTCCGCAGAGTCGCGCAGCTACGTCGTCATGGAAGAGATTAAAGAAACGCTCTACCTGGCAGTCGACCGCTAGATCAACATTGGGGCGCTCTTTAAGCGCTTTGTGACAGATTCCGAATGAAGGCCCACAAGTCCTCGTTATTCGAGGTCGCAACATTGAAGCGGAACCAGTTCGAAGCCCGATCGTTCGGACGAAAATAGGATCCGGGCGCAAGCCAAATCCCTCGCTCAAGCGCGCGTGTTGCCACCGCAATACTTCGATCGGGCTCAACCGGCAATTTTGCCCATAAAAACAAACCCGCTTGCGGCTCTACAAAAATATCGAGCCCCCCCAGGCGCATGCTCTGTGTCACCGATTGGTGTGCGGCACGCAGTTTTTCTGTGATGAAGCGCACGTGCTTGTCGTAGTGACCCTCGCTCAGCACGTTCGCCACGACCCGTTCCGTCACTTCCGATGAGGTCAACCCCACCGCCATTTTGGTGCGAGCCAGATCCGCCAAGATCTCCGCATGCGCAGCTAGATATCCCACCCGCAACGTCGGTGCAATCGTCTTGGAAAAACCCGAGATATAAATCACCCGTCGCAGCCCCTCGATCGCCGCCAGACAGGCGGCCTCGGGGGGGGCGAGTTCACGATAAATGTCGTCCTCAATGACCCACAAACCATAGCGATCGGTTAAGGCAAGTAAGCGTTGTGCACTCTCTTTCGACAGCGAGGCACCAGACGGATTCTGTAGGACCGTGTTCACAAAGATGGCTTTGGGACGCATCGTCTGCAGGACGTGCTCAAGTTGCTCAAAGTCATGCCCATCTTTTGTGCGGGCAACACCAATCACGTTGAGTCCTGCCAGCTGCAAGATCTGCAAAAGATTGCAATAGCAAGGGTCCTCCACGATGACCGTGTCGCCGGGGCGCAGCAAGGTGCGCACGACGAGATCGAGCGCCTGCGTGGCTCCCTGGGTCATTAGAATATTGCTGACCTCTGCTGGCACATCAAAGCGGCGTAATGACAACGCAATTTGTTCCCGCAATGCACCCATTCCGTAGGGGTGACCATACCCACCGAATCGCGGCCCCGGTACGCGTCCGAGTGCACGCAACGCATGCTGCAGACCACTTTCATTGATCCACTCGCCCGGAATCCAGCCGCATCCCGCCTTACTTGGGACAGAGTGATCCGCAAACACGTCGGACAAGAGCCAGGCTGCGCTGAGTGTCGGAGCGGACCAAACGGGGGCAGGTCTGACCCGGGAGGGCGTCAGACCTGCGACGCGATAGGCGGCACCGCGTCGCGCTACCAAATGGCCAGATTCCACCAAAGATTGGTAGGCCTGCGCGACCGTAAATGGGCTGACTTCTTGGCTGCGCGCCAACGCACGCACCGAGGGCAGCGCATCACCCGGCCGCAACGTCCGTCCGTCAATCGCGCGCGCGACCGCGGCAACGATCTGCTCAACCAGGCTCAGGTTGGACTGCCGATCTAGCGTCAGGCGCAGTGTCATTGTTCTCTACCAGTACAGTTGAGGGGAAATAAGCCCCTAATTTCAATACAGTTTGCCATAATGTACTGTAACTGTACTGGTCAAAATCTCGTTTCACCCGTTACAGTGGTGCATTCGCTCGACAACGGAGACCTTCCATGAACGCAATTACCGAAAAAGTCAGCCTGTCCACAGATCTGGATATGGCCAATTTCTGGATGCCTTTCACCGGCAACAAACAATTCAAGGCTGCGCCGCGTATTCTGAAAAGCGCAAAAGGCATGTACTTCACAACCGCCGATGACCAGAAAGTACTCGACGCGAGTGCCGGCCTATGGTGCGTGAATGCGGGTCACTGCCGCGACGAAATTACAGAAGCTGTCCACAAGCAAATGTTGGAGCTCGATTACGCGCCTCCATTCCAGATGGGGCACCCTCTGGCATTTCAAGCAGCAAAGAAAATTGCAGAAGTCATGCCTGCAGGTCTTGACCGTATCTTCTTTGCAAACTCAGGCTCCGAAGCAGTCGACACCGCACTCAAAATGGCGCTCGCCTACCACCGCGCACGCGGCGAAGGTCAGCGAACCCGTTTAATTGGCCGTGAGCGCGGCTATAGCGGTGTGGGCTTTGGTGGCATCTCGGTCGGCGGCATCGTTGCCAACCGCAAGGCTTATTCAGGTGCACTGATTCCAGGCGTTGATCACATTTCACACACGCATAACTTGGCTGAGATGGCCTACAGCAAGGGTCAGCCTGCCTGGGGTGCGCATCTTGCTGACGACCTCGAGCGTCTGTGTGCACTGCACGACCCATCGACGATCGCTGCTGTGATCGTCGAGCCTGTTGCTGGCTCAACAGGTGTGTTGGTGCCCCCACAAGGCTATCTGCAACGCTTGCGCGAGATTTGCACCAAGCACGGCATCCTCCTGATATTCGACGAAGTCATCACCGGCTTTGGTCGCTTGGGCAAAGCCACTGCAAGCGAATTGTTCGGCGTCACACCCGACATTTTGACGATGGCAAAAGCCATGAACAACGCTGCGATTCCGATGTCCGGTGTTGCTGCGAGCCGCCACGTCCACGACGCAATCGTCAATGGCAGCGCCGGTGGTGCGATTGAATTCTTCCACGGCTACACCTACTCTTCACACCCAACCGCTGCTGCAGCGTGCTTGGCCACACAAGAAATCTACCGCAAGGAAGGTTTGTTTGCGCGTGCAGCCAGCTTGGCACCGAAGTTCGAAAAAGAGATCCATGCGTTGCGCGGCGAGCCTTTCGTCAAAGATATCCGCAACCTTGGCCTCATGGGTGCAGTCGAACTGCAGCCGCGCGATGGCGCTCCTGGTGCGCGTGCATACGACGTGTTCCTCAAGTGTATGGAAAAAGGTGTGTTAGCGCGCTTCACGGGCGACATCATGGCTTTCTCACCACCATTGATCGTATCGGAAGGCCAGATCGAAGAAATCTTTGCCACGGTCAAAAAAGCACTTCACGAAGTCGCCTAAGCGATACGTTGCAAGACTTAAAGGGGCGCTTTGTGCGCCCCTTTTTTGCGCAGACTAAATCTCTCTGTCATCGTGCGCCGCTCAGATACAATCGACTGACATTTTCTGATCTGCATTCCCTCTTTTGGAATCCCTCTACTCATGAACTACCAACTGCCCTTCCCATCTGGTCGTCAACCTGTTTTAGCGCGCAACGTCGTTTCTACCTCGCAGCCCTTGGCCTCGCAAGCGGGCGCCAACGCCTTTGCGCGCGGCGGCAACGCAATTGATGCAGCCCTTGCTGCAGCAATTACCTTAACCGTGGTCGAACCAACGATGAACGGCATTGGTGGTGACGCTTTCGCCATTTTGTGGGATGGCAAAGCCTTACACGGGTTGAACGCCTCTGGACGTGCGCCCGCCGCATGGTCGCCCGAGCGGTTTAAGGGCATGGCCACCATGCCACATCGCGGCTGGGAATCCGTCACGGTTCCTGGCGTCGTGTCGCAGTGGGTCGAGTTGTCGAGCAAGTTCGGCAAGCTGCCTTTTGAAGACTTATTTAAAGACGCTATTCGCCACGCCCGCGACGGCTTCCCTGTCAGCCCCGTGATTGCGCGCCAATGGAAGGACGCCGCTGCTGAGCTGCACATGCACCCAGGCTTTGATGCATTTATGCCGAATGGCCGTGCACCCGAAGCCGGTGAGATCTGGCGCTTTCCAGATCAGGCCGACACGCTTGAAGACATCGCCCGCACGAAAGGTGAATCGTTTTACCGTGGTCGTTTGGCCAAGGCGATTGCTGCATTTGCCAAAGAATGTGGTGCTGCAATGACTGAAGCGGACTTGGCCGCGCACCGCTGCGACTGGGTTGGAACGGTATCTACAAATTACCAGGGTTATGACGTACATGAGATCCCACCTAATGGCCAGGGCCTCACTGCACTCCTAGCGCTGAACTTGATTGAGCAGTTGCCCTACGCACAAACAAAGCCCGGCTCTGCCGAACGTATGCACCTTGAAGTTGAATGTATGCGCGCAGCCTTTGCTGATCTGTATGCACACGTAGCAGACCCCGAATTCATGAAAGTCCCTGCAAAGGATTTGCTCAGCAAGTCCTATGCAAAAGAACGCGCCAAACTGATTGATCCAAAAAAGGCCGGCACTTACCTGCCGGGCCAACCACCTTCGGGCGGTACGATCTATCTGTGCGCGACAGACACTGACGGCCGCATGGTGTCCTACATCCAGTCGAACTTCAAAGGTTTCGGTTCAGGCGTGGTCGTACCTAAAACAGGCATCGCGCTACAAAACCGCGGATCAGGATTCGTGACAACCCCAGGCCACCCCAACCTGGTCGGCGGCGGCAAACGTCCGATGCACACCATCATCCCAGCCTTCATCATGCGCGACGGCAAGCCAGACATGGCCTTTGGCGTGATGGGTGGGAACATGCAAGCACAGGGGCACATGCAAATGGTGCTACGTTATGTCACTGAGAAGCACAACCCACAAGCTTGCTCTGACTCACCACGTTGGCGCATCAACGACATTGGCGAGCTCACTGTTGAGGCAGGTGTGCACCCCTCAGTTGTAGAGGGTTTGCGCGCAATGGGTCACACGCCAATCGTTGCACCAGCCGATAGCCTGGACTTTGGTAGCGCTCAGTTGATCGCGCGCTTACCTGGCGACAAAGCACCTTACGCTTACGTGGCCGGATCTGACCATCGCCGCGACGGTCAAGCAGTCGGTTATTAAACCGTCTGCGCAATTCGTCGTTTAAAAATCGCGACTTGTGCTTTGTACTCCTCCTCGAAAGAGGAGGGGTCGCTCACAGCATAGCCACCATAGCCATATATCTTTGAGTAGGCCGCGTACGCCGCTGCCTCAAGGACTTTGCCATTCAGCGCATTGGCTAACGCGTAGGTTGCTGATACAGCCGCATGCTGTGTGCCGTCGATTGATGTTGAGCCAGGGTGATGATTTGCGATCAACAAGCTGTCTTGGGCAAGCTTTCTAAGCTTGCCCGCGTCGAACGATTCGCGCATTAACACTTTAAATTGCTTGAGCGCGTCGAGTGCTTCTTCACGCTCTAGCTGTTGTTCAATACGCTCAACAAACAATAAGCCAAGCTCAAGCCGCAAGCGTTCATTATCTGCACTATCTAGCTTGGCTGCCTTGACTAGACGTTCGAGTTCTAGATTCATTGCGTCACCTCTGTTGTGAGTGCTCTAACTTCACAATACTACGCTTCTATCCGCCCAAAACGTCCGCCGTTGAAATCTTCAATCGCCTGAATAATCTCAGCCTTCGTGTTCATGACGAAAGGTCCGTGCCCAACGATCGGCTCTTGAATGGGCTCGCCACACAACAACAACGCTACTGTATCTTCGAGAACCTGAACCGCAATATCTTGACCGGCGTGCTCGTACATCAGCATCTGTGCATCCGTTGCGACCGAGCCCTCTTGCGCCTGCACAGCACCGTGCAAGACAACAAGCCCTGTGCTCCAACCCTCCGGCACAGGGATCGTCAAGGTCGCGCCTTTCACCAATTTTAAATCGACGACTTGTAACGGAGTGAAGGTGCGCGCAGGGCCCGTCTGTCCGCCGAACGATCCTGCTATCACACGCGCCGTTCCAGATGCGTTCGCAAGAGTAAGCTCGGGAATCTGTTGACGCAGAATCGGTTGATATCCGGGCGTTGTCATTTTGTCTTTAGCAGGCAAGTTGACCCACAGCTGAATCATCTGCATCAATCCACCCTCGCGTGCAAACGCATCAGAATGAAATTCCTCATGCAAGATACCAGCGCCAGCGGTCATCCATTGGACATCACCTGGCCCAATGACCCCCCCCTGACCTGTCGAGTCTCGGTGTGCGACTTCGCCCTCATACACGAACGTCACCGTCTCAAAACCACGATGTGGATGTGAGCCCACACCCTTACGTTGCGTCGCGGGTGGAAACTGCATGGGGCCTGCGAAATCCAACATCAAGAATGGGCTCATCTGCTCACCCATATCTTGATAGAAAAATAATGTGCGCACGGGAAAGCCATCTCCGACCCAGTGACCACGGTTATTGCCCTGCACGCTCATTAATTTTTTCATGCGTTGTCCTTTATCACTCGACGGTGACGCTCTTTGCAAGGTTGCGTGGCTTATCGACATCCGTTCCTCTCGCACAAGCTGTGTGATAGGCCAGCAGCTGCAATGGGATCGTGTGCAATATCGGCGATAGCAAGCCATAGTTCTCTGGCATACGGATCACTTGCAAGCCTTCGCTACTGACTAGCTTGGTATCGGCATCAGCAAACACATAAAGCTCGCCGCCGCGTGCACGCACTTCCTGCATGTTCGATTTCAGCTTCTCAAGTAGCGCATCATTCGGTGCAATCGTCACCACGGGCATCAATTCAGTCACCAGCGCCAAGGGTCCATGCTTAAGCTCACCCGCAGGGTATGCCTCCGCGTGGATGTAACTGATCTCCTTGAGTTTGAGCGCTCCTTCCAATGCAATGGGGTAGTGCATCCCACGGCCTAAAAACAAAGCATTCTCTTTGGTCGCAAACCGATCAGCCCACGCCATAATTTGCGGTTCGAGTGCGAGCACTGCACTGATCGACGCTGGCAGATGACGCAAGGCCTTAACGTGCGTGACTTCCTGTTCTTTGGTGAGTTGGTCATGCGCCTGCGCCAAGGCCAAGGTCAACATGAACAAGGCGGTCAATTGCGTAGTGAATGCCTTGGTCGACGCGACACCGATCTCAACACCTGCGCGAGTGATGTAGGCTAATTTGCACTCGCGGACCATGGCACTGGTCGATACATTACAAATAGTGAGCGTCTGGTCCATACCCAAACTACGTGCATGCTTGAGCGCCGCGAGCGTATCTGCCGTTTCACCCGACTGCGAAATGGTGACCACTAAGGTTTTGGGGTGCGGCACACTGTCGCGATAGCGGTATTCACTGGCGATTTCAACAGCCACAGGGATCTTCGCGACGGCTTCGATCCAGTACTTCGCCGTTAAGCCCGCGTAGTAGCTCGTGCCACAAGCGAGAATAAGCACACGATCGATCTCTTGAAACGTCTTGCGCGCAGCAGCACCAAACAATTCAGGCGCAATCGACTCCACGTCCTCGAGCGTGTCGCCCACGGCGCGCGGTTGTTCAAAGATTTCCTTTTGCATGTAGTGACGATACGGGCCAAGCTCTGCTGCACCGGTATGCACATGGACAGTGTTAATTTTGCGGTCGACGCGCTTACCCATCTGGTCCATGATCCAGACATTGCCTAACTGTAGATCTGCGACGTCTCCGTCTTCCAAGTAAACGATCTGATCTGTCGTCCCCGCCAACGCCAACGCGTCGGAGGCTAAAAAGTTTTCTTCCTTACCCCGACCTATTACGAGCGGAGAGCCTTGCCGTGCTGCAACGATCCGGTGTGGCTCGTCGCGACAAAATACAGCGATAGCGTAGGCACCATGCAAACGACGCACTGTTTGCTGCACGGCCTCAAGCAGATCGCCGTTGTAGACATGGCGAATCAAGTGGGCAATGACCTCGGTATCTGTCTGACTTTCAAAGACAAAACCAGCAGCCTGCAACTCCGTGCGCAATGCCTCATGGTTTTCAATGATGCCGTTATGTACCAAAGCGATGCTCGGCTCTTCTTTGCCAATCGAGGAAAAGTGCGGGTGTGCGTTGCGGGTCACCGGAGCGCCATGCGTCGCCCAGCGAGTGTGGGCGATGCCGGTGAAGCCAGCAATATGGTTGCGGGCAATGTCGGCAGCCAACTCAGCCACACGGTCCGTGCTGCGTGCACGGCGTAAGCCCCCGTTGTCATAGACAGCGACTCCGCAAGAATCGTAGCCGCGATATTCAAGCCGTTTTAAACCCTCGACCAGAATGGGGGTGATATCGCGCGAAGCGACGGCGCCAACGATTCCGCACATAGCAAATCTCCTAAGAATATTTCTATTGTGCCAATATTTATTGAATATTTATTTCATAAATTTAAATCATATGAAATAAATAATTACATATAAGAATTTATGAAATATAATTTCACTAATAATGCGCATCCATCTATCATCCCACGCAATCTGATCATCAAAATATGACTCTTTCGGCTCTAGACGATCTAGATCGGCGCATCCTGGACCAACTCCAGCAAGATGCCTCGCTCACAAACTACGCTCTGGCCGAGCGCGTACACGCCTCACCTCCGACTTGCCTGCGTCGCGTCAAGCGCCTGAATGCGCTCGGCGTGATTGCAAAACAAGTCGCCATTCTCGCCCCAGAAAAACTTGGGATCGCACTCACAGCAATTGTTGAAGTGACGCTCGATGTTCAATCTGCCGAACATCTGCAATTGTTTGAAGCCGCCATGCACGCCGAACGCGCAGTACAACAATGCTATCGGGTTTCAACTGGACCCGATTTTGTTCTGATCATTCAAGTCAAAGACATGCCGGCTTATCACGCGCTCGTGCATCGCGCACTCACCGCCCAAGGCAACGTTCGCAATGTTCGCACCTTTTTTTCTGTGCATCGCAGCAAGTTTGAAACCCTCACGCCACTTAGCTAGTTGCCACCCAAGCAGGTTAAGCTCTTAACATGACGAAACAACTCCGACTCGCGATTCTTGACGACTACCAAGACCTCGCCCATCGCATTGTGGACTGGTCGCAGATTCCAGGACTCTCTGTCGTTGCCTTTAAAGATCATGTCTATACCGAGGACGATCTTGTCGCACGGCTACAAGGCTTCGATGGCGTGATGCGTATTCGTGAACGCACAGAATTTCCGCGCTCTGTGCTGATCCGTTTGCCGCAACTCAAATTTATTCTGGCGACAGGCATGCGTAACGCACGCTCATTAGACCTGCAGGCAACCGACGAGTTAGGTATTACCGTATCCACAACTGAAGCGATGCACCAAAGTACGGTTGAGGTCACCTGGGCGCTTATCCTCGGTCTGTTTCGTGCGATTCCACAAGAAACGGCATCTGTGCGTGCCGGCGGTTGGCAAACAACCGTTGGGGATGGCGTGGCCGGTAAGACACTCGGGATCATCGGCTTAGGGAATATGGGGATCCCAGTTGCAAAGATTGGACGCATCCTCGGCATGCGGGTCATTGCGTGGAGTCGGAACTTAACGCAGGAGCGTGCGACACCCCACGACGTCATCTGCGTATCAAAAGAAGAGCTTATTGAAACTTCAGATGTCATTACGATCCATCACCCGCTCACCGATTCAAGCCTTGGCTTGCTCGGAAAAAACGAACTCGCACGGATGAAGCCGAACGGATACCTCGTCAATACGTCGCGCGCGCAAATTGTGGATGAAGACGCACTCATCCAGGCTCTTACCGAAAGAAAAATCGGCGGCGCTGCGTTAGATGTTTTTTTCTGTGAACCTCTTCCACAGAATCATCCTTTTAGGACGTTGCCCAACGTGATCGCAACGCCTCATATTGGCTTTGTCACACAAGAAAACATGAATGAGTTCTATACGCAGTCGTATAAGAATTTAGTGGCGTACCTTGCTGGAAAGCCTATCAACGTCATTAATGCAGCGCATCCATTTTTACCCGAATCACAAGTCGCAAAACAGATGCACAAGAGTCCTCTGCACGCACACAAATAGATGAAAAATCCAACTACCCCGCGAACTAAAAAGTCAGCGGACGCACACGCCCTCGAACACGATTTGCCTGGGGGCGAACGCGCCTACCGCTACATCCGCCAAGCGCTTGCGAGCCAGCAACTCATGCCCGGTGATCGCCTACGCGAAGTAGAGCTGGCAGAAATGATCGGCCTGAGTCGCACACCCATTCGCGAAGCGCTTGCGAGGCTGGAGTCTGAAGGCCTCGTCGTGCATGATTCGACGCTTGGCATCATGGTCGCAGAGCTCGACTACAGCATGGTGACGGAACTGTACTTTATGCGCGAGGTGCTCGAGGGAACTGCAGCAAGGCTTGCAGCACAACACGCCTCAAGCGTTGAGATTTCTTTACTTGAGGATATGTGCGAGCAATATGCAAACTCTGTCGGAGATGATGTTCAGCTCGCAATGAGTAATCGACAGTTTCATGAAATGCTCTACAACTGCAGTCACAATCGATATCTGATCAAGATGCTAAAGACACTGCATGACACACTGACTTTACTTGGCAACACGACACTGACAGATCCCAAGCGCGTCAAAGACACGATCAAAGAACACGAGGCAGTTGTGGCGGGAATACGCAAGCACGATCCCGATGCTGCTGAAAAGGCGCTTCGTGCGCATATTTATGCATCACAAAAGATGCGCATTCGTCGACTCATTTCAAATAAGTAAGCGCGCCATGTCTAAGAATATGACTCTAGATTTTGTCACGCTGCTACGCGCGTGGTCCATTGAAGATCCAGCGCTTATCCGCATTGCACGCCTTTTGCTACTTGACGGATTAGCGGTTGCAAGCGCTGGGTCAAACCAACCCGGGCCAACTCTTGCAGCAACGCTCGCCCGCAAACAAGGTGGTCACCCGACAGCCACCGTGATTGGCCAAGGATTCAAAACCTCTCTACCTCAAGCAGCGCAAGTTAACGGGATGTCTATGCACGTGCTCGATTACGAGCCAATGTGGAACCCGCCCAATCATGCCCTGTCAACCATGCTGCCTGGTTTACTTGCTCTGGCCGAACAACAAGAAGCAACAGGCGCTGGGCCACAAGGCGAACGGCTCCTGCATGCACTATTAAAAGGTGTCGAAGCACAGGGCCGCTTGCGTCTCTCGTCTGGCCAAATCGAGCCACGCGAACTCAGTTTGCATCCACCAGGTGTCGTCGGGCCACTAGCGTGTGCAATCGCGTGCGGAGATTTCTTAGCACTGTCTGAGTCTCAACACGTTGCTGCCGTTGGCATTGCGGCATCGCGTGCGGGTGGCGTGCTTGCGAACGTAGGCTCCATGACAAAAGCATTGCACTGTGGCGACGCTTGTCGCAGCGGGCTTGAAGCAGCGTTGCTCGCACAAAGCGGATTTACCGCTGACGCCGACGCTTTATCGGGCCCACGTGGCTACGCACACGCCTACTTTGGTGAGCGCTTTAATGCATCACATCTGCTAGCGCCGTTGCTCGTTGCGCGCGTCCTCACGCCCGGACCTGCCTGGAAATTGTTTCCATCCCAGTATGCAACGCACTTTGCCATCACCGCAGCACTCGACTGCCGGGCAGAGATTGCACAGCCTGAGCAAATAAAGCGAGTGGAAATTCTCACGCCAGTGATGCCGTACATCGACCGACCCAATCCTACGTCAGGTCTGGACGGCAAGTTTTCGCTTCAATATTGTGTCGTGGCGGCATTGCTTGATGCACGCCTAAATCTGGATTCATTTAGCGATGCGCGACGCTTTGCCGACGATGCAAAGCAGTTACTGTCGGTCACACAGTTGACTCAAACGGCCGAAATCTCCGGGCGGTTTGATGCCATGCACGTTGACGTGTGTGTCACGCTCGCAGATGGAACGATTATTCGCCATCGGTGCGCCGCTCCTCTTGGAAGCTGGTCACGCCCGATCGCACCTGAGGTAATTGAAAGCAAAGCGCATGATCTGATCGACCGACGCCTTTCAGCACAGGCTGCAGAAAAATTTTGGGCTGCGTTTGACGGACCACCTCACACGCTTCGGATTTCGACGCTGATGGAATGCCTTATTGCGGATCAACCACTCGACTAACTACCGGGTGGTAGGCTTCTTTGTCTCCGCGTGCGGTGGCTAATTCATACAGACGTTGCACATTACGCGCTCCTGCCGCATCGACACCGGTTTCCTCGGCCAGCTCAAGCGCGTAACGTAAGTCCTTCGCCGCATAGTCGACCGAAAACGCCCGCTCAGGAAAGTCGCCTGGGATCATCGCTTTCATCCCATGGTTGCGTAACGCGAAACTGTCCGCAGAGCCCAACGACAGAGTCTCAAATAAGGCCTTAGGATCCACCCCGGAGCGCCTGGCGATCGCACGTGCTTCCGCCAACGCCACAACTGTCTCAAACAACACCATGTTGTTCAAGATCTTGGTAATCTGCCCAGCGCCAACGCTACCGCACAAAGTAATCTCAGAGGCAAAACAGGCAATTAAGGGCTTAACCATCGCAAATTGCTCAGGTGTTGCGCCAACCATCACAGACAAGGTGCCGGCCTCTGCCGCAGCCCTTGTTCGCGCAACCGGCGCGTCAATCAGGGTGACCCCCCGCGACTTGAATTCTTCAAATAATGCCCGAGTCAAATTAACGGGTGACGTACTGAGGTCAACAATGGTTTGGCCAGCACGCGCATGCGCCAGCAAGCCATCGGCATTTCGAACGACTTCCGCCACAATTTCACCCGAAGGCAAGGACAAAAAAACAATATCACTTGCTTGCATGACCTGAGCGATCGACTGGGCAGGGACGATCGTCGTACCAAGCCGCGCTAACGGCGCCGTCTGCGTGTCGTAAGCAATAACTTGCTGTCCCATCTTTTGCGCAAGATTGCGGCACATGGGCTCACCCATCACACCAAGTCCGATGAATCCTATTTTTTTATTTGCGGTCATTTTCCCCCCCTAGCCCTATCCAATACATAGATACCTTGACATCTTCGTCAGTATTCGTGAATATACATCTGTATTCAGGCGTCGCTCGAACGCACCATCCACAAGAGATTGCCCTGCTCCGAACAGGGTCAATCGAGGAGACAAAACATGTTAGCTCAGCCTCAGATCGGCTCACGCGGCTTTGCCGCCAAAGCCTGGAAAACTGTAATGCATAAGTGCGTGCGAAGCGTTATCGCTGCCGGCCTCGTTATCGCCTCACCGCTCACCTTTGCCCAAGCAAGTGATTGGGCTGCCGTTGAGGCAGCTGCCCGCAAAGAAGGTAAGGTCATGCTTTATCACAACCTGAACCCTGCAGGCGCCGAACGTCTTGCCAACGAATTTCGTAAGGCATATCCCGCGATCAAAATGGAAATGACGCGCTTGGGAAGTGCACCTTTGCTGCAACGCTTCGGCACCGAATTTTCATCCGGTCGGCATTTGGCCGACGTCATGATTACCTTTCCTGACCAACGCCTTTTTGACGGAATGAAAGGTGGTTGGATGGCGAAGTGGACGCCGCCCGAACTTAAAAATTTTCCTCCCGCGGTGAATCACGGGCAACAAAACATGTTGTTCACTGTTCAAACAGCACGCGAAGCGATTATTTACAACAAGCAACGTGTTAAGCCCGCTGATGCGCCCAAAGAGTGGGTGGATCTGTTTGATCCAAAATGGAAGGGCCGCATTGGCATGAATCCACCGTGGCGCTCTGTTTCTATTCAGGGCATCGTGGCGTACTGGGACAAGCTTGGCCTTGGCGATACGGCCGCGAAAATGAAAGCGAATAATGTGCGCTTTTTCGAAGGGTCCGGTGGGATCATGCAGGCCGTCATCCGCGGCGATGTGCATGTTGCCGAAATAAGCGATCTCCCTGTTAATGTCGCACTGGCCGATGGCGCCCCGATCGGGGTGGTATACCCAAAGTCTGGCACAACGCTATCCTTAGGTTACATGTTTGTTGCCGACAAAGCGCCCAACCTCAATGCCGGAAAAGTGTTGGCTAATTGGCTCATGACAGAAAAAGGTCAGAAATTTCTGCAAGACTTTGGAGGGCTAGCTGTGACAAGAATTGGCGCACCTCCGCTGTCGCATCTACCCGCAACAGCATCCCTACCCAATACGATCGATGGGCTTGAGTTGCTCCCGCCGGCAAAGCAGAAAGAAATCGTTGATCACTGGCGCACAACTTTCGGCATTCAATAAACAAGATGAATACTGAAAGTCATATTTCGACTACGCAGCAGCAAGCGCAGTCGGAGCCGATATTTCGTGAAACGAGCATCTTTGATAACGGTCGCGTTTTAGGCACGATTTATCTTTGCACGTTTATATTCGTCGCCGCGCTTGTGGCAATCCCGCTGCTTGCGCTCGTCTATGGAAGCCTACGCAGTGCCGCTCCCGGTCAACTTGGGGAATGGACGTTGCGCAACTGGGCAGGCTTGTTCTCAAGCGGTGTGCTGGGAACCTTCTACACAACAATTCTAATTGGTCTGGCGTCAAGCGTCATCGCTGCCATCGTTGGCACGGCCATCGCCATCGTCGTGCATCGGACCGACTTTCGTAGAGGTCCTGCCGTCACTACATTGGTGAGCCTGAGCTTTTTCTTACCTTCTTTTATTCTTGCGATGGCTTGGATCATCATCGGCTCACCAGGAGGTCTCATCAACGGAGTACTTGAAACGATATTTGGTGCAGACACCTGGAAGGTAGATGCTTACACCAAGAGCGGAATGATTTTTGTCACAGTTCTGCATCAAATACCATTTGTCTACCTGATGATGCGTGGCCCAATTCTTGGCATCGATGCAACGTTTGAAGAGGCCGCGCGTGCGGCAGGTGCCACGCCTATGCATGTCCTTCGGCGCGTGACCCTGCCGCTACTCGGGTTCTCGATCACTTCAAGTCTAGTCCTGACGTTTGTACTTTCAATCGAACAGTTTGCGATACCTGCATTGATGGGGATTCCAGGCCGTATCTCCGTCCTCGCAACCCAACTCTATTTACTCGTGAGCTTTCCCCCTCCCGACTATGGCTTGGCCGCTGCAATCGGTCTTGCACTGAGCGGTCTAACGGGCGGTGCGATCTGGCTGCAACGTCGCATCGCGCGCAGCAATCGCCTCACGGTCACAACAGGTAAAGCTGGCCGCCTTACATTGATCAGTCTAGGCAAGTGGCGCTGGGCTGCGAACACGCTATGCTGGGGATACATTGTCTGTGCCCTCGTTCTGCCCGTCATTATTCTCGCTTATGTGTCAGTCCTGAAATATTTCAGTGCCAATCCGTTCGAGGGCGCATATACGCTCCGAAACTACGTATTCCTGTTTGAGTCTGAATCAACCTTACGCTCTTTCTGGAATACGCTTATCGTGTCTGGGCTTGGTGCATTGCTTGGCGTGGGTCTTGCCTCGTTCATCAGTTACTTCACGCTGCGTCACCGCCCGCCTGGCTATCGCACACTCGACTTTATCGCGAGCTTGCCCTTCGGTGTCCCGGGCGTTGTCATCGGGCTGGGCCTCCTCTGGGCATACGCCTACATACCATTACCAATCTATGGCACGTTAATCATTCTGATCATTTCCTTTATCACGCGCTTTCTATCCTATGCGACAGAAACCGTTGGTGGCAGGATGATTCAAATTGATAAGAGCTTGGAAGAAGCTGCGTGGACTGCAGGTGCAACGCGCTTACAAGGCATCCGGCGTATTCTTGTGCCGCTTGCCATGCCGTCGCTCCAAGGCGCCTACTTCCTATTGTTTATGGCGTTCTTTCGCGAGATCGCCTCAGCAGTACTTCTCTACACTGCGTCGACAAGCGTCCTGTCGACGTCGATTTGGTCGTTCTTCGAGCAAGCGAACTGGGGCCTTGCCAGCTCGCTTTCTTTGGTCGGAATGATTGTCGTATTCGTAGCCATGTACCTCTTGATGTTAGCAACCAAGCATCGTCCATCACTTAAGCTGCTTGATCGTTCAAAAACATCCACTGCCAAATAACGCTGTAGAACTGGACTGAATCACCATGGGCATCCGTGTTAACAATTTGATTAAAGCGTTTAACCAAACCACCATTGTTCATGGCATTTCCTTTGATGTCGACGACGGTGAGTTTGTCACGCTGCTCGGCCCCAGCGGCTGCGGGAAGACAACGACCTTACGCTGCATCGCTGGACTTGAACGCACAAACGGCGGAACGATCGAGATCGATGGTCGGATCGTCTCTCAACCCGAGAAAGACATATTTATTGCGCCCCATGAGCGCGACTTGGGTATGGTGTTTCAGTCGTATGCGATCTGGCCACACATGAGTGTTGCAGAAAACGTGGCTTTCCCTTTGATTGCACGCAATGTCGATCGCACCTCCATCCCAGAATCGGTTACTTGGGCGCTAGAGGTGGTCGGTCTTTCACATCTGGCAAACCGGCAGCCTTCAGAGCTCTCTGGTGGGCAGCAACAGCGCGTGGCACTTGCACGTGCGATTGTGGGCAAACCAAAAGTGCTTTTGTTCGATGAGCCACTTTCTAATCTGGACGCGCGTTTGCGTGACCGTACGCGTGCTGAAATCAGCAGAATTCAAAAAGAACTTGCCATCCCAGCGGTATACGTCACGCATGATCAGGCCGAAGCCTTATCGATGTCCGACCGTATCATCGTCATGGAAGGCGGTCATATTGTCGAGGTGGGTGCGCCTCGCGAACTTTACCGACGTCCAACAAAGAAATTTACCGCTGACTTTATCGGTGCCGCCAACTTTCTAACGCTCACCTGCCAAGACCAGAAATGGTTTGCGCCAGATGGATCATCTATCACGCTGGACCCACCGGTAATCGGGCAAAATGGCGAACAACGCACAGCAGTATTGCGTTCGGAGGACTTACGGCTTGCAGCGAAATCAGAGTCGGTACAAGCTGATCGGGTCAACACACTCAGCGGCGTCATTGAGCATATTCAATATATGGGACCACATATTGAATATTCAGTGAAAGTTCACAACACAATCATCAACGTACTTGATCAGATCGAGTTCGCACGGAACGCCTCTGTCTCAGTGACGTTCCGTCCGGTCGACCTTCACTTACTTCCAAACACCTGACATCTAAACTGACAATTACGGCACCCAGGATGTCTCTTGTAGGACATTTGTGCCATTGCCTCCCCCGCTCGTGTCAATGTGTGTCTGAACCCTGTTTGTCTGTCCGGGTAACGCGCGCTTAGCCAACAGCTTTGCGACGGCCCGTATATCTGTGGCTTTTTCTAATGTTTCTAACCGCTCAAAGAGGGGCGGAATATCTGCGCGGGCCAATGCATCTTTTGCGCAATCGTTAAATTTCTCCCACATCTCGTCGCTCGTCATCGGATAGGTAATGCCACGACCAACGAGATTACTAATTTTGCGCGTCAGTACCTGGCCATTATTTAACGTAATCGTCACTTCGGCGCCAAACTGTTCGGGTGAATCGTCTGCCATGTCTGGATGCGGGCCGGCGGTCAGCTTGCCCATAATCTCCCGGACATCTGCATCAAAATGAGCATCGCCCTCAAAATCACCCAGTCGTACCGCACCCGAAACGAGCGCCCGCGCGACAGCATATTGCACCGAAAATTTAGCCTCAAGTGGAGTCTGAGGATTGGGGTTGTTCGTGTGCGGCAAGCGACGCTTGTGCACGAGCACATCTACCCTGGCGACATCCTTAAGATTGATCGCCTCTTCCTTGCGCAGCTTGAGCATCATCGTGACTGGTGGGTGCGTACTGCCGCAGCAGGGGAACTGCTTGAGACCCATCTCGGTGCTGAGCACTTCAAGGGGATTCGCCCAGTTCTCAAAGATCAAATTAGCGTTAAAGTTTCCGGGGCCATTAAAGGCATTCAGGAAACCTTGTTTGTGTTCGAGCGTCGCTGGATTCGCGTCATAGCCGGACTCCGCCAAAAGCACAGCCAACAAACCATTACGCGCACACTGCCCGACATGCAATGGCTTGACCATCGTTCCGAAGTTCGACTTCAATCCGGAGGCAAATGACGCAGCGATCGCCAACGCGATTGCCATTTTTTGCTTATCGAGTCCGATTAAAAATCCACACGCCGCGGCAGCACCAAACACACCGAGCGTCGCAGTAGGGTGCCAACCTTTATCGTAATGATAAAAATTGACCGCACGTGCGATACGGATCTCGGTTTCAATTCCTACAACATAAGCATGAATCAACTTCAAGCCCGTTGCACCACGCTCCTCGGCTAACGCGAATAGTGGAGCGACGAGTGGCGCCGATTGATGGCCTCCCATCGGTTGACTGAAGTCGTCGTAGTCATGAGCGTGCGACCCAACGCCATTGATAAAGGCAGCATCGAGCGCGGAGGTCTTGGTCGCCGTACCAAACACCGTGGATGCACCGGGTGCAGTGCCCACGCCTGCTATCTTAAAGAGATTGGTCACACACGGCTCTGTCACACCCGCTAGCGTGACACCGAGCGTATCGATGATCGCTGTGCGGGAAAGAGAGATCGCTTGGTCGTTAATCCGTGAAGTGTCAAACTCACAAATCAATTCAGCAAGTCGAGTGAGTAGCGCTTGCGACTCTTTCACTTGGTCGGACATGATGTGCCTCCCCCTTACAAATTAAGCGGCTTTCGCTGCGACTTTTCCCGTGCTCAACGCGGCAGCTTGACGGCCTGCGATACGACCAAACGTTGCGCCCGACACCAAGCCCGTGCCTGCTGGGTAGTTGTCATAAAACAGGCCGCCAATCATTTCGCCGCATGCAAATAGCCCTTTGATCGGGCGCCAGTCCGTGCCCACGACGCGGGTATGTTCATCTACACGCAAGCCACCAAAGGTGAAGGTGATTCCACCGGTTGCGCTGTAGGCGTAATACGGCGCTTTTTCAAGCTTGGTTGCCCAGTTGGTCTTCTCTAGTGCCAAGCCTTGCGTGGTCAGCCCATCTTTTTGTGAGGGATCGAACCCATCGGCTGCATGCTTCGCTGCGGCGTTGTATTCGAGTACAGTCTTGAGTGCTTGTTTCTTATCGTCGATATCCAGCTGCTCGATCAAACCCTCGATCGTGTCAGACATGATCGGCTCACTTGTCGAATAGCGCGGTTCGAGCAAATGCACAACCTGGGAATCAAACAACTGATAAGCCTTCGCACCCGGCTCAGCCAAAATCGCACGTCCATATTTTGCGTACGTAAACATGGCACCGTCAGCGCCCTCATCGACAAAGCGCTTACCCATCCGGTTGATCATCACGCCGTACAAATAGCTCAGTCGATTACTGCGATCTGTCATCTCGCGTGGCGCGAAATTACCCCAATCGGCAGAAATCGGTGTCGCATGGCAACCACTCCACTGGCCCCAAGGCATCGCACCCAGATTCATGGCCATGCGCAATCCATCTCCTTGGTTGTGCGGTGTGCCGCGCACTTTGGCAGCGCCCACCAGCGGACCGATGTGCTGTGTGCGCATTTGCACGTTGGCTTCAAACCCACCACAACCAAGAACGACCGCCTTGGCATGCAGCTCTTTCACGCCATCATCGTCTCGCACGGTGACGCCACAGACCGCACCCGTCTCGTCCTGTAAGAGCCCAACAACTGCCGCACCGTAACGCACCTCAATACCCATGCGTTCGCAGGTTGCGAACCAGCTGCGCGATAGGCCGACGCCCTCATGCTCTGCACGCACCACCAAACCGCGCGCCCACACAATACGATTACCTTTTCGAACTCCGGTGAGTGTGATCGCAGGCTCCATGGGCACTTTGCCAACTTCGCTCATCCAGAACACTGTGTCTTTTGAGTTATCTACAAGTACACGGGACAATACTGGGTCGGTCTGACCCGAGGTCACACGCATCAAGTCGCCGTGGAAATCATCTTTCGTATAAGGTGCGATGCCAGAATAAAAGTCTTCGTATTCTTGCTCGACGCCGGGCAACAGAGGGCCGATTTCTTTTGGATCATCGAAGGCGAATCGCAAGACGCCTCCGCTCCAGTGTGTATTACCGCCGCGCATCTCGCGCGGTGCTTTTTCAAGGACCACTACACGCTGCGCGCCGTTTTCTTTAGCTGAAACGGCCGACGCCAAGGCAGCGTTCCCAGCGCCCACAACGATCACATCAAATGCATTCATTTTTTTGTCTCCAGTACCCGCGTGTCATATCGCCTGCGCAAAACGTCAATGAAGACACATTTTAGTTTTGCATACAGTTGTATTTTATTGTATTACAGAGGTAAGGTAAAGCGTAAGCGAGCGGACGGACTCACGCGCTCACTTAGTCGTTACAGCGACCGCCTGGCGATACAAAAACTCATACGCCTGCACCATCGCCTCAACGCCATAACGATTCTGCACCTCTTGCAAAGAGCGCTCAGCCATCACACGGCCAAGCTCAGGCACACTTAGAACCTCCCCGATGTGTCTGGCTAGACCGCTCGCATCATCAGTCGCACTTAAGAGCCCTCGTCCCTCTGCGAGCAACTCCATTAGGCCGCCCGCCTGCGTCGCTACCACGGGCACGCTTTGCGCCATCGCATCCAGTACGCTGCTTCCCAAGGCCTCATGGCGCGACGCCATCACAAATACAGCCAACGCCGGGTACAACTGCTCGACACCAGACTCAAATCCGAGCAAGCGGTAACGATCGCCTAAGCCGAGATCCTGTATCGCCTGTCGCGCAGCATCCGCGGCAGCACCCTCGGCACCCCAATGGACAAAGACTACATCGGGATGTTGCGCACAAACTTGCGCGGCAGCACGTATCAATGTGACAGGATTTTTTTCTGGCGAAAGCGCGGCTGCAGTCCCAACCAGGCGACACCCAAACAGGTTTTCACGCGCAAGAAACTCCTGCACGCGTGCGGGGTTCGGTACCACGGCAGGTACGGCACTCGGGATCACATGCACCGACAACCCCATCTCTCGCATTGCAGATGCAGCCGCTTCACTGATCGCGACCCGCACATCCGTGCAGGTCCACTTCAGACGAGAGAATCCGCTAAATCCTTTAACCGGGAAACTTGTACGTCGAGAAAAAATGATAGGCCTGCGATGCATAGGTTTGGCCAACAATGCCCACGCCAACACATTCGCAGTTTGAACATGCAGCACGTCATAGCGGCTCGCCTGGCGCGCCAGCCAAACAGCAAACTCAACAGTCGATTGTGCAGCATGTGTCGGCAACCCTTCCGCCTGAGCGCGAGCCTCTAAGGCGCCGCCTGCTCGGACCAACAATTCAACCTCGTGCCCCCGCTCGCGCAAACCTAAAGCAGTCAGTAAGGTCTGCCGCTCACCACCACGCCAACCCCGCTCCGAATTAATCTGCAGGACACGCATCTCAATTAGCCGTCCGCGCGTGAACGTGGTGCCTGAAAATACCGTACGGTATTCACGCCAACCGCCATCAATGCAAAGCCTATCGCAACACACAGACCGAGCATCGGCCCGGCGCTAAAGCCAAAACTAAATACCAGCGCAACGATGGCTGCACCAAACGTCTGGCTGAACACCCGCGTGGTAGCTTGCAAACCACCCACAGCACCCGCACGATTGCGCGGTGCAGAACCAAGCATGACTCGGTTGTTCGGTGTCTGAAAAAATCCGAAACCGATTCCTGCAATGACCATCGCCGCAAAGAGCCAGGCATCAGAGGCGCTCGTTGGCATCGCGACAACCAGCCCCAAGCCGAACGCCATAGCCGCTGCACCTAAACCACTAAGTATGGCCACGGGAAATCGATCAGAGAGAGGACCTGCAATCGAAGCAATCAACGCCGCCCCTACGGGCCAACCCGCCATCAGCGCCCCCACCGCCAACTGAGGCCGATTGAGCGTCACCTGTAAATAAAAAGGCAGCGAAACCATCGTCGCCATTTGGGCACAAAAGGTACTCGCTGAAGCCGCCAGCGCAAACCGCATCGCAGGAATTCGAAAGAGATCGACCGGGACAAGCGGTGCGGTCTGCTGTGCAGAGCGCCGTACCAACACCCAACCAATCAAAAATGCAGCCGCCAATAGCACCAGCGCAAGCCAAAAGTTCTTCGATAGCGCATCGATGCCCAAAATCAATAAGGCAATCGTTGTCATGCTCAGTGCAGCAGCAAACCAATCATACGGTGCTGTGATCGGCGGGACGTCCGGCAAATAGCGCACCCCGAGCATCGTGATGATGCCCATCGGGAGATTAAAAATGAATATCCATTCCCAGGTCGTGAACGACAAGATGAAAGCGCCAATCGACGGGCCAATCACCGAAGAGACCGCGACGGTCATTGCGTTTAGCCCAATCCCTCTGCCAATCAAATGCGGGGGATAGATATTACGTACCAAGGCACCAAACAAGCACATGATGGCAGAGCCACCAAGCCCTTGAAAAATACGCGCGCCCAACAGCACCGGCATCGATGGCGCCAATGCGCTACACAGTGACGCAAGAATGAACGTCCATAAGCCAAAATAAAACAGACGTTTAAATCCGATGCGCTCACCAATCGCTGACATCGGGAGTAAAGTCATCGCCACCGTTAAAGTATAGGCGTTCACCACCCATACAACGGCAGCATCAGAGGCCTTGAGGTCCTGCGCAATCGATGGGAGCGCCACATTTGTCATCGTGGCATCGAGCACAGCCAGCATCAAACCAGCGGCAAGGGCCAGCGCTGCTTTTCTGCGCCGGGCGGTCGGCAGGCCTTCGTGCGCATCTGTTGCGCGAGGTGCTTGTGCTTCTGTCATCCCTAGGCTTTTTTAACCGGCCGCTTCCAGCCTTCAATCGTCAGTTGCTTGGCGCGAGACACGGTCAACTGCCCAGCGGGCGCATCGCGCGTGAGGGTTGTACCCGCCCCCAGCGTGGCTCCTTTGCCTACCTTTACCGGCGCAACTAATTGCGTATCCGAACCGATAAATGCGTCATCTTCGATGATTGTTCGATGCTTATTTACACCATCGTAATTACACGTGATGGTGCCAGCACCAATATTGACCCGCTCGCCAACATCCGCGTCGCCTACATAGGCGAGATGATTTGCCTTGCTACCTTTGCCAAGCTTTGTGTTTTTAATTTCAACAAAATTGCCAACATGTGTAGCATCCGCCAACTGAGCGCCCGGACGCAAGCGCGCATAGGGGCCGATATGCGCCTCAGCACCCACTTCGGCTTGATCAAGATGGCTAAACGGTTCAATGTGTGTCGATCGACCGAGTGTGACGTTGCGCAATACACAATGCGCTCCGATTCGCACGCCATCAGCTAGGACAACACGGCCTTCAAATACACAACCAACGTCAATAAATACATCCTGACCGCAGACCAATTCGCCGCGCAAATCAAAGCGGGCGGGATCAACAATCGTAACGCCTGCCTCAAGTTGTCGGCGGGCAAGCTCGCGCTGCCACAGGCGCTCAAGCTCTGCTTGCTGCAAGCGACTATTCACGCCAAGCGTTTCGAAGCTGGCAGTCGGATGTGCCACATTGACTGACACGCCCTCTGCAACGGCCATACCAACAATATCGGTCAAATAGTATTCGCCCTGCGCATTGCTATTTGTGAGCTTCGCGAGCCAGGACTTCAATTGGCGCGTCGGCACAGCCATGATTCCTGTGTTGACCTCTTGAATCGAGCGCTGCTCAGGCGTCGCGTCTTTGTGCTCAACAATCGCTGTCACATTACCTTGACTGTCGCGCACGATGCGACCATACCCTGTTGCGTCCGGCAAGATTTCAGTCAAAATCGCTACGCCATTTGCGCGTGCCGTTAACAAGGCACGCAACGTATCCGGCTGAACAAGCGGCACGTCCCCATACAAAATAACTGTCACGTCGTCTGTATCAGACTCTTGTAACAAAGGTACCGCTTGCAAGACAGCATGCCCTGTTCCTAACTGCGGCTGCTGCAAAGCGAACTGCACATCCGGTTGCACGGCATACGCCTGCCTGACTTGCTCCGCACCATGTCCAACGACGATCGCGATGCACTGCGCGCCCAGTGCGCGCGCACTATCTAGTACATGCGTCAACATCGGACGACCTGCGATCGGGTGCAGCACTTTCGGTAAATTAGACTGCATGCGCTTGCCCTGTCCTGCAGCAAGAATCACGATGTTAAGCATAGTGTGAGCTAGTAATAAGTGTTAGGTCGATGTTTTACGTGCTGGGCGCTTCGTTGCTTTTTTCGCGACTGTCGCTTTTTTTTCTGTACGGCCAGTCTCTTTCGCGCTTCCCATGCTTGCGGCCGTTGCTGCCGCGACCTGACTGAACTGCTGCGTCAGCATGTTCCACCACGCTTGCGCTGCCGCGGGCACCTCGCTAGACGTAGCAGCAGCTGGCTCCTGCGCAGTGGGTGTAGCGGCCGCGACAAAAGATTTCAAGGTCGCGATTGTTGCCAGCTGCACTTCCATGCCTTGAATCGTGCTGCTGAGCATCGACAAATTAAGCTTTAACCAATTTTCTACAGATTTGAGCTCTGCAATTTTGCGTTCAAGCTCTTCGGGATTCATAGGCGGCGTCAAGCCAATGCCTGAACCCATGCCAGCCGGTCCGGCCAATCCAGCAAACGCCTTGCGCATCATCTCCATGCTAGCGAAAAGCGGATTGTTGGCCATATCACCAGTTTGGCCTAGCCCTGGCAACACAAAAGGGTTGGAAGATGGTCCGGTCATAAGAAGCCCTAACCTAAAAGGGGATAACCCCTAGATATTACTCGGATACGCCCCCTGAGCAACAGGGCGCACAGGGAAAGAAAAAATGTCGATCAAATCGGTCTTAGCGGCCAAACAGAACAAGATATTCTGGGACAATATGGGTATGCAAGACACCATTACCCTACCCGAATTAGAAGCCGCCATTAATTTTTGGCGCCAACGCAGCCCGTCCGTCGGTGAAGAGCTGCGGCTGTGCGCACAAGCTTCCAGCCTTGCAACACCTTATGCGCTCATGATTATTGAGCGACGCGCTCAAATGCCCGTGGCAGAAATGTCAGAAAAAGCACAAACAGCTTTAGCCGAATGGCTAGCACAGCGGTAAGGCCAGGATCACTGCCTATCTATTTCAGCAGTAACTTGATGTCATGCACGAGCGCAGCCGAACCGGCGTTGTTGCTGACCAATACACGCGCCTCACCTTTTGGATCAAGCAAGTAGAACGAAGAGCTGTGATCCATGGTATAGCCGCCCTTTGCGGCGGGAGCTTTAGCGTAATAAGCCTTAAATGACGCAGCGACCTGCTTGATTTGGGCGGGCGTACCCGTCAAACCCAAAAAGCTAGGATTAAATCCGGATACATAGGCACGCAATACCTCGGGGGTGTCACGCTCGGGGTCGACGGTAATCATCAGCACCTGCACTCTGCTCGCTTGATCGCCTAGCGAGCGCATCACTTCAGAAAGCTCGGCAAGTGCTGTCGGACAAATATCTGGGCACTGCGTAAAGCCAAAAAATACGAGCTGAACTTTTCCGGAAAAGTTCGCCGATGAGTAAGGCTTACCATCCATGCCGGTGAGCGCCCAGTTACTCCCTATTTTTGTCCCAGAAATATCGCTGCCCTTGAACTTCACTGCAGTACTGTCGCCGCAGGCCGACAACATACTAACTACACACACCAAGCCAAAGGTAAACCATATCCGTCGAGCTGAGTGTGCTAGAAGACTAAACATATCGCGCTTCAATTAACGTCCCACGACGATCAGCCAGTGATCGACTAATAAAGCCGCGAATAAAAGCGACAAATATAGAATCGAAAAGCGGAACAGCTTTCGTGCGAGTGCATCACTATAAACACGATATAACTTCCACGCATACCAGACAAACAAAGCACCAAGTGCCAAGGCACACAGCAGGTACAACCAACCACTCATTCCAACGGTATACGGCAATACCGTGGTCGCAACCAGCGCCACGCTATAGAGCAGAATGTGTAAGCGCGTAAATTGCTGGCCATGCGTAACGGGCAGCATGGGCAGGCCCGAGTTAGCATAATCATGGGTGCGGTATAACGCGAGCGCCCAAAAATGCGGAGGGGTCCAGATGAAAATAATCAAAACCAACAACCAGGCCTCCGCAGGCACAGCGTCTGCGACAGCGGCCCAGCCCAGAGCAGGGGGCATCGCACCAGACAGACCGCCGATGACAATATTTTGTGGCGTGCGGGGCTTCAGAATCATGGTGTAAATCACCGCGTAACCGACAAACGTCGCAAACGTTAGCCACATCGTGAGCAAATTCACCCAGCGGTAAAGAATGAACATGCCAAGCCCGCCTAGCACGCCAGAAAACACAATCACTTGGGTGGACGAGATCGTACCGGTGGCTGTTGCCCGACGAGCCGTGCGCAACATGCGTGCGTCAATGCGTTGCTCGATCAGACAGTTGACGGCGAAGGCAGCAGCAGCAAGCAACCAAATCCCGATTGTGCCAGCGATCACTTTTTGCATGTCAGGCAAAACCGGTGTTGCTAAAAACATTCCGATGACGGCACAAAATACCGCCAATTGCGTGACGCGCGGCTTCGTAAGCACCAAATATTGGCGCAAGAGACTAGGGGACGAGGCAGTAACGCTAGGCATGGGGGATTTTCTAAAATGTCTAGCGTGATTGTACTTGTTGTGCCGCATCAGATCGCACGGACAAACGATAAACAACCGTGACGGTGGCCAACACTAAACCTGCTGCCCCACCGTTGTGCAAGACCGCAATCAATAGAGGCCAATGGAAAAAGATCGTTGTCAGTCCTGTAAAGAGCTGCGCACCCAGAAGGACTAAGACCAATCTAGCCGGGCCACGCGTGCCCGGGTCACTCAGCAGACGCCAGGCCAAGATACCAAGCACAGCAAACACCACAAACGCGAAATTGCGGTGAGCCCAGTGAATGGCTGTCAACGCCGTCTGGGAGATCATTTCACCATTCGGCATTTCACCCAAACCTCTCACCACCGAGAACCCATTACGCATATCCATATCAGGAATCCAGCTGCCATGGCACGTCGGAAAGTCCATACAGGCCAAGGCCGCGTAATTCGTGCTGACCCAACCGCCAAGCACGATTTGAACCGCTAGCAGTAACAACCCAAAGACCGCCCAGGGGCGATACGTCAAGATCCCTGCAGCCGGCTTCGCGTAAGTGCGCTCCCGCGCAGCCAGCCACGTCATCATGCCCAAGAGAGTCATGCCGCCAAACAAGTGTGCCGTCACGACAGCGGGCATCAACTGATGCGTCACCGTCCAGGCGCCGAATGCGCCCTGTATACACACAGCACTCAATGTAGCGATGGCAAGCTTAGGGGAATAGCCAAGTACTGAACGGTTTCGCCAACCGAGGGCAACAATCAAAATGATCAGAAAACCCAGTAATGCACCAACATAACGATGGATCATTTCGATCCAAGCTTTCGGCAAGGTGACTGGGCCGTCGGGCATCACTTTGACCGCTTCACGTATGGAGTCGAGCGCACCGATTGGGGTCACGCTGCCATAGCAACCTGGCCAATCAGGGCAACCTAAACCCGAGTCTGTGAGCCGCACAAAAGCGCCAAACATGATCAGGTCTAACGTTAAGAACCACGTCAAGAAGACGATCCGCCGATATCGCGCACGCGTCGATGCGTGTTCAGACGGTTGCGTTGCAGTGAGCTCAGCCATCGCGCGACTACCCAATCCTTGAGTTCGCAATCAATTTACGAAGCTCATTGCGAAACTTTTCAGGATCCGCCTCTGGAGGATACTGCAAGATCAAATTACCCAGAGGATCAATAATCCACATCGGTTTGCCAAGCGCCTCGCGCGCGCCGCTATCCGACGCGTGAGGCAACAAGAACTTCTTCAGCACCTCGGGCTTGATGCGCACCATCACCGTTCCTTTGTAAGCCTCAAGGACTTTCTCTGGCACGGGCGCATCATCGGTAATAAACCAAACACGCATCAAGCGCTCAACATGCTTGCCCTGACTCGCATGCGAGTTACGCAAAATAAACAGCTTACGCGCGCATGACTCCGGACATGCCGCATCGTCCGCTGCAACGAGTAGCCACTTTCCCTTGAGTGAACTCAGGTCAAAAGGCTTTCCGTCCAGCGTCGTCGCGGGTAACGCCGCGGCAGCAGGAATAGGACGTTGCGGCTCGATCAACGCTCCGTAGCTCACGCTACCCTCAGGTCGCAACCCTGGATTGAAATAAACCAGCACCGCGGCAAGAACGGGCGCCAGGCTCATCAGAAAAATGGCAATCAACGGCCCGCGGCTCCGGGGCTTAGCGATTGGCGCGTTTTTTGAATCTACAGAGGTATTCACAGGCATCCCAATTATTCAAGCTATCGCCGTCTACGACGAACAAAACGCCACAGCACGACAATGAAGGCAACGGCAGCAATCGCGGCAAAGCCAAACCACTGCGTCGCATAACCAACATTCTTATCAGCATCCAACGAGGGTTTGGGCCATTGACGCACGAGGCCTTCCTGCGCAGGACTGCTTTGCAGCAACACGACAGGCAAGAAACGCAAACCTGTTCGTTCAGCAAGTGACGCAAGATCCAAATTTTGTACGCGCACCACTCTAGAAGTATCCACCCAGCCAGACTCGGCTGCTGCAATACCCTTCCAGGATGGAGGTAAACCGCTATCCTCACCTTTTTTGCTCGTCCATACCTCAAAGAGCCGTGGCACGCGCAGAGACATCTCACCCGCAATCGTCAGCGGACCGGTCTGCGTTTCTATTTTAGGCGCTTGCTGGATCCCGATCGGACGGGGTAGCCAGCCTCGCAAGACCAACACCGCCACTCCGCCTTCGAGGACCAAAGGTGTTGCGAGCCAAAGGCCAGGCCGCCCATCCATGTTTCGGTTGTCCAACAGCACGCTAAACTGCCCCGCCCACTTCCCTGTCGCCGAAGCCACTCGCCAAGGCTGCACAGACTCGGCCACTATATTGGGCTGTATCACTACCGGCGTAGCAAGACGACCTTTCTCAATTTCAGCACTGATCACGCGCCGTTCGTCGGCTCGTCCTAGCTGCCATCGCCCAAGCATGCTGCACACAACCACCACTACGCCAAGCAGCAGTAGCGCAAGCAAAGTGAGCCGATTGGATGAGGATTGTTGCATGTCTGCGATAATTCCTTTTTATCTGGGGGATTTAATGCGTATCGTCGTGATCATTGCATTCATCGGGATTCTCGGCAGTCTTGGGTCTGCATTATTTTATTTAATGCGAGACAAAGGCACCTCAAACAAGACCGTCAACGCACTCACTGTGCGCATCGGCATTTCCGTCGCCCTATTTTTATTCCTGCTCTTTTCGCACTGGATGGGATGGATCGAGGCGACCGGCTTCCAGCGCTAACACCTTAGCCCAGAAATAAAAAAGGCCAGCAAAGCCGGCCTTTTTTATTTAACGATCGTCAAACTGGCGGCTTAGAACCAATAGACAAACAAGTAAAGTCCAAGCCACACGACGTCTACAAAGTGCCAGTACCAAGCAGCACCCTCAAAACCAAAATGATGATCTGCTGTGAAATGACCCTTCATCAGACGAACCAAAATAACAGCCAGCATTGTTGCACCTAGCAACACGTGAAAGCCGTGGAACCCGGTCAACATGAAAAACAGCGAGCCATAGGCGCCAGAATTGAACTTTAGGTTCAAGTCTGTGTACGCGTGGTAGTACTCATAGCCCTGACAAATAACAAAAATAAAGCCAAGCAAAATTGTTGCGAACAACCAGAAACTTGCTTTGCCGCGATGATTTTCACGCAGTGCATGGTGCGAGATCGTCAGGGTCACGCCCGAACTCAACAACAATGCAGTGTTGATGGTTGGCAACCAGAACGGGCCCATTGTTTGAAAGGACTCAACAACACCTGCTGGGCCGAGGTTAGGCCACACCGCGTTGAAGTCTGGCCACAACAATTGTTTGTGATCCAAATCACCCAGCCAAGGCAGCGTCACAGTCCGTGTGTACCAGAGCGCGCCGAAAAAGGCGGCAAAGAACATGACTTCAGAGAAGATAAACCAGCTCATGCTCCAACGATACGATACGTCGATGCGCTTGCTGTTTAGACCCGTCTCAGACTCATGGATGGCATCGCCAAACCAGTTGTAGAGCACAACAAATAAGCCAAGCAAACCAACGAGCACAGCCCACTTCGCTGTATCGACGCCATTGACCCAAGC
>JACCED010611898.1_pt1 | contig 38126 bp, 34 predicted proteins | sample 7455021 | NCBI WGS metagenome assembly JACCED01 (sample SAMN15323456, study PRJNA562643) | freshwater metagenome | isolation source: river surface water | place: USA:Blue River Watershed | collected 2017-08-19
ACGGCCAGCACCAGCACCGAGCACAGGATCAGGGGCCAGACGGGCCAGCCAGCGGCATGGAGGATGGAAAACACGGCAGGTTCTTTCGCAGCGCAAGGCAAAATCTGCGGGCATTATGGCCGATGCCCCCGTTCACGGCCCCGGCCCGCGCCCACTGTGGATAACTTTGTGAAGAAAGGCGGTGCGTGCCCGTGGCGGGCGGCGCTGCAATGGCCGCACCCGCGGGGCCCCGCGGCAGATGTGCGGGAAAAAGCATTGCAAATCATGGGCTTAGGCCCCCTTGGCCGGCCCCATGCCGGCGTCCAATCACCTCTAGGGGGCGCGGGCGCCAGCTGTGGAATACTTTCGTGCAACAAACGATGAATATGTCTTTTGAGCCTCTTTTTGACGACAAATCCGCGCCCGCGCCGGCCCCTGCGCAGGGCGCGGTGTGGGCGGTTTCCGCCTTGTGCCGTGCGGTGGGCGAGGCGCTGGACGGTCGCTTCAACCCGGTGAGCGTGCGCGGTGAGCTTTCGGGTTTTTCGCGCGCGGCCAGCGGCCACTGCTACTTCAGCCTCAAGGACGAGGGCGGCCAGATCCGCTGCGCCATGTTCCGCCGCGCCGCCGGCCAGCTCGACTTCGCGCCGCGCGACGGCGAGCTGGTCGAGGTGCGCGGGCGGCTGGGCGTCTACGAGGCGCGTGGCGACCTGCAGCTGGTCGTCGAAGGCATGACGCGGGCCGGGCAGGGCGCGCTGTTTGAGCAGTTCCTGCGCCTCAAGGCCCAGCTCGAGGCCATGGGCCTGTTTGACGCGGCGCGCAAGCGCCCCTTGCCCGCGCAGCCGCGTGCGATTGGCGTGGTCACCTCGCCGGGCGCGGCCGCCTGGCACGACGTCATGACCGCGCTGCAGCGGCGCGTGCCGCACATTCCGGTGCGCATGGCACCGGCCCTGGTGCAGGGCGCGGGCGCCGCGGCCACGCTGGCGCAGGCGCTGCAAAACCTCTACGCCTGGACGGCCGAGGACCACCCCAGCGAACCGCCGATCGACGTGATCCTGCTGGTGCGCGGCGGCGGCTCGATCGACGACCTGTGGGCCTTCAACGACCCGCAACTCGCGCAGGTGATCGCGCAAAGCCCGGTGCCCGTCATCAGCGGTGTTGGCCACGAGACCGACTTCACCATCGCCGACTTTGTGGCCGATGTGCGCGCGCCCACGCCGACCGCCGCCGCCGAGATGGCGGCCACGGCCCGTGACGAGTTGCTGCAGGGCGCGCAGGCGCTCGCGCACCGCCTCGGGCAGGCCCTGCAGCGCCAGCTCGACCGCCAGGCCCAGCGCCTGGACGCGGTGGCCACCCGCCTGGGCCGCCCGCAGGCGCTGCTGGTACGCCAGGCCCAAACCCTGGACCGCCTCGCGCACCGCCTGGCCACCGCACCCGCCGGCCAGCTCGGCGAGGGCCACCACCGCCTGGCGCGGTGGGGCGACCGCCTGCAACACGGTCTGCAGCGCCAGGCCCAGCAACACCGCCAGCGCAGCGAGCAGCTGGCGCTGCGCCTGGCGGCGGTCGATCCGCAGCGGGTGCTCGAGCGCGGCTACGCCTGGCTCAGCGACGAGTCGGGTCAGGCCCTGACGCGCGCGGCGGCTTTTGCGTCCGGACAGAAGGTCCAGGCGACGCTGGCCGACGGCACGGTGCCCTTGCAGGTGCGCTGAGGCTTTGTTTTTTCGATGCGCGAAAAGGCCACACGGCCAAGTGGTCTCCAAAACACGCCGATTGCGCGAGCCGCCTACAATGCCGCTTTCTTTGCAACACCCCTGAAACAAGAGGACACCATGGAACACACCCTGCCCGCACTGCCTTATGGTCTGGACGATCTGGCCCCCCACTACAGCCGCGAAACCCTGGAGTACCACCATGGCAAGCACCACAACGCCTACGTGGTGAACCTCAACAACCTGCAAAAAGGCACCGAATTCGAAAACATGGACCTCGAGTCCATCGTCAAGAAGTCCAGCGGTGGCATCTACAACAACGCCGCCCAGATCTGGAACCACACCTTCTTCTGGAACTGCATGAAGCCCAATGGCGGCGGTGAGCCCACCGGCGCCCTGGCCGCGGCCATCAACGCCAAGTGGGGCAGCTACGCCGCCTTCAAAGAAGCCTTCGTCAAGAGCGCCGTGGGCAACTTCGGCTCCGGCTGGACCTGGCTGGTCAAGAAAGCCGACGGTAGCGTCGACATCGTCAACATGGGCGCCGCCGGCACCCCCCTGACCACCGCCGACAAAGCCCTGCTGACGGTGGACGTGTGGGAACACGCCTACTACATCGACTACCGCAACCTGCGTCCCAAGTTCGTCGAGACCTTCCTCGACAAGCTGGTGAACTGGGACTTCGTCGCCAAGAACTTCGGCTGATCCCCACTCACCCACAAAAAAGCCCGCTGATGCGGGCTTTTTTGCGTTTGAACGGACCACGGAGCCCGGGCAGAGGGGCCCCAGGGCTGGCCGCCGATTTCTGCGTACCCCCGCAGCATGAGGCGGACGGCCCTGGGGCCCCTCTGCTCGGGCGGGGTACGCAGACCAAGCGCGATCAGCGGATCATCATGCCGCCATCGGCCACCACGGTCTGCCCCGTCACATAGCGCCCCGCCGGGCTCGCCAAAAATACCGCCACGCCCCCAATGTCATCGGGCTCGCCCATGCGGCGCAGCGGCGTCTCGTTGTTGTACTTGGCGCTCAGCACCGGGTCCTCGTGCAGCGCACGCGCAAAGTCGGTCTTGATCAGGCCCGGCGCGATGCAGTTGATGCGGATGTTGTCCGGCCCCCATTCGACCGCCAGGTTGCGCGCCAGCTGCATGTCCGCGGCCTTGGAGATGTTGTAGGCCCCGATCACGGCCGAGCCGTGCAGCCCGCCGATCGACGACACGATCACGATGGCGCCGTCCTGCTTGGCCTTCATGTCCGGATACACCAGGTTGCACAGCCAGGTGTTGGACAGCACGTTGTTGCGCATGACCTTGTCGAACACCTCGTCGCTCATGCCGGTGGTCGGGCCGTAGTAGGGGTTGGTGGCGGCGTTGCAGACCAGGATGTCGATGGGCCCCCAGGCCGCGCGCGTTTGCGCGACCAGGGCTTCGAGCTGCTCTTTGTTCGAGATGCTGGCCGCGATGGCCATGGCCTGACCACCGGCCGCGCGGATTTCCTCGACCACTTTTTCGCAAGCGTCTTGTTTGCGGCTGGAGACCACCACCTTGGCACCGGCTTTGGCCAGCTGGTGGGCGATGGACCGGCCAATGCCGCGGCTGGAGCCAGTGACGATGGCGACTTTGTCTTTGAGGTCGAACAGGGACATTCGTGTTTGCTCCTTTGTTGGATGGGCGCAGTTTCTTGGCTGTTGTCTGGCTTGTCTGTCTTTTTCGTGTCAGTTTTTGGGGTGCCGTTGGTTTGTCCGTTGGGGGCGTGGGGCAGTGGCCATGGCCTCATGCTGCGGGGGTACGCAGAAATCGGCCATAACCACCGCCCCACGCCCCCAACGGACACGGTCAACGTCGTTGTCGATTGACCACTGAGCTCGGGGAGAGGCAAGGGGCGCGCGACGATTTCTGCGTACCCTCGCAGCATGAGGAGTGCGCCCCTTGCCTCTCCCCGAGCGGCGCCCGGTGTAGCACAAACAAGCCGTGCAAAAATCAGCGTCATTCAACAATAGTGAGACGAAACCGTGGAAGCAATCGATGCCATCGTGATCGGCGCCGGCGTGGTGGGCCTGGCCGTGGCGCGTGAGTTGGCCTTGCAAGGCTTGGAAGTGATGGTGCTCGAATCGGAAAACGCCATCGGCACCGGCACCAGCTCGCGCAACAGCGAAGTCATCCATGCCGGCATCTACTACCCCGCCGGCTCGCTCAAGGCGCGGCTGTGCGTGCAGGGCAAAGACATGCTCTACGCCTACTGTGCCGAGCGCGGCGTGGCCCACCAGCGCCTGGGCAAGCTCATCGTTGCCACCAGCGCCGAGCAGGTGCCCCAACTTGCGGCCATCCAGGTCAAGGCCGCGGCCAATGGCGTGCACGACCTGCGCCCGCTCAGCGCCGCCGAGGCGCGCGCCATGGAGCCCGCGCTCCATTGCGAAGCCGCGCTGCTCTCACCGAGCACCGGCATCGTCGACAGCCACGGCCTCATGCTGGCGCTGCAGGGCGATCTGGAAAACGCGGGCGGCTTGCTGGCGCTGTGTTCGCCGGTGCAGCGCATCGGCGTGGGGCAGGGCACGGCCAGCCACCCGCTGCGCGTGGTGGCCGAAGACGGCACCGAGCTCGCCGCGCGCTGTGTCGTCAACGCCGCGGGCCTGCATGCGGTGGCGCTGGCGCGGCGCACCGAGGGGCTTGACCCCAGCCGCTTGCCCCAGGCCTGGTACGCCAAGGGCAACTACTTCACGCTGGCGGGAAAGGCCCCGTTCTCGCGCCTGATCTACCCGGTGCCCGAAGCCGCGGGCCTGGGCGTGCACCTCACGCTCGACCTTGGCGGTCAGGCCAAGTTCGGGCCGGATGTGCAGTGGGTCGACGGCCCGGCCGACCTGCAGGTCGACCCGCGCCGCGGCGAGGCCTTCTACGCCGAGGTGCGCCGCTACTGGCCCGCGCTGCCCGATGGCGCGCTGCAGGCGGGCTATGCCGGTCTGCGGCCCAAGATCAGCGGGCCCGGCGAGCCGGCGGCCGACTTTTTGCTCCAGGGCCCGCGCGAACACGGCGTGGCGGGCCTGGTCAACCTGCTGGGCATCGAGTCGCCGGGGCTCACGAGCAGCCTCGCGATCGCGGCCGAGGTGCGCGCGCAGCTGGCCTGATCGCTTGCGGGACAGCCCATTGCGCGGGGTCACTCCTAAGATGGCCCATCCCATTGCCCCGTCCCGCCATGCACCCCCTCGACGAAGCGATTGCCCTGCAGCCCCACGCGCCCGGTGCGTTCACCGGCGCCACCCACCCCGCCTATGCCAACATGGTCGGGCCCTTTGGCGGCACCACCGCCGCGCAGCTCTTGCAGGCCGCCTGCCTGCACCCCGAGCGCATCGGCGAACCGGTCGCGCTCACCGTGAACTTCGCGGCCCCCGTGGCCGAGGGCGAGATCCGCTTTCTCGCGCGCGCCGCGCGCACCAACCGCTCCACCCAGCACTGGCTGGTCGAGGCGCAACAAGATGGGGCGGTGGTGGCCACGGCCAGCGCGGTGTTCGCGCTGCGGCGCGAAACCTGGTCGGCGCTCGAGGCCACCATGCCGCAGGGCCTGCCGCCCGTGGACCACCTGAGCCGCATGCCCGTGCACGGCCTCATGCCCTGGCCGCAACGCTACGACATGCGCTTCGTCGACGGGCCTTTTCCCGAATTCGACGAAAAGGAGCAGACGCATTCGCGCTCCTGTCTGTGGGTGCGCGACGAGCCTGCGCGGCCGATGGATTTTGCTTCGCTTGCCGCGATGAGCGACAGCTTCTTCCCGCGCATCTACGTGCGCCGGCGTCGCCGCGTGCCGATCGGCACCGTGACGCTGACCACCTATTTCCATGCCGACAGCGCGCTGCTCGCCGAGGTCGGCGCGCGCCATGTGCTGGGCGTGGCCAAGGCGCTCAATTTCCGCCACGGCTACTTCGATCAGACGGGCGAGCTTTGGAGCCCCGAGGGCCATTTGCTCGCGAGCACGCACCAGCTCGTGTATTTCAAGGACTGAGTTCGCGACCCTTGATCTGGCGCAAACCCCGGGCCAGGACGCGCGGGGGACCTCTTGAAAAATCTCGGTGCGCAGGCATGTAGGCCTCAACCGAACTTTTTTGAAAGGACGCAAGATGAACGCCCTGACCCAACGCGGCAGCCTGTTCGACGAACTCTTCAAGGACCTCGCCCCCGGTTTTTACGTGCGCCCGCTGCACGGCGATGCGCTGCCCAGCCCCGCGCAGATCAAGCTCGACGTCAAGGAGTCGCCCGAGGCCTACACCGTGATGGCCGAACTGCCTGGCGTGCCGCGCGAGGACATCCAGGTGACGATCGACGGTGGCCTGGTGACCATCAGCGCCGAGGTCAAGCAGCAAGACGCGCAGACCGAAGGCGAACGCGTGCTGCGCAGCGAGCGCTATTTCGGCCAGGTGGCGCGCCGCTTCAGCCTGCCGGTCGAGATCGACCAGGCCCAGGCCAAGGCCCGGTACGACCACGGTGTGCTCACGCTGACGCTGCCCAAGCAGGTCGCGGCCGGCGCGCACCGGCTGACCATCGACTGAGGCCCCTCAGCGCGCCTTCATCTGCTGCAGTGCGCTCGCGACCTCGGTCACGAGCGCCGGGCCCTTGTAGATCAGGCCCGTGTAGAGCTGCACCACATCCGCCCCCGCGCGGATCTTTTCGATCGCGTCGTGTCCGCTCAGGATGCCGCCCACGCCGATGATCGGGAACTGCGGGCCCAGCGCCGCGCGCAACAGACGGATCACGCGGTTGCTGGCTTCACGCACCGGTGCGCCCGACAGGCCGCCGGTTTCTTCGGCGTGCGGCAGGCCGCTCACCGCGTCGCGCGCCAGCGTGGTGTTGGTCGCGATGACGCCGTCCATGCCGTGCTTTTGCAGCGTGGCGGCGATCACGCCGACCTGGGTTTCGTCGAGGTCGGGCGCGATCTTGAGGAACATCGGCACGCGCCGGCCGTGCTCAGCCGCCAGGGCCTCGCGGCGCGCGCTGAGCGCGCCCAGCAGGCCGTCCAGTGCCTCGTCGCTTTGCAGTGCGCGCAAGTTTTTGGTGTTGGGGCTGGAGATGTTCACCGTCACATAGTCGGCGTGCGGGTAGACGCCCGCCAGTGCGATCAAATAGTCGTCGGTCGCGTGCTCGATCGGCGTGACCGCGTTCTTGCCGATGTTCAGGCCCAGAAGTCTCCGAGGACCGTGGCCCTGCTGGCGAAAGTGCGCCTTCTTCACATTGGCGATGAAGGCGTCGAGCCCCTCGTTGTTGAAGCCCAGGCGGTTGATCAGCGCCTGCGCCTCGGGCAGGCGGAACATGCGCGGCTGCGGGTTGCCCGGCTGCGCCTTGGGCGTCACGGTGCCGACCTCGACAAAGCCGAAGCCCATGGCGCCCAGGCCGTCGATGCAGCGCGCGTTCTTGTCCAGGCCGGCGGCCAGGCCCACGCGGTTGGGGAAGGGCAGGCCCGCCAGCGTCACCGGGTCGGCCACGAAGGGCTGGCGGTAGGCGCGGTCGAGCAGGGTGTTCTGGGTGCGGGCCACATTGGCCAGCGTGAACTCGTGGGCCTCTTCGGCGTCCATCTTGAACAGGAAAGCGCGGGCCAGGGCGTAGGGGATCAGGGACATCTTGGATAATCGCGGGTTGTCGTCTCGGGGCGTGCCCCCGATTGTCTCAGACCCCCATCGCCCTTGACCCCATGACCCAAGACGAACTCAAGACCCTGGTTGGCCAGGCCGCCCTGCAATACGTTGTGCCCGGCGAGGTCGTTGGCGTGGGCACCGGCTCCACGGTCAACAAGTTCATCGACGCGCTGGCCAGCATGAAGGACCGGATCCCGGGCGCGGTCTCGAGTTCCGAAGCTTCCACCCAGCGCCTGCTGGCCTTGGGCATTGCGGTGTTCGACTGCAACCGCGTCGAGCGCCTGTCGGTCTACATCGATGGCGCCGACGAGATCGACCACCGGGGCCACATGGTCAAGGGCGGCGGCGCCGCGCTCACGCGCGAGAAGATCGTGGCGGCCCAGTCGGACAAATTCGTTTGCATCGCCGACGAGAGCAAGCTGGTCAAGGCGCTGGGCGCCTTCCCGCTGCCGGTCGAGGTCATTCCCATGGCCAGCGCGCGCGTGATGCGCCAGTTTGCCGCCATGGGCGGCAGCGCCGCCCTGCGCCTCAAAGACGGCCAGCCGCTCGTGACCGACAACGGCCAGCACATCGTCGATGTGCGTGGCCTCACGATCACCGACCCGCTGGCCTTCGAGACCGAAGTCAACCAGTGGCCCGGTGTCGTCACGGTGGGCGTGTTCGCCCACCAAAAAGCCCAGGTCTGCCTGCTGGGCACGACCGCCGGCGTCAAGACCCTGAACTTCTGATTTTTCTTTTTCATTCCCCATGCGTACGACCTTCAACCGCCGTGCGGCGCTGGCACTCGCTTGCGCCGCTTTTTCATCGCTCACACCGCTCGCATGGGCCCAAACCGCGGCCCCCATCAAGCTGGCCATGGTCGAGGCCCTGTCCGGTCCTTTCGCCAACACCGGCGAAGCGGTGCTGCGCAACATCGCCTGGGCCATCGAGCGCGTGAACGCGCGCGGCGGCGTCAAGACCGCGCAGGGCGCGCGTCCGCTCGAACTGCTGCGCTACGACAGCAAGGGCCAGAACGAAGAGGCGCTCACCGCGCTGCGCTCGGCCATCGACGACGGCGCGCAGGTGGTGCTGCAGGGCAACTCTTCGGCGCAGGCGCTGGCGCTCATCGACGCCATCAACAAGCACAACGAGCGCGAGCCGGGCAAGCGCGTGCTGTTTCTCAACTATTCGGCGGTCGAGCCCTCGCTGACCAACGAGAAATGCAGCTTCTGGCATTTCCGCTTCGATGCGCATGCCGACATGCGCATGGCCGCGCTGATGCAGGTGCTCAAGGCCGACCAGAGCGTCAAGTCGGCCTACCTGATCGGGCAGGACTACAGCTTTGGCCAGGCGGTGCTGCGCGAGGCGCGCCGCCAGATCGAGGCGCAGCGCCCCGACATGAAGATCGTTGGCGAAGAGCTGCACCCGGTGGGCCGAGTGAAAGACTTTTTGCCCTACGCCTCCAAGATCAAGGCCAGTGGCGCGCAGGCGGTGATCACCGGCAACTGGGGCAATGACCTCACGCTGCTGGTCAAGGCCGCGCGCGAGGCCGGCTATGAGGGCAAGTTCTACACCTTCTACGGCAACGCGCTGGGTGCGCCGGCGGCGATTGGCGAAGCCGGCGTGGGCCGCGTGATCGCGGTGGCCGACTGGCTGCCCAATGTGCCGGGCAAGGAGAGCGCGGCCTTCTACAAGGCTTTTCGCGAGCGCTTTGCCAAACCCAGCGAAGACTATGTGCACCTGCGCATGCAGCTGATGGTCGAGGCGCTGGTACAGGCCATCGAAAAAGCGGGCGGCAGCGAGCCGCTGGCCGTGGCCACCCAGCTCGAAAAAGCCAAGGTCAGCATGGCCGGGCAGGGCGGCTATATGCGCGCCGAGGACCACCAGTTCCAGCAGCCGCTGGTGGTGGGCCTGATGCAGCGCCAGGGCGAGAGCGGCGTGCCTTTCGATGTGGAAGGCTCGGGCTACGGCTTCAAGGTCATCCAGACGCTCAAGCCCGAGCAGGCGCGCCTGCCGCACAGCTGCAAGATGGCGCGGCCCTGAGCCCGGGGCCGCCTGGCCTCACTTGGCCGTTTTGCCCAGACTGTCCTTGAGCTCTTTCATCTTGGCGCTCAGCGGGCCAAACGGCCCATATTTGTGCTGCTCAGCGCTCATGCCCGTGACATAGGGGGCAAACGCGGCGTCCACCGGCTTGTTCCAGCGCGCAGGGAAGTCGCGCTCCAGATGCGGCTTGGCTTTGCGTGGCTGGCTCAGCACAAAGGCCGCCACGTCGTACGCTTCGTCGTCACTGAGTTGCGGTTGACCGTGCGCAGCGCCCAGCGGCATATTGGTTTTGATGAAGGCCGATGCGGTGAGCAGCCGGTTCATGCCCGCGCCGGTGTTGAAGCTGTCCTGGCCCCACAGCGGCGGAAACGCGTAGCCCGTGGCGCTGCCCACCGGACCGTTGCGCACGCCCTGGCCTTTGTCGCCGTGGCAGCTCGCGCATTTCTCGGCATAGACCTGGCCGCCCGCCACCGTGTCGGCCCGGCGCTCTGGTGCCTTGAAAGGCGGCAGGCCCTGACCCTGGACCTTGGCGCCCACCGGCACGTCCCTGGACAGGAAGTGCATGTAGGTGACGAAGGCCTTCATCTCGCGGCTGTCCAGCGGCAGTGGCTTGCCCGCCATGCTGCGTTCCATGCAACCGTTGACGCGCTCTTCGATGGTGCTGACCTCATCTTCGCGACCGCGGTATTGGGGGAAGGTGGCGTGCGTGCCGACCCAGGGCATGGCAAAAGGCTTGGTGCCGCCGGCCTCGTGGCAGGAGACACAGGCCAGGTTGTTGCCGGCGTAGCGCATTTTGGGGTTCTTCACCTCGGGGCCGATGTGGGCAAAGGTGCGCTCTGACAGCTCCTGGCCGTAGCGCACGAGTTTGCCGTAATGGTCATCGGGCAGGCTGCGCGTGTCATAAGCCTCGGGGGCGGCGATGGTCCAGGCTTTGGCGGCGGGGACCTGGGCATGGGCGGTGACGCCGAGCGCGATCAGGGCGAGGGTGGCAAATCGTTTCATCCAAAACTCCATCAGGACTGCGTCACGGCGGGGGCCGCGATCTGTGCACAGGCTAGGCTTTGAATATTCGTCAGAACTGATAAATCTCAAATCGCGGCTGCTGTGTGCACCGACACTGATCTGTGTCAAGCCATCGGCGTGGTGCGCGGCTGTCCCCAGCGGATGTGGGCCAGCTTGTGGATAAACCCCCGAACAACTCGCGCAGGCCGCATCCCGCCTGGTCCGGCCGGCATTGCCTAAAAAAGCGGCAGTTTGCGGGCGACATCTGGGCGACACCGCGGCGTCAGAGCCCGGTGCTACCCTGAAGCCATGAACCGCGCCGCCACCGACCTCATCGACTCGCGCCAGGCCGCCTGGCGCCTGCTGGTGACGCTGGGCCTGATGACCTTGGGTGGCAGCGGCATGTACACCGTGGCCGTGGTGCTGCCCGCGGTGCAGGCCGAGTTCGGCGTCTCGCGCGCCGACGCTTCGCTGCCCTACACCCTGATGATGCTGGGTTTTGGCCTGGGCGGCGTCTTCATGGGCCGCTGGGCCGATAAGGCGGGCGTGCATGTGCCCGCCGCGGTGGGCGGGCTGGCGCTGGGCGCGGGCTTCATTCTCGCGGGCCTGTCGGGCAGCATTTGGACGTTCGCGATCGCCCACGGGCTCTTGCTCGGCCTCCTGGGCAGTGCCTCGACCTTCGCGCCATTGGTGGCCGACACCTCGCTGTGGTGGCACAAATACCGGGGCCGTGCGGTCGCGGTCTGTGCCAGCGGCAACTACGTGGCGGGCACCGTCTGGCCGGCACTCGCGCAGCGCGGCGTCGAAGCCTATGGCTGGCGCCCGACCTACATGGCGCTGGGCCTGGTGTGCGGTGCGGGCATGGTGGGCCTGAGCTGGTTCATGCGCCAGCGCCCGCCGTTGCCCGCGGCGCCGGCGGCCGGTTCGGCCGCGTCCGAGGCCCTGCAAAAACCGTTTGGCTTGCCGATCGGGCAGGCCCATGCGCTCTTGTGCATCGCGGGCCTGGCCTGCTGTGTGGCCATGGCCATGCCGCAGGTGCACATCGTGGCGTACTGCACCGACCTCGGTTTTGGCGCGGCGCGGGGCGCCGAGATGCTCTCGCTCATGCTGGCCTGCGGCATCGTGAGCCGCTTGGTGTCGGGCGTGATCTGCGACCGCATCGGCGGCCTGCGCACGCTGGCGCTGGGCTCGCTGTTGCAGGGCGTGGCGCTGCTGCTGTTCCTGCCTTTTGACGGCCTGGTCTCGCTGTACATCGTGTCGGCGCTGTTCGGCCTGTTCCAGGGCGGCATCGTGCCCAGCTACGCCATCATCGTGCGCGAGCATTTCCCGCCGGCCGAGGTCGGCAGCCGTGTCGGCGCGGTCATCATGGCCACGCTGGTGGGCATGGCGCTGGGCGGCTGGATGTCGGGCAAGGTGTTCGACCTCACGGGTTCCTACCACGCGGCCTTCATCAATGGCACGCTGTGGAACCTGCTGAACTTCAGCATTGCGGTGTGGCTGCTGTGGCGCATGCGCGGCGGGCCGCGCGGCCTGCAGCCGGCCTGAAGCCTTTCAAGGAGTGGAGACGATGGAAGCCTCCTGGCAATGCGGCGCGGTTTCGGTCTACCTGGGGGCGCAGTCGGGCAAATACCCCGATGGCAACCAGGTGCTGGTGCAGGGCGCCGACACCCGCGTGGCCTTTGACACGCCGCTGGTCGCCAACCGCATTGGCCAAGCTTTCGACACGGTGGATCTGGTGATCCTCGGCCATGTGCATGAAGACCACATGGCCGGCCTGCACCGCGTGCCGCAGGCGCGTGTGCAGGTGCACGCGGCCGATCTGGCCGCCGCGCAATCGTGGGACGGCCTGTGCGCGCACTACGGTTACGCCCAGCCGGTGCTCGACGCGCTGCACGACATCGTGCAGCGCGATTTCTTTTACTGCCCGCGCCCCGACGCCACCGCCTACCAGGACGGCAGCGTGTGGGCGCTGGGCGGTGGCGTGCGCGTGCGCGCCCACCACCTGCCGGGCCATACCTCGGGCCACTGCGCGCTGGTGGTCGAGAGCGAGGGCGTGGCCTTCATCGGCGACATCGACCTCACGGGCTTCGGCCCCTATTACGGCGATGCGACCTCGAGCCTGGCGCAGCTGCGCCAGAGTCTGCGCCGTGTGGCCGAGATCGAGGCGCGCGCCTGGGTGACCTCGCACCACCGCGCGGTGGTGACCGAGCGCGAGAAGTTTCTGGCCGACCTCGCACGTTTTGCGGCCAAGGTCGACGAGCGGTCGGACAAGCTGCTGGCCTATTTGCAAGACGGCCCGCAAAGCCTCGAACAACTTGCCGCGCGGCGCGTGCTCTACCCGCTGGGTTTCGAGCTGCCTTATGTGGAGAGCGCCGAGCGCAACACCATCGCCATGCACCTGCAGGAGCTGCAGGCGGCGGGCCGTGTGGCCTGCGACGCGCAGGGGCGCTACCACCGCGTTTGATGCGCATGGCCACCGGGGAAAGCCCTGACGCGCCGTTTCCCTGCGGCACGGTCGGATGGCACTAGAATTCCCCGACCGATCGGTTGGTTAATTCCGATCCAATCCCATTCCATTCCCGAAAGCCCCCCATGACCGCAGTCCTCCAGAGTTTCATCGCCGGCCGCTGGATCGGCCAGCAAGCCGCCCAGAACCTGCGCAGCGCCATCAACGGCAGCCCCGTGGCCGCTGCGCACGCTGACGCCCTCGACTTTGGCGAGGCGGTGCACTACGCGCGCACCGTGGGCCTGCCGAATCTGCTGAAACTCGACTTTCAGGAGCGCGCCCAGCGCCTCAAAGCCCTGGCCAAATACCTGGGTGAGCACAAGGAGCAGCTCTACGCGATTTCGGCCCACACCGGCGCCACGCGCGCCGACAGCTGGGTCGACATCGAAGGCGGTGCGGGCACGCTGTTCGCCTATTCGAGCATGGGCAGCAACGAGTTGCCCAGCGGCAACCTGATCCACGAAGGCCCGGCCTTCCCGCTGGGCAAGAAGGGCGGTTTTGCGGGCACCCACATCCTGGTGCCGCGCGGCGGCATCGCGGTGCACATCAACGCCTTCAATTTCCCCATCTGGGGCCTGCTCGAAAAATTCGCGCCCAGCTTCCTGGCCGGCATGCCCTGCATCGGCAAGCCCGCCACGGCCACCAGCTACCTGACCGAGGCCATGGTGCGCCTGGTCGAGCAGTCGGGTATCCTGCCGGCGGGCAGCTTGCAGCTGGTGATCGGCTCGACCGGTGACCTGCTCGACCGCCTCAATGGCCAGGACGTGGTGACCTTCACCGGCTCGGCCGACACCGCCGCCAAGCTGCGCGTGCACCCGAACGTGGTCAAGCACAGCATTCCCTTCAACGCCGAGGCGGACTCGCTCAACTGCGCGATCCTCGCGCCCGATGTGACGCCGGACGACGAGGAGTTCGACCTGTTCATCAAAGAAGTCGCCCGCGAGATGAGCGTCAAGGCGGGTCAAAAGTGCACCGCGATCCGCCGCGCCATCGTGCCGCGCCAGCACCTCGATGCTGTGGCCGAAAAACTCAAGGCCCGCCTGGCCAAGATCGTGGTGGGCGACCCCAGCGTCGAAGGCGTGAAGATGGGCGCGCTGGCCTCGCACGCGCAGCAGGCCGATGTGGCCGAGCGCGTGGCCCTGCTGCGCCAAAGTGCCGAACTCGTGTTTGGCGGCGGTGCTGACTTTGCGCCGGTGGGCGAGGGCGTGGCGCAAGGCGCCTTCTTCCAGCCCACGCTGCTGCTGTGCCAAAAGCCTTTGCAGACCGACAGCGTGCACGACGTCGAGGCCTTTGGTCCCGTGAGTACCCTCATGCCTTATGACGGCATCGACGAAGCCCTGCAACTGGCCGCGCGTGGCCAGGGCAGCCTGGTGGGCACCTTGGTCACGAAAGACCCGCAAGTGGCCGCGCGTGTGATCCCCGTGGCCGCTGCGCTGCACGGCCGCCTGCACATCCTCGACCGCGAAGCGGCGGTCGAATCCACCGGCCACGGCTCGCCGCTGCCCCCGCTCAAGCACGGTGGCCCCGGCCGCGCAGGCGGCGGTGAAGAACTCGGCGGCATGCGCGCCGTCAAGCACCTGATGCAGCGCACCGCGCTGCAAGGCTCGCCCAGCATGATCGCCGCCGTCACCGGCGAGTACATGCGCGGTGCCAAACTGATCGAAACCGGCACCCACCCCTTCCGCCGCCATTTCGAAGACCTGCAGATCGGCGAGAGCCTGCTCACCCACCGCCGCACCGTCAGCGAGGCCGACATCGTGATGTTCGGCGGCCTGTCGGGCGACTATTTCTACATGCACTTCGACGAAATCGCCGCCAAGGATTCGCCTTTTGGCAAGCGCATCGCGCACGGCTACTTCGTGCTGTCGGCGGCGGCGGGCCTGTTTGTCTCGCCCGCGCCGGGTCCGGTGCTGGCCAACTACGGCCTGGACACGCTGCGTTTCGTCAAGCCCGTGGGCATTGGCGACACCATCCAGGCGCGCCTGACCGCCAAGCGCAAGATCGACCGCAACAAGAAAGACGCCAAGGGCGTTGGTCAGGGCGTGGTCGCCTGGGACGTGGAAGTCACCAACCAGGACGGCGAGCTCGTGGCCAGCTACGACATCCTGACCCTGGTGGCCAAGCGCAGCTGAGGTTTCAGCACAGCACTGCCACAATGGCCGGATGAACTGGTACGACCGACACATCCTGCCCTGGCTGATCGACATCGCCTGCGGCCTGCCCATGGTGCAGGCCAAGCGGCGTGAACTGGTGCCGCAGGCCCGCGGTCGTGTGCTCGAAATCGGCATGGGCACGGGCCGCAACCTGCCGTTTTACGACCGCTCCAAGCTGACCCAGCTGGTTGGCGTGGACCCGGCGTTGCAGATGCACCGCCTGGCGCAGCGGCGCAGCGCGCGGGCGGGCCTTGAGGTTGAACTGGTCGGCTTGTCGGCCGAGCGCCTGCCGCTGCCCGACGACCACTTTGATACCGTGGTCTGCACCTACACGCTGTGCAGCATCCCCGACGCGGCCGCGGCCCTGCACGAGGTGCGGCGCGTGCTCAAGCCGGGTGGCCGCTTTTTGTTTTGCGAGCACGGCCGTGCGCCCGACGCGGCACTGGCGCGCTGGCAAGAGCGCATCGAGCCGCTGTGGCGTCCGCTGGCCGGGGGCTGTCACCTCACGCGCGATGTGCCGCTCTTGCTGCGCGACGCTGGCCTGAAAGCGCAGGTGGACCAGGGCTACCTCAGCGGCCCACGGCTGTTGACCTACCACTATTGGGGACAGGCGAGCAAGGCCTGAACCTGGCCCCGACACCGCCAAAGCACCATGAAAAAAGCCCTCACCGTGAAGTGAGGGCTTGTCGCTCAAGCAGCGGGGCGCTTACATCGAATCGATAAAGCTGCGCAGCTTGTCGCTGCGGCTGGGGTGCTTGAGCTTGCGCAGGGCCTTGGCTTCGATCTGGCGGATGCGCTCGCGCGTCACGTCGAATTGCTTGCCCACTTCTTCGAGCGTGTGGTCGGTGGACATTTCGATGCCGAAGCGCATGCGCAGCACCTTGGCTTCGCGCGGCGTAAGGCTGTCGAGGATGTCCTTGACCACATCGCGCAGGCCCGCCTGCAGCGCGGCGTCCACCGGCGCGGTGTGGGTGGTGTCCTCGATGAAATCGCCCAGGTGGCTGTCGTCGTCGTCGCCGATGGGGGTTTCCATCGAGATCGGCTCCTTGGCGATCTTCATGATCTTGCGGATCTTGTCCTCGGGGATCTCCATCTTCTCGGCCAGGATCGAGGCATCGGGCTCGAAGCCATGTTCCTGCAGGTGCTGGCGCGAGATGCGGTTCATCTTGTTGATGGTCTCGATCATGTGCACCGGGATGCGGATGGTGCGCGCCTGGTCGGCGATCGAGCGCGTGATCGCCTGGCGGATCCACCAGGTCGCATACGTCGAGAACTTGTAGCCGCGGCGGTATTCGAATTTGTCCACCGCCTTCATCAGGCCGATGTTGCCTTCCTGGATCAGGTCGAGGAACTGCAGGCCGCGGTTGGTGTATTTCTTGGCGATCGAGATCACCAGGCGCAGGTTGGCCTCGATCATCTCTTTCTTGGCGTCGCGGCTGGCGCGTTCGCCGGCGTTCATGCGCTTGTTGATGTCTTTGAGCTCATCGAGCGGCACCACCACGCGCGACTGCAGGTCGATCAGCTTTTGCTGGATGTCCTGCACCGGCGGGATGTTGCGGCCCATGACCGCAGCCCAGGGCTTGCTGGACGCCGCCTGCTTCTCGATCCACTTGAGGTCGAGCAGGTGCGAGGCGATGCGGTTGCCGTTTTTGTCGCGGCCGCTGAACTCGGCGATGAACTGCTCCTGCGGGTAGTGGCACTTGTCGACGATGATGCGGCGCAGCTCGCGCTCTTTCTTGCGCACGTCGTCGACCTGGCCGCGCACCATGTCGCACAGCTTCTCAATCGTCTTGGCGGTGAAGCGGATGGTCATGAGCTCGGCCGAGAGGGCCGATTGGGCTTTGACGTAGGCGGGCGTGCCCCAGCCTTCCTTGTCGTAGACCTTGTGCACCTTCTCGAAGAGTTCGGCGATGCGATCAAAGCGCTCGAGCGCCTGGTTTTTCAGCTCTTCGAGTTTCTTGGTCAGGGCCTTGGAGCCGCCCTTGCCGTCGTCGTCGTCGGCTTCGTCGAATTCGTCGAAGTCTTCTTCGGCCACGTAGTCGTCGGCTTCGTTGAGGTTGGAGAAACCGTCAACGATGGTGGAGATCACGACCTTGCCTTCGCGGATCTCAGCGGCCATGGACAGGATCTCGGCGATGGTGGCCGGCGAGGCGCTGATGGCCTCCATCATGTCCATCAGGCCGCCTTCGATGCGCTTGGCGATCTCGATCTCACCCTCACGCGTCAGCAGCTCCACCGTGCCCATTTCGCGCATGTACATGCGCACCGGGTCGGTGGTGCGGCCGAATTCGCTGTCCACGGTGGACAGGGCGGCTTCGGCGGCTTCTTCGGCTTCTTCTTCGGTCGAGCCGGTGGGCGCGTTGTCCGTGATGATCAGGGTTTCGGCATCGGGCGTTTGCTCGTACACCGCCACACCCAGGTCGTTCAGGGTGGCGATCACCACTTCCAGGGTTTCGGCGTCCACCAGCTTGTCGGGCAGGTGGTCGTTGATTTCGGCGTGCGTGAGGTAGCCGCGCGTCTTGCCCAGCTTGATCAGGGTCTTCAGGCGCTGGCGGCGCTTGTTCATTTCCTCTTCGGTCAGGATGGTTTCATCCAGGCCGAATTCCTTCATCAAGGCGCGCTCTTTGGCCTTGCTGATCTTCATGCGCAGGGGCTTGGCTTTCTCAACGCCCTCGGCCGGCGCTTCGGCTTCGCCTTCCAGGTCGGCCTCGATGTCGCCCAGGTCTTCGTCCAGAGCGGCTTCTTCGCCCTTGCCCTTGGCTTTGGGGCCGCGCTTGGCGCCAGCGGCTTTGGCCGGGGCTTTTTTGGCCGCGGTTTTCTTGGCGGGGGCCTCGGCCTCAGGGGCTTTGGCTTTGGATTTGGCGGTCTTTTTGACTTCGGTGTCTTGCTCGGCGGCCTTGGCTTTGGCCTTGGTCGTTTTCTCGGGTGCGGGGGCTTTGGCTGCGGTTTTCTTCGCGGGCACGGGGGCGGCTTTCTTCTCAGGCTTGGCGGTTTTCGCGGCGGGCTTGGCCACGGCCTTGGCCTTCACGGCAGGCGGGGTGGACTTGGCCGGGGCCTTGGCCACCGTCTTGGCCGCTTTGGGTGCGGCTTTGACGACGGGCTTGGCCTTGGGGGCGGTTTTTTTGGCGGCGGCCTGAACGGACTTCTTCGGCTTTTGAGCGGGCATGGGCACCTCGGGACATCAAAGAACGGACACGAAACACGGACACAGTCAGCGCCAAAACTCCCGGCGCGGGCTTAAGGGGGATACAGGGAACACCCCAGCTGGGGGCTCATCTGCGGGCGGCAAGGGGGAGGGCGATCATTTGGAATGCAGTCCTTGCGGTATGTTGGCCTGCCCGCATGGGGGCGTTGCGCGTGGGCGTTGGCCGGTCCGGAGGTGCTGCTGTCGCTCTTGCCAGAAAAGCGACATTATAACGGTTTGGCACCGGCTTCAGGATCGGCTGGGCAGGGCTGCGCCGCACTGGAAACAGTGGTGCGCGTCATGGCGGTGGCCCTCGCTGAGGCAGGCGTGGCAGGTGCGGGTGGTGGGCGGCGGCTCCGCGCTTTGCCGGCGCACCGCCATCTCCGCCGTCACGATGCCGGTGGGCACGGCCAGCGTGCCCCAGCCCAGCAGCATCATGACCGACGCGATCAGTCGCCCCAGGTCGGTTTTGGGGGTGATGTCGCCAAAGCCCACGGTGGTCATGGTGGTGATGGCCCAGTAGACCGAGGTCGGGATGTTGGGGAAGCCGTTGGCGGGGCCTTCGACCACGTACATCACCGTGCCCATCACCACCACCGCCATCAGCACCGCCAGCAAGAAGACCAGGATCTTGCGGCGACTGGCCGCCAATGCGCCCACCAGGGTCTGGTATTCGCTGATGTAAGCGGCGAGCTTGAGCACGCGGAACACACGCAGCAGCCGCAGCACGCGCACATCGATCAGCGCATGGACTTCGGGGAAAAAGAGGGCCAGGTAGGTCGGCAGCACCGACACCAGATCGACCACGCCGAAAAAGCTGCGCGCGTAGCGCAGCGGCTGCGGGCTGCAAGCCAGGCGCGCCAGGTATTCGAGGGTGAACAGCAGGGTGAAGCCCCACTCCAGCACCGAAAACAGCCGGTTGTGCTGCTGGTGCAGGCTCTGCACGCTGTCGGCCATGACGACCAGCACACTGAGCACGATCAGGGCGATCAGCCCCAGGTCGAAGCGCCGACCGGCCGGCGTGTCGGCCTCGAAAATCACCGTGTACCAGCGCAGGCGCCAGCCGCGCAGGGCCGGAGGACTGGCCATGGCGCCGCTCATGCGGGCCGTGGCGGCCGGGTCGCCGTCTTGGGGCGGAAGGCCTTGCAGACCTCGTCGCGGGTCTCGAGGTAGGGGCCGCCGATCAGGTCGATGCAATAGGGCACGGCCGCGAAGATGCCGTGCACCACCGGCTGGCCGGCCTCGTCCTTGAGGCCTTCGAGGGTTTCGGCAATCGATTTGGGCTGCCCCGGCAGGTTGATGATGAGGCTCTGGCCGCGGATCACCGCGACCTGGCGCGAGAGGATGGCGGTGGGCACAAAGCGCAGGCTGATCTGGCGCATCTGCTCGCCAAAGCCCGGCATCTCCTTGTCGGCCACGGCCAGCGTCGCCTCGGGCGTCACATCACGCAGCGCGGGGCCGGTGCCGCCGGTGGTCAGCACCAGCGAGCAGCCAGCGTCGACCAGTTCGATCAGGGTGGCGCTGATGCGGTCTTTTTCGTCCGGGATCAAACGCGGCTCGAAGGTGATGGGGTTGAGCAGCGCCTTGCTCAGCCACGCCTGCAAGGCGGGTAGGCCTTTGTCTTCGTAGACGCCGGTGCTGGCGCGGTCGCTGATGGAGACGACGCCGATCTTGACGGCATCGTGCATCAAAGCGGAGGAGGGGGTGTCACTCATCGTCGTTCTCGTCGGTCGATGCTTCGCTGCTGGCCTCGCCCTTGAGGGTGGCTTTGACCAGCTGGAACACTTCGCGGTAAGCGCGGCCCTGGCGTGGTGCCAGGCCTTGCGAAACCGCGGCCTTGTCGGCCGGCACCGCGTCCTTGCGCGCCTGGCGCACCAGCGCGCGCAGCTGCTGGATGTCGGTGTCGGGGTGCTGGGCGATCCATTCCCGCACGGCCTCGTCGCTGGCGATCAGGCGGTCGCGCCACTCTTCGGCCTGGTGCAGCTGCTCGGTGTCGTAGGAGTGGCCCAGGCGTTGCAGCTCCAGGGCGTGGCGCACGGCCTGCAGCGTGTCCTCGTCCTGCAACCGCATGAGCTTGCCGATGAACTGCATCTGGCGGCGCTTGCCTTCGAAATTGGTGATGCGCTTGGCGTCGGCGATCGCCTCGGCCAGCTTGTCGGTCAGCGGCAGGGGCTTGAACAGGTCGGTGCGCAGTGTCAGCAGGGCTTCACCCAGCGCTTGGAGCTCTTCGCTCTCGCGTTTGGCGTCGGTCTTGCTGGTCGATTGGCCCCACTTCATGGCCAGCTTGAGCTCCTGGTCGAGCTCGCTGCCTTCGGCCACGAACTGGCCTTTAACGAAATAACCTTTTTTGGGCTTGCGGGACATGGTGGGGGCTTGCAGGGCGGGCGCCCTTGGGGTTCTCTTGGGCCAGTATCATAGTCGGCCACCCGATGGGAACGCTTTTGTGAACACCTCCAACACCTCTGCCCACAGCGGCTTCAGCTACAGCCGCGAACATTTCGAACACCTGGTGGACGCCGCCCTGGCGCACGCCAAAAAGCTGGGCGCCAGCGATGCCGGTGCTGAAGCTTCCGAAGGCTGCGGCCTGTCGGTCTCGGTGCGCAAGGGCGAACTCGAGAACGTGGAGCGCAATCGCGACAAATCGCTGGGCGTGACGGTCTACATCGGCCACCGCCGCGGTAACGCCAGCACCTCGGATTTCTCGCAAGAAGCCATCGAGCGCACCGTGCAGGCCGCCTACGACATCGCGCGCTTCACTGCTGAAGACCCGGTGGCCGGCCTGCCCGACGAGGCCGACATCGAGACCGAGCCGCGCGAACTCGACCTGTTCCACCCCTGGGCCGTCACCAGCGAGCAGGCCGCCGAGATCGCGCTGCGCTGCGAAGCCGCCGCACTCAAAACCAGCCGCCGCATCACCAACAGCGAAGGCGCGGCGGTGTCGGCCCAACAAAGCCATTTCTTCAGCGCCCACACCCACGGCTTTCGCGGCGGCTACGCCAGCTCGCGCCACAGCGTCTCGGTGGCGCCCATCGCCTCGCTGCCGGGCCGCAACGCCGAAATGCAGCGCGACGCCTGGTACAGCTCCATGCGCGCGCCCGAAGAACTCGCCGCACCCGAGGCCGTGGGCCGCTACGCCGCCGAGCGTGCGTTGTCGCGCCTGGGCGCGCGCAAGATCCCGACCACCGAATGCCCGGTGCTGTTCGAATCGCCCGTGGCCGCTGGCCTGCTGGGCGGCTTTGTGCAGGGCGTGAGCGGCGGTGCGCTCTACCGCAAGAGCAGCTTCCTGGTCGACTCGCTGGGCAAGCGCGTGTTCCCCAAGCACATCCAGATCCACGAAGACCCGTATCTGCTGCGCGGCAAGGGCAGCTCGCCCTTTGACGACGAAGGCGTGCGCGCCGCGCCACGCGATGTGGTGCGCGACGGCCGTGTGGAGGGCTACTTTTTGTCGAGCTATTCGGCCCGCAAGCTGGGCATGCGCACCACGGGCAACGCCGGCGGCTCGCACAACCTCACGCTCACCTCACGCCTGACCAAGCCTGGCGACGACCTCGACGAAATGCTGCGCAAGCTGGGCACCGGCCTGTTCGTGATCGAACTCATGGGCCAGGGCGTGAACTATGTGACGGGCGACTACTCGCGCGGCGCCAGCGGCTTCTGGGTCGAAAACGGCCAGATCGCCTTCCCGGTGCAAGAAATCACCATCGCCGGCAACCTCAAAGACATGTTCATGGGCATCGAGGCCGTGGGCGCCGACGTCTACAACATGGGCGCCAAGAGCATCGGCTCGGTGCTGGTCAACAAGATGAAAGTGGCAGGGAGTTAACCCCCGGAACACCCCAGGAACGCAGCTCAGGGTGTGGGGCGCGCCGGGCAACGATGTGTGACGCGCAGCGGCTTCTGAGGCGCCCGGCGCGCCCCACAGCCTGAGCGGAACTCACTGGATGAGGTCAGCCCGCCAAAGCCGCCTTCACCGCCGCCGACACCTGCCCCATGTCGGCCTTGCCCGCCAGGCGCGTCTTGACCGCACCCATCACCTTGCCCATGTCGCCGGGCCCCTTGGCGCCCAGCTCGGTCACGATGGCCTTGACCTCGGCGGCCACTTCCTCGGCCGACAGGCGCGCCGGCAGGTAAACCTGCAGCACCGCCATCTCGGCCTTTTCCTTGTCGGCCAGGTCCTGACGGCCTGCGCCCTCGAAGGCCGTGATCGAATCCTTGCGCTGCTTGATCAGCTTGTCGACGATGGCCACCACGCCCGCATCGTCCAGCGTGATGCGCTCGTCGACTTCCTTTTGCTTCATGGCCGCCTGCAACAGGCGGATCGTGCCCAGGCGCTCGCTGTCCTTGGCGCGCATGGCGGTCTTCATGTCTTCGGTGATCTGGTCTTTCAGGCTCATGGTGTCGGTCCTGTCAAAAAAGGGAGGGCAGAAACAGAAAAGCCCGCCTGAGCGTCCTCAACAGCGGGCTTGGCTTTCAGGGCGAGGCCCTGAAACAAGAAGCGATCAGTACAGCTTCTTGGGCAGCTGCATGCTGCGCACGCGCTTGTAGTGGCGCTTGACGGCGGCGGCCTTCTTGCGCTTGCGCTCGGTGGTCGGCTTCTCGTAGAACTCGCGGGCGCGCAGGTCGGTCAGCAGGCCCAGTTTCTCGATGGTGCGCTTGAAGCGGCGCAGGGCAACGTCAAACGGCTCGTTTTCTTTAACACGGATGGTGGTCATTGACTCAATTTTCCAAATTTGTGCCGGTCGCAAGCAGCAGGGAAGATCGGGCCCTGGTGCCCCGACACCGGCGGTTCCCCGTCACAGAACTAGTATTTGGCAGACGGGGGTTTTGCCAGCAAAGACCGCCATTATAGCGTTTTCGGCCTTGAATGGACCCGGCTTCAGGCCGGCGCGTGCGCAGCCGCCAGGGCCTGGGCGCAGGCGTGCGCGCTGGCCCACGCCCACTGGAAGTTATAGCCCCCCAGCCAGCCCGTCACATCGACCACCTCGCCAATGAAATACAGGCCCGGCTGTTTGGATTCGAGGGTCTGGGAGGACAGGTCGCGCGTGTCCACCCCGCCCAGCGTGACCTCGGCTTTTTGGTAGCCCTCGCTGCCGGTGGGCACCAGGCTCCAGCGGCCTAGGGCTTCGGCCAGTTGGAGCAGTGCCTTGTCGGGCACCTCGGGCATGGGGCGCTGCCACAGCGGGTTCTGGCTCACCCAGGCGTCCGCCAGGCGGCTGGGCACCAGCTGGGTCAGCTCGTTGGCCAGCAGCTTGCGCGAGCGCTGCTTGGCGTCTTGCAGCCGTTCGGGCAGGTCCACCTCGGGCGCCAGGTTCAAACGGATCGGCGCGCCGTCCTGCCAGTAGCTCGAGATCTGCAGCACCGCCGGGCCCGACAGGCCGCGGTGGGTGAACAGCAGGTCTTCGTCAAAGTGCATGCGGCTCTTTTTCTCGCCGGTTTCGATGCCCACGGGCAGGGCCAGGCCGGCCAGCTGGGCGTAGGGCGCCCAGGCCGCGCCGTCAAACGTGAGCGGTACGAGGCCCGGGCGGCGCTCCACCAGGCGCAGGCCGAACTGCGCAGCGATGTCGTAGCCCCAGCCGCTGGCACCGATCTTGGGGATCGACAGGCCACCGGTGGCCACCACCAGCGCGCGCGTGCGCACCGTGCCGCGCTCGGTGTCGAGTTCGTAGAGGCCATCGCTGTGACGCACGGCTTTGACGCCGCAGGGCTGCCAGCGCGTGACGCCGCCGGCCTCGCATTCGGCCAGCAGCAGGCGGATGATGTCCTCGGCCGAGTGGTCGCAAAACAGCTGGCCCTTGTGCTTTTCGTGGAAGGCGATGCCGTGCTTTTGCACCAGCGCAATGAAGTCCTGCGGCGTGTAGCGTGACAAGGCCGAGCGGCAAAAGTGCGGGTTCTGACCCAGAAAGTGCTTGTGCGGGGCGGCCGGGTCCAGGTGGCGGTTGGTGAAGTTGCAGCGACCGCCGCCGGCGATGCGCACCTTCTCGGCGACCTTGGTGCTGTGGTCAAGCACCAGCACCTTGAGGCTCCGCTGCCCGGCCACACCCGCGCAAAAAAGGCCGGCGGCGCCGGCACCCACGATCACCGCATCCCATTGGTTCATGCGGGCGAGTGTAAGGGCTGGGATGGTGCTTGCCGAGGCATGCGCATATAATGCGCATGAAAGGAGGCAGGTCATGTCGATGACTGAACCCGCTGTCAAAAAACCCGTGAACCTGTCGCTCAGCGAAAGTCTGGTGCAGGAGTCGCGCGCGTACTGCGGCAACCTCTCGGCCAAGGTGGAAGAAATGCTGCAGGCTTATGTGGTGTCAGAGCGTCAGGCGCGCCAGCAACACCGCCAGCAGGCGCAGCAGGCGGTGGACGACTGGAACGCCTTGCACGAAGCCACGGGCTCTTATGCCGACGGGCATTCCCCACTCTGAATCGCCCATGGCCCAGTACGACGTTCACCTCAACCCGGGCGCCATGCGCGAGGCGGTGCCGATGGTGGTGGTGGTCCAGTCTTCGCTGTTTGAAGGCTACCGCCGCCGTGTGGTGGTGCCGCTGGTGTTGCGCTCGGCCCTGCCGCCGGGTGCCAAAGCGGCAGGCACGCGGATGAACCCGGTGTTCAAACTCAAAGGCAAGCTGCTCGTCTTGCACCCGCTGGACATGGTGTCGGTGGCGCTGGACCAGCTGGGGCCGTGCGTGGGCAGTCTGACCGAACAAGGCCAGGTGATTGCCGATGCCCTCGATGAGCTGCTGACACGCAGCTGGGGTTGACTCAAGCCGCGCGGCGCGCGGCTTCTTGCGCGGCCCAGGCGCGCGCACCTTGCACCACATCGCCGACCACGATGACGCTGGGGCTTTGCAAGCCCGCTCGTGTCATGGTGGCTTCGAGTTCGCCCAGCGTGGTCAGCGCCTCGCGCTGCTGCGGCAAGCTGGCGTGCTGCACGATGGCCACCGGTGTGTTGGCCGGCAGGCCTTGCAGCAGGCCGGCCTGGATAGCGTGCAGGCTGCTCACGCCCATGTAAACCACGAGAGTGAGCTTGGCCTGATGCGCGGTCTGCGCGAGCAAGGCCCAGTCGGGTCCGGCGTCGCCCGGTTTGGCGTGGCCCGTGACGAAGACGACACCGTGCGCATGGTCGCGGTGGGTGAGCGGGGCCCCCAGGCTGGTCAGACCGGCCAGACCCGAGGTGATGCCGTTGATGACGTCCACCTCGATGCCTTCGGCGCGCAGGTGCTCCACCTCCTCGCCGCCACGGCCGAAGATGAAGGGGTCGCCACCCTTCAGACGCACCACGTTTTCGCCTTCGAGTACGGCCTGCACCATCAGCTTGTGGATGAAGGCCTGCGGCGTGCTCTTGCAACCGCCACGCTTGCCCACGTGCACGATGCGTGCGCTGGGCTGGGCGTGTTCAAGCACGGCCGGGTTCACCAGGTCGTCGACAAACAACACGGTCGCGCTGGCAATGGCTTTGGCGGCCTTGAGGGTCAGCAGTTCGGGGTCACCAGGACCGGCACCGACCAAGGTGCAGCGGCCGCCGGTGGCGGAAATCAGGGCAGGGCGTTTCATGGCTTCACCTCCGCAAGGATGTGGCGCACTTGCAGCGCGATCGGTTCGGGCACGGTGCGTTCGCCCCGCAGCACCTGCTGGATGTAGGCAGCGGTGGCGGCCGCGTCGATGGCGGGCATGTCGGGCAGTTTGTCCAGCGAGCCTTCACGCTGGTCCTGCACGCGGCGCGTGGCGCCGTCCTTGAATACGTCCATGGCCGGCGTGCGGCGCGCGTCGGCCACGGGCTCACCCTCGGTGCCGCGCAGCAAGAGCGCGTGCTGGCCCGTGAGCGCGAAGGTGGCCGACATCGACTGCAGGTATTCGGGGTGCGTGTAGCTGCCGACCACCAGGGCCGGGCCATCGCAGGGGTTCATGAGCTTGACCAGGCTGTGGCCCGAGTTGCGCAGGCCGACCACGCGACGCACGGCCAGCAGCCGCTCCAGGCCTGCATGCAAGCGCGCGGTGGGCACGAACAGGGCTTGACCGGCCTGCACCGCCAGTGCGTCGGCCGTGACCGGCAGGCCCAGCGCAGCCCACACGGCTTCGCTCGTCACGCGCTTGTCTTCGGTGGCCGTGCCATGCAGCACCACGGCCACGCCCTCGCGCGCGAGCAAGAGGGCCAGCAAGGGTGTGAGCACCGGCAGCTTGCGCGCGCCGTTGTAGCTGGGCAGCACCACCGTGGGCGCGCCGCCGGTGGCGATCTTGTGCAGGCGCGTGTGCGTGGCATCGAGGAAGCCGGCCATTTCCTCGTCGGTCTCGCCCTTGATGCGCATGGCCAGGCAAAAGGCACCGAGCTCCAGGTCGCTGACCTGGCCATCAAGCACTTGGCCCATCAGGTCGGCGGCCTCGGCACGGTCGATCGGCCGCGCGCCGTCTTTGCCGCGGCCGATGTCCTTGAGGTACTGGCTAATGCTCATGAACCGATTGTCGGACAGGTTTGATGACTTGGCGTTATATGGGTATACCGCGCTTCAGGCGGCATGCAGTACGTGCCGCACCAGGCGCTTGAGTTCGGGCACGCAGGAGCCGCAGCGCGTGCCGCACTGCAGTTGCTGCTGGAGGCCGGCGAGGCGATCGGCCTCGCTGCCGCCTTGCGTCTGCAGGCAGGCATTGATCGCGTCTTCGCGCACGTTCAGGCAGCTACAGACCTGGCGGCTGGCCGGGGCCGAGCCTTGGGGCGGCGTGCGGCTCGCTTGCAGCCATTGGCGGGCCGGCCAGTTCAGGGCTTGGCCTTGTTCAAGCAGGTCCTGCAGCCAGCGTGCCGAGCGGCTGTCGCCGGCCAGCGCAAAGCCTTGCAGGCCGCGCAGGCCCTGGGCATCGGCGGGGCTGAGCCGCAGGGCGCGCAGCTGGGCACGCTGCGGGTCGTGGTAGCGCAGGGTGTCGGGGGTGTCCAGGCCCAGCTGGGCCAGCACCTCGTGCAGCAAGGCCGGCGCACAGGCCTGGGCCGCGCTGGCGCGCAGCAGCAAGCCGGTTCGGGGTGTCTGGTCTTCGAGCGCGGCGGTGGGGTCGGTGAAAGGCACCAGGCTCGCGTGCTCGAAGGCGGGGAGGTGCTGCTGCAGGGCGCTGCGCACTTGCCAGACGCGCTCGCTGGGCAGCCAGGCCATGGCCACCAGTGACCAGCGACTTGCTGAGGGCAGGGGCGTGATCTGCACGGCCGCGTGCTTGAGCTCGGGCTGTTTGGAGCTGGGGCAATACGCCGAGGTGGTCAGCACGTTCACGCCCAGGCCCGGCTGGCCTTGCGCGTCGCGGCCACTCAGCACTTCAGGGCCCCAGTGCATGGCGATGAAGGCTTGCAGCGGGGCGATTTGCGCGCTGGCCTGCACCGGCAGCACCAGGCTGCCGCGCTTGCTGCGCACCTGGGCCAGCTCGCCGTCTTGCAGGCCCAGGCGCTGCAGGTCCTGCGGGTGCAGCTGCACGCAAGGTTCGGGGCTGTGCGCGAACAAGCGACCGGCGGTGCCGGTGCGCGTCATGCCGTGCCACTGGTCGCGCAGGCGGCCGGTGGTGAGCGCGAAGGGGTAATGCGAAACACGCTCCTCGGCCACCGGTTCCCAGCGCACGGCGGCAAAACGTGCGCGGCCGTCGGGCGTGGCGAAACGGCCGTCGGTGTACAGGCGCGGCTGGTTTTGCGTGGCGCCCTCGGGGCGTGGCCATTGGGCCGGTGTTGCCTCCAGCTGCGCATAGCTCAGGCCGGTGATGTCGAGGTCGCGTCCGCGTGTGCTCTCGCGGTGCTCGTTCCAGATCGCCTCGGGGCTGGCGTAGGCGAGCAATCGCGCGTCTTGCGGGCGGCCCAGCTCGGCGGCCAGACGCTGGCCGATCTGGCTCGCGATCTGCCAGTCCGGGCGCGCCTGGCCCGCCGGCGCCACGGCGGCGCGCACGCGGCTGATGCGGCGTTCGCTGTTGGTCACGGTGCCTTCTTTTTCGCCCCAGGTGCTGGCGGGCAGCAACAGGTCGGCCAGCTCGCAGGTGGCGGCGGTGGCGAAGGCTTCTTGCACGATCACGAACTCAGCGCGCTCGAGCGCGCGGCGCACGATCTTCTGGTCGGGCATGGATTGCGCGGGGTTGGTGCAGGCGATCCACAGGGCCTTGATCTGGCCGTCGGCGGCGGCCTCGAACAGCTCGACCGCCGTGAGACCGTGTTTGGCGGGCACCTCGGGCACGCCCCACAGCGCGGCCACTTCGGCGCGGTGCTGCGGGTTGGCCAGGTCGCGGTGGGCCGAGAGCAGGTTGGCCATGCCGCCGACCTCGCGCCCGCCCATGGCGTTGGGCTGGCCCGTCAGCGAGAGCGGGCCGGCACCAGGCTTGCCGATCTGTGCGGTGGCCAGGTGCAGGTTGATCAGTGCAGCGTTCTTGGCCGTGCCGTTGCTGGACTGGTTCAGGCCCTGGCAGTACAGGCTCAGGGTCGCAGCCGAGGTGGCGAACCAGCGGGCGGCGGTGTGCAGGTCGGCCTCGGCCACGCCACAGATTTGCGCAACGCGCTCGGGCGTGTGCTCGGCCACCAGGGCCTGCAGCGCCTCGAAGCCGCAGGTGTGCGCGGCGATGTAGCCGGGCTGGGTCCAGCCGTTTTGCAGCATCAGGTGCAGCAGGCCGTGGAACAGCATGACGTCGGTGCCGGGCTGGATCTGCAGGTGCAGGTCAGCCATGTCGGCGGTGTCGGTGCGGCGCGGATCGACCACCACCATCTTCAGGTCCGGGTTGGCACGGCGCGCGTCCTCGATGCGGCGAAACAGGATGGGGTGCGCCCAGGCCGTGTTGCTGCCCGCGATGAACAGGCACTGCGCGAGCGCGATGTCCTCGTAGCAGGCCGGCGGCGCGTCGGCGCCCAGCGTCATCTTGTAGCCCGCCACCGCGCTGCTCATGCACAGGCGCGAGTTGCTGTCGATGTGGTTGGTGCCCAGCAGGCCCTTGGCCAGCTTGTTGAAGACGTAATAGTCCTCGGTGAGGAGCTGGCCCGAGATGTAAAAGCCCAGCGCATCAGGCCCGTGCGCGCGCACGATGGCGGCCAGGCGGGTGGCGGCCATGTCGATGGCCTTGTCCCAGTCCAGCTCTTGGGGCGCCTGTCCGCGCACGGACCGCCACTGCGGTGTGAGCAGGCGCGTTTGCTGCGTGACCTGCGGCGCGGCCGTGAGGTGCAGCGACTGGCCTTTGGTGCACAGGCGGCCGAAGTTGGCGGGGTGCGCGGGGTCGCCGCGCACGCCCGTGATTTGTGCGCCGCGCGACGCGATGATCACGCCGCAGCCTACACCGCAGTAGGGGCAGGTGGACTTGGTTTCGCGCAGCGCCTGGCTCATGGGCGCAGCCTTAAGCGCAGACGCTCTTGCGCGACGACGGGCCGGCGATCGGGCGCGTCAACTCGGTCGCGTGGCCCGCGAGCTCGTCGGCGTCCAGGTGCACGACGCCAGCTTCGAGCTTGACGGCAAAGCGCGGCGTACAGCCGTGGTCGGGTGCCTGGGCCATGCCGTCGCACAGGCCGATCGTCCAGTTGTGCAGCGGGCAGGCCACTTGCTGGCCAAACACGATGCCTTGCGAGAGCGGGCCGCCCTTGTGCGGGCAGCGGTCGAGCAAAGCGAAGACCTCATCGGCATCGTTGCGGAAGACGGCCACATCGAGGCCGTGCTCGCGCGCGACACGGCGGGCGCCAAGCACGGGGATGTCTTCGATGCGGCAGATTTCTTTCCAGGTGGACATGGGGCTTCCCTTCAGGCGGTGGTCACAGGCGCGAACTGGCGGGTGTCGACATGGGCCTTGTCGAATTCGAACCAGGGGTCGGGCTCGCCGTCCAGGGCGTGCTGCAGGCGCGCCCACAGGGCTTTGCGCTTGGCCTCGTCGTCGAGGACTTGTTTTTTGATGTGATCCATGCCCACGCGGTGCAGGTAGTGCACGGTACGTTCGAGGTACCAGCCTTCTTCGCGGTAGAGCTGCATGAAGGCGCCGGTGTACTCGAGCACCTCCTCGGCGGTCTTGAGCTTGACGAAGAACTCGGCCACCTCGGTCTTGATGCCGCCGTTGCCACCGATGTACATCTCCCAGCCCGAATCGACGCCGATGATGCCCACATCCTTGATGCCGGCCTCGGCGCAGTTGCGCGGGCATCCGCTGACGGCGAACTTGACTTTGTGCGGTGCGTACATGCGCCACATGGCTTTTTCGAGGTCCTTGCCCATCTGGGTGCTGTCTTGCGTGCCCATGCGGCACCATTCGCTGCCGACACAGGTTTTGACGGTGCGCAGCGCCTTGGCGTAGGCGTGGCCGCAGGGCATGCCGATGTCTTTCCAGACATGGACCAGGTCTTCTTTTTTGACGCCCAAGAGGTCGATGCGCTGGCCGCCGGTGACCTTGACGGTGGGGATGTTGTACTTGTCGACCACGTCGGCGATGCGGCGCAGTTCGTCGGCGGTGGTTTCGCCGCCCCACATGCGCGGGATCACGCTGTAGGTGCCGTCTTTTTGGATGTTGGCGTGGCTGCGCTCGTTGATGAAGCGGCTTTGCGGGTCGTCCTGCGCCTCTTTGGGCCAGGTGCTGATGAGGTAGTAGTTCACGGCCGGGCGGCAGCTGGCGCAGCCGTTGGGTGTGCGCCACTCCAGAAACTTGAACACCGCGCCCACGCTCAGCAGCTGGTGCTCGCGGATCGCGTCGCGCACCGCCTGGTGGCCGTGCGCGGTGCAGCCGCAGATCGGCTTCATCTTGGGCGTGGCCGAGTAGTCGCCGCCAGCAGTGAACATCAGGATCTGCTCGACCAGGCCGGTGCACGAGCCGCAACTGGCGCTGGCCTTGGTGTGCTTTCGGACTTCGTCGAGCGTGAACAGACCTTTGTCTTTGATGGCCTTGCAGATGCTGCCCTTGGTGACGCCGTTGCAGCCGCAGACCTCGTCGCTGTCGGCCATGGCGGCCGCTTTGCTCTGGCCCTGATGGCCGACGTCGCCGATGTTCGATTCGCCGAACATCAGCTTGTCGCGCAGGTCGGCCACACTGCGGCCTTCGCGCAGCAGCTTGAAGTACCAGCTGCCATCGACCGTGTCGCCGTAGAGGCAGGCGCCGACGAGCTGGTCGTCCTTGAGCACGAGCTTTTTGTAGACGCCGCCGGCCGGGTCGCTCATGACGATCTCTTCACAGCCTTCGCCGCCCATGAAGTCGCCGGCCGAGAACAGATCGATGCCCGTGACCTTGAGCTTGGTCGAGGTTTGCGAGCCGAGGTAGCGCGCGATGCCGAATTCGGCCAGGTGGTTGGCCAGCACCTTGCCCTGCTCGAACAGGGGTGCGACCAGACCGTAGGCGATGCCGCGGTGCGCCGCGCACTCGCCCAGCGCCCAGATGCGCGGGTCGGTCACGGTTTGCAGCGTGTCGGTGACGACGATGCCGCGGTTCACGTGCAGGCCCATGCTTTCGGCGAGCTGGGTGTTGGGGCGGATGCCCACGGCCATGACCACCAGGTCGGCCGCAACATGGCTGCCGTCCTTGAATTCGACCTGGGCCACGCGGCCCGTGTCGCCCGCGACCAGCGCCGAGGTCTGCGCGGCCATGCGGAACTGCATGCCACGCGCTTCCAGCGAAGCCTGCAGCATCTGGCCGGCCACCTTGTCGAGCTGGCGCTCCATCAGCCATTCGCCCACATGCACCACGGTGACCTGCATGCCGCGCTTCATGAGGCCGTTGGCCGCTTCGAGGCCCAGCAAGCCGCCGCCGATGACCACGGCATGCTTGTACTGCGCTGCCGCGTCGATCATGGCCTGGGTGTCGGCGATGTCGCGGTAGGCCAGCACGCCGGGCAGGTCGTGGCCGGGCAGGGGCAGCATGAAGGGGTTGGAGCCGGTGGCCAGGATCAGGCGGTCGTAGCCGGCCTGCACGGTGTCGCCCTGGGCGTTGGTAGCCGTGACGGTGCGGTGCACGCGGTCGACCTGCGTGACCTTGAAGCCCGCGTGCAACGTGATGCCGTGGTCCTGGTACCAGGCCCAGTCGTTGAGCACGATCTCGTCCAAGGTCTGCTCACCCGCGAGCACGGGCGAGAGCAGGATGCGGTTGTAGTTGGGGTGCGGCTCGGCGCCGAAGACGGTGATGTCGTAGAGGTCGGGGGCCAGCTTGAGCAGCTCTTCGAGCGCCCGCACGCCGGCCATGCCGTTGCCGACCATGACGAGTTTCATTTTTTGACGGGGGGTGACGCGCATGTCCATCTCGTTCTCCTTAAGCGGCTTTCTCGACGTGGCCCTGGCGGGTGTAGAGGAAGTCGATCACCGCCTTGCGGTAGCTTTGGTATTGGGCGTTGTCGGCCAGTTCGACGCGCGAGCGCGGGCGCGGCAGGTCCACGTGCAGCACCTCGCCGATAGTGGCTGCCGGGCCGTTGGTCATCATCACGATCTTGTCGGACAGCAGCACGGCCTCGTCGACATCGTGCGTGACCATGACCACGGTGGCTTGGGTCTTGGCGACGATCTCGAGCAACTCGTCTTGCAGCTTGGCGCGCGTGAGGGCGTCGAGGGCGCCAAAGGGCTCGTCCATCAGCAGCACCTTGGGCTCCATGGCGAGCGCCCGGGCGATGCCCACGCGCTGCTTCATGCCGCCCGAGATTTCGCCGGGGCGCTTTTGCGCGGCGTGGCTCAGGCTCACCATGGCCAGTGCGGCGTCGGTGCGTGCGCGCAGCTGGGCCTTGGACTCGGCCCGGCCAAACACGCGCTCGATGCCCAGGTAGACGTTGTCAAAGCAAGTCAGCCAGGGCAGCAGCGAGTGGTTCTGGAACACCACGGCGCGGTCCGGGCCGGGGCCGGCGATTTCGCGGTTGGCGCACAGCAGCACACCCTGGGTGGGCGTGGTCAGGCCCGCGATCAGGTTGAGCAGCGTGGACTTGCCGCAGCCCGAGTGGCCGATCAACGCCACGAACTCGCCCTTGGCGATGTTCAGGTGGATGTCCCGCAGCGCGGGGAACAGGCCCTTGGCGGTCTTGAAGGTCTGCTCGACGCCTTCGATCTGGATGAATTTGTCGGTGTTCATGCGGCGACGTCCTCGTAGGTGAAGGCGGTGGCGATGCGGATCAGCGCGTATTCGAGGACCAGCCCGACGCCGCCGATCACGAAGATCGCGATGATGATGTTCTTGACGTTGAGGTTGTTCCACTCGTCCCAGACCCAGAAGCCGATGCCGACGCCGCCCGTGAGCATTTCGGCAGCAACGATCACGAGCCAGGCAGTGCCCACGGCCAGGCGCACGCCGGTCAGCATGTAGGGCAGCACGGCGGGAAACAGGATGGTGGTGGCGATCTTCCATTCGGAGAGGTTGAGCACGCGGGCCACGTTCATGTAGTCCTGCGGCACGCGCTGCACGCCGACCGCGGTGTTGATGACCATGGGCCAGATCGAGCAGATGAAGATGGTCCAGATCGCGGCTGGGTTGGCGCCCTTGAAGACCAGCAGGCCGATCGGCAGCCACGCGAGCGGCGAGACCGGGCGCAGCAGGCTGATCAGCGGGTTGAACATGCGCGAGAGGAAGGCGAAGCGCCCGATCACGAAACCGGCCGGGATGCCGACCAGCGCCGCCAGGCCAAAGCCCACGGCCACGCGTTCGAGCGACATCAGCACGTTCCAGCCCACCCCCTGGTCGTTCGGACCCTTGCGGTAAAAGGGGTCGCTGAAGACCTCAAGGGCCTGCAGGCCGGTGTCGTAGGGGCTGGGGATGCTGCCCTTGGTGGTGATGGACACCAGGGCCCAGATGCCGACCAGCAGCGCAAAGCCCATCAGCGGCGCGAGCACCGCCAGCCACACGGGACGCCAGTCGCGGCTGCTGGCGCGGGGCGTGGCGCCGGATGTGGCACCGGGGCGGGCTGGCGCGGTGGCCGCCGCAGCATTGGCGGGTGGGCGCGCGCCGCCGGTGAGCGACGAACGGGGAGAGTGGAAGACGGCACTGACCATGTCGCTCTCCTCAGGCCTTGAGCTTGAAGCTGTCGGCGTATTTCTTCGGGTCCTTGCCGTCCCAGACCACGCCATCGATCAGCTTGTGGCTGCGCATCTCGCTCTTGGGCAGCGGGACGCCGGCGGCGGTGGCCGCTTGCTTGTAGAGCTCGGTCTGGTTGATCTGCTTGGCCACGGCCAGGTAGTCGGGGTGGTCCTTGAGCAGGCCCCAGCGCTTGTGCTGGGTGAGGAACCACATGCCGTCGGACAGGTAGGGGAAGTTCACCGCGCCATCGCCAAAGAACTTCATGTGGTTGGGGTCGTCCCAGGTCTTGCCCAGACCGTTCTGGTAACGGCCGAGGATGCGCTGGTTGATCGCGTCCACGCTGGTGTTGACGTAGCTCTTGTCGGCCACGGTCTCGGCCATCTTCATCTTGTTGGACAGGCTGGCGTCGATCCACTTGCCGGCCTCGATGATGGCGGCTGTGACGGCGCGCGCGGTGTTGGGGTACTTCTTGGCGAACTCGGCCGTGGTGCCCAGCACCTTCTCGGGGTGGTCTTTCCAGATGTCCTGGGTGGTGGTGGCGGTGATGCCGATGCCGTCCATGATGGCGCGGTGGTTCCAGGGCTCGCCCACGCAAAAGCCGTCCATATTGCCCACGCGCATGTTGGCGACCATCTGCGGCGGCGGCACGGTGATGACCTTGGCGTCCTTCATCGGGTGGATGCCGTGGGCCGCGAGCCAGTAATACAGCCACATGGCGTGCGTTCCCGTGGGGAAGGTCTGCGCGAAGGTGTATTCGCGCTTGTCGCTTTGCATGAGCTTGGCCAGGCCGGCGCCGTCCACCGCGCCTTTGTCGGCCAGCTTTTTCGACAGCGTGATGGCCTGGCCGTTGTGGTTGAGTGTCATCAGAACGGCCATGTCCTTCTTGGGGCCGCCCAGGCCCAGGTGCACGCCATAGACCAGGCCGTAGAGCACGTGGGCGAAGTCGAGCTCGCCGTTGACCAGCTTGTCGCGCACGCCGGCCCAGCTTGCTTCCTTGCTGAGCACGAACTTGACGCCATATTTCTGGTCAATGCCCAGCACCGAAGCCATGACGACGCTGGCGCAATCGGTCAGCGGGATGAAGCCGATCTTGACTTCCTTTTTCTCGGGCGCGTCGGAGCCGGCGGCATGGACCACCGCGCGCAGGGCGGGGGACACGCCGGCCGCGCCCACGGCGGCGGCTTGCAGCACGGTGCGGCGGCTCAGGCTGTTTTTGAGGAAGTCGGTCATGGTGAACACTCCAGGCAAGTTGCGAAAACAAAAAAGGCGTCCTCACGGGCCCACGCCTGCGGTGCAGTGCGTGAACGCATGGGGACGCCTTTGTCCTTTGCGCCCTGGCCCGCCGTTGGGCTGGGGCGCGATGACCTTCGTTGGTCGTGCTCAGTTCATTGCAAGGGCTGTGCCAGGGTTTTCGGGGGCAGATGGCGTGGTTTTCGCACCGGCGGCGTGCGCGCGCACCGCGCTGGTGCCCGCCTGTGGTGCGCTCAGCCCAACAGCTCGGCCATGTCGAGCATCTGCTGCGCGATCTCGGTGAGCTTCACGCCCTTGTTCATCGCGGCCTTGCGCAGCCGGGCATAGGCCTCGGCTTCGCTCAGGCCCTGGCGCTCCATCAAGAGGCCCTTGGCGCGCTCGATCAGCTTACGCTCCTGCAGCTCGCCGCGCGCGCTGTCGAGCTCGGCCAGCAGCGCCTCCTGGTGGCGAAAGCGCGCCATCGCCACCGTGAGGATGGGGCGGATGCGTTCGGGCGCGAGGCCGTCGACGATGTAGGCGGTCACGCCTGCGGCCACGGCCTCGCTCACATGCGAGGTGTCTTCGTCGTTGGTGAACATGACGATGGGGCGGCGCTCGTCGCGCGTGGCCATGACCACGTGCTCGAGCGCATCGCGCGCATCGCTCTCGGCGTCCACGATCACCAGGTCGGCCTGCAGCTGGGCCAGGCGTTCGGTCAAAAAGGCGTCGGCCGGCAGCGTGGCCACCAGGTTGTAGCCCGCTTCGAGCAGGCCAATGCGCAGCAGGCGCGAACGCTCGGCCTGGGCTTGCGCGTGTTCATCGCCTTCTGCGAGAGCGGGGTCGGAGATGATGACGACGATGCGCAAGGGGAGGGACATGCCGTTTAAAGTGCAAGAACCGCGCCTGAAGTGGTCTGAATTTGTACCAAAAATTGGTATTCTTCAAGGCGAACCCTAATTCATTAAAAATGCTCGACGACATCAAAAAAACCCTGTGGGCCACCGCCGACAAACTGCGCGCCAACATGGACGCCGCCGAATACAAGCACTTGGTGCTCGGCCTCATCTTCATCAAATACATCAGCGACAGTTTTGAAGCCCACAAAACCAGCCTGACCCAGCGTCTGTGCAACCCCGACGACGAGCTGTTTTATGGCGATGCCTCAGACGAAGACATTGCCGCCGAGCTCGAAGACCGCGACTACTTCACATCGGCCAACGTGTTTTGGGTGCCCGAAGGCGCCCGCTGGGCCGCGCTGCAAGCCGCCGCGCCCCAGCCCGACATTGGCAAGCGCATCGACGACGCGCTCACCCTGATCGAACAGGAAAACCCCCGCCTCAAGGGCATTTTGGACAAGCGCTTTGCCCGCGCCCAGTTGCCCGACGGCAAGCTGGGCGAGCTGGTCAACCTGGTGGCCACCATTGGCTTTGGTGAAAACCCCTCAGCCGCCCGCGACATCCTGGGCCAGGTGTACGAATACTTCTTGGGCATGTTCGCCAGCGCCGAAGGCAAGCGTGGCGGGCAGTTCTACACGCCCGCCAGCATCGTCAAAACGCTGGTGGAGGTGTTGGCCCCCACCAAAGGCCAGGTGTACGACCCTTGCTGCGGGTCGAGTGGCATGTTTGTGCAAAGCGAAAAGTTCATCGAAGCCCACGGCGGCAAGCTGGGCGACATGTCCATCTACGGCCAAGAGGCCAACCCCACCACCTGGCGCTTGGCGGCCATGAACCTCGTCATTCGGGGTATGGACTACAACCTGGGCAAAGAGCCTGCCGATACCTTCACCAAAAACCAACACCCTGACCTGCGCGCTGACTACTGCCTGGCCAACCCGCCTTTCAACATCAGCGACTGGTGGCACCCCAGCCTGGACGGCGACGCCCGCTGGGTCTACGGCACACCGCCCGCTGGCAACGCCAACTACGCCTGGCTGCAACACATCCTGCACCACCTCAAGCCCACGGGCCGTGCCGGCATTGTGCTGGCCAACGGCAGCATGAGCAGCAGCCAAAACAGCGAAGGCCAAATCCGCGCCGCCATGGTTGACGCCGACGTGGTGGAAGTCATGGTGGCCCTGCCGGGCCAGCTGTTTTTCAACACACAAATCCCGGCCTGCCTGTGGTTCCTGGCCAAACAAAAGTCACGCAAGGGCGAAGTGCTGTTCATCGACGCCCGCAAACAGGGCCGCATGATCAGCCGCGTGCAAAGCGAGCTGAGCGACGAGGTGATCGCGCGCATCGGCCAAACCGTGGCCGCATGGCGCAACTCGGCTGCTGTTGGCGCCAACTCCCTCAATGCCGTTCGTGCTGAGCCTGTGGAAGCACAAACCTACCAAGACATCCCCGGCTTCTGCCGCAGCGTGCCCCTGGCCGAAATTGCCCAACACGGCCATGTGCTTACCCCAGGCCGCTACGTGGGCGCCGAGGAGGTGGAAGACGACGACGAAGCCTTTGCCGAGAAGATGCAGAAGCTCACAGAAAAACTCGGCGAACAAATGGCCAAAGGCGCCGAGTTGGACGCGCTGATTCGGCAGAAGTTGGGGAGGCTGGGGTATGAGTTCTGATCGAGAGTGGAAAAGTCTGACCCTCAAGGCTGCTGGTATTTCGCTCATTGACTGCGATCACCGGACACCCCCCGCCGCAGTTGATGGTTACCCCTACATAGGGAAGGTCTGCAAAAGTCAGCCCAGTGACGGCCTGATCTGAGACAGTAGAGCGATGGAACAAATGAGCCTTGCCCACACCGGATTCGAGCTGGTCACCAAGCGCACGCGCAAGCGTGAGTTTCTGG